>Ga0255768_10001711_pt1 | contig 22370 bp, 18 predicted proteins | sample 071ome_33_FD_179983 | JGI IMG/M metagenome (GOLD analysis project Ga0255768, IMG submission 179983) | Coastal salt marsh microbial communities from the Groves Creek Marsh, Skidaway Island, Georgia - 071412AT metaG (version 2) | ecosystem: Environmental > Aquatic > Marine > Intertidal zone >...
CTCCTCCCGCCCACTACTTCTCGCGATTGAGTGAGACCTTTGCGTGTAACTAACTGTACGTAAACACAAAAAGAACATTTAGGGTTTAGAAACAAAAGCAAACTCCGTGTGAAAAAAAGCAAAAAAGACAAAAAAAAACAAGTGGCTCTCCGAGCGAACTTCGACACAAATTAACAAACGAGAGAGAGAGTCGCATATTATACAACTTATCAATCTTTCCACCTCTCGTTTTGCGCGGCGTTTTGGAGAGAGAAAGAATCGGATCTTCTCTCTCCCTCACTCTCGCTCTCGTACCTCTCTCTCCTCGTTTGAGATCTGATCTGATCGCGCGATTCCGATCTTTTTGCGAGTAAACGAGAGGCTTGTTTTTTTGTGTGTTTCTTCTCGATTTAGATGTTACGCGGTCGACCCCATAAAAATATCAATCATCGCAAGAAAGAATAATAAATAACAACAACGACAACGACAACGACAACAAAATGGCGAACAACGTCGACTTCATCTGAGAAAGAAGCGATACGGAGACAGCGCGAGAGAGAGGAAATTAAAAATATGGGGTGCACCTCGTCGAAACACCAACAACACCCGGAGATGATGTACCTTCCAGAAGAAAAAACCATCACCCCAACCACCGCGGATTCGACGTTTTTAGCTGTCGAAGGAGGAAGAGGAGCTTCTGAAAAAGAGGTTGTTGTTTTAGACGCGCGCGGGAAGGAGATGGAAAGGAATGCAACATTTAGCACCACCACCACTAACGACAACAACAACAAGAAGACAAACGCGAAAGCATATTTGAACGAACCGATGACGAACGAAGGGAACGGTGTTTTAACGCTCTCTACTGCGGATCAGATCTTACGGGAGGAGTACGAGAGACGCTCGAGGAACAACGCGTCTTCGTCTTCTCGCAAGAACAACCGCGGCGCAGGGGGGGCAGTGGATGGTGCCACGCAAGTACGGCAGCAAGGTGAACAACAGCATAGGACAAAGAAGAAGAGAGATGCGTCGACGTCGCGCGCGAGCAGCACGTCGCCGGCGCCTTCGTCGTCTCATAACTCGCAGAAGCAGTCTGGTGGTAGTATGCCGCAGTATTTAGGCGTGCCGCCGCCGAAATCGCTGAGCGTTTTTCGAAAAGAGAAAGGTGTAGACGAGACCTGTTTGGACCGCGTGAATAGTATTTCTTCGTCCATTACGAAGATAGGGGACCCGGAATTGAACAGTGAGATTGATCGGTACATCATGGTGACGCTTTTAGAGAGAGAACGAGACGTAGTGAGAGGGAAGGCGGACATTTTGAGGGCGACGAGCGGGAAGATATCGAGCGCGTTGGAAAAGGAGAGGAAGAGCTTGAAGAGTAAGAATGGGAAAGAGAACAAGAAAGAGAAAACGCTTCCGACAACAACGATAGCGACCAACAGTTCGGATCCGTCTTCTTTGCAAGACTCTCTGAGCAATGTGTTTGGTGCTCTCTTTTCCGGCGTCGCACCAGTCGCGGGCGACGAACAACAAAAACGCAATCTTCTCGAGCGTTCCGGCAGTAGCGACGCGACAACAACTATGCACATGAATAACGACACGTCGGTACAAGATTTATGCGGTGAGCTCCTAAAAAATGAGCGTTTCACGCACATACACGCGGCTTCAGGCGCGGTGCTTGATTCGCGGTTTATAAACGGGCGCAGAGACGCGCCCGGGGATTGGGTCGAAGTCGCCCCACCGTCGCCAGAGTCTAGGAAAAGCAGAAAATCTTCCTCGAAGAATAAGAATAAGAATAAGAATAACAGAAACAGCGGAGCAGCAACAGCAACAGCAGCAGCAACAGCAAAGAATACTAATAGTAGAGGACACCCTTCATCAAGTCATAATATTACGAGAAGTGAAAGCAGCAAACCGAAAGCTCCTGCCAAAGTGGACGATACGGAGTTTTTCAGTCCGATCGATACCCCGAAGAAGCAAGAAATGAAGAAGTCGTCGTCAAATAGTTTTGGCAACATCGCGAACGTTACCTCGAACATCGGAGCGGACAAAATGAACGCCATGTCGCGATCTTCTTCTCGTTCTCGACTGTCAAACTCTGCCAGTGCAAGAGACAAGATGCTCAACTCGAGCGGCGCTTCCAGATCAGGAGGAGGAGCAACGGACAATAATAGTGTAAATAACAACAACACTTCGAATGGATCGCTTTCGATGGGATGTGAGAATGGCGAGAAGGAGATTAGAACATCTCCGGATTCAAATCTTCCCCCGTCAAGCCCGAGAGAAATTATTGAAAGTGTACCGGAGTGAGTGAGGTTAAATATTCTTTTCAGCATCGCGATAGATGTACATGTAATATACCATCAAACGATAATTGCCTGCATTGCAATAAGTAACACATTTTAATCAAATATACACGCGTTCGATAACGACAATAATGCCACGATGATCCGATAATGGTACGTTGTTATCGTCCCGAAGGGTGCGAACGACGCGTGCTTTAGTTTTCCTTCTTCTAGTCTCTCCTTTTTCTCCGACGTTTAGTTCACCGCTAATTTCGAAAATATAGTCCAGCCTTTTCTTCTTTGTATTTTCTTTGACGACATATCTCTTTTTTTTAAGGGAATACGTGCACTCGGGAAATGTCTGTAAAGACTCCTCGTCCCCAACCGGAAGCGTATCGCGAAACGTGCTTGTATTGCCTCCGAGTATTTCCATTATTTTCTCATACTCTGCGCTCCCCGCATCGCAATTCAAGTCACCGCATACCACCGCCGCATCGACTTTCGACGACCCAAGGAATCTTTTCGAGCGCATCGATTTCTCAACAAACGTTTTCATCTCCTGCGCTTGCGCCTGTCTCGTGTCTCTCGACTTTCGCCAGAAGTCAGACTGGAAGTGCGTGTTGAACACGCACACGGTCGTGTCCTTACCCGGATCGCTCAACGCCACCCCAAGCACGCCTTTGTCAAAAAATATTCTCTCGCCACCCGAGGACGTTTTAAACCCGTGAAATACGCTATGTTTCACCGGAAGTTTGCTCAAAATCACACACCCGCTCTTACTTTTTCCTTCCGTTACATGTGGGAAGTAGGTGGTCAATTTTCTGATCAAAAGCGCGGTGCTCTCGCGATCGAAGCATTCTTGTAACGCGATCGCATCGATCAATTCTGCGATCGATGCCAAACGATTCGCTAAGCAAGCCGCGCGAACATTCAGATACGCGGGAGGTCCGCCTTGGCCTTTACACACGCCGCGAAGGAGTTGGCAGTTTAGAGAAAAGAAAACGTACGAAGTATCTGTTTCCTCCGTGTCTCTTTCCTCCGCGTCTCTTTCCTCCGAACAGAAATGGGCCACTTCTTCTATGAATTCGCACTGCTGCGAACACTCGCCGCAATCGGTTTCGTCTATCAATTCGTCCGCATTCGCGCAACACGAGGAGAAGAGGCACATGTTTCGACGTAAGTTCGTGGTATTTTTTCGAGATATAGAAAATACAAAGAACGAGTTCGAGGCGAAAAAAAGGCGCTGCGAAGCACGTGGATTAACTCTTTACGATGTGTTATTTTGGTTTATTACAAGCTACGGTTTGAAAAACGCCTCTCTCGTCGTCGTCGCCGTCGTCGTCGTCGACGACGACTTCGATAAAGAAGCGGTACATTCTATATATGTTTTTTTTCGTTCTGTGCGCTGGTCGGTTGCGGAGTCTCTCGTATATGCTCCCTCTCGCAACCTCGTCTTTCTTCTCTCCATTCTCCTCTTCTCATCTCCGCTGTTCTCTCTCTGTCTCTCTGTCTCTCTGTCCCTCTTTCTGTGTTTTCTTCTAATCTAATGATAAAATATTTCTTTTGCGATAGTGTTCACAAATTTAGAAGACACCGAGGGAGATGGCCTTGTCGATCGGCATGGTGGCGCCGATACCCATCCAGATGGCGTAGAAGGTACCGATCAAGAAGACCGTGGTCGCGACCGGTCTTCTGAACGGGTTTTGGAACTTGTTGATGGATTCCAAAAACGGAACGGTGATCAAACCAACCGGGACGGCAGCCATGGACAAAACGCCCAACAATTTGTTCGGGATGACTCTCAACGCGTTGAAAGTCGGGAAAAAGTACCACTCCGGCAAGATTTCCAACGGCGTGGCGAACGGATCCGCCGGCTCACCCAACTGAGTCGGTTCCATAACCGCCAAGGAGATGGACAACGCGATGGTACCCAAGATGACGACCGGGAAAATGTACAACAAATCGTTCGGCCACGCCGGTTCACCGTAGTAGTTGTGACCCATACCCTTCGCGAGCTTGGCTCTCAACACCGGGTCGGACAAGTCCGGCTTCTTGGTGACGGAGTTGGAGATGACCAAGGAGCGAGACTTGGTGGATTTGATGCTGCGATGATGATGATGATACAAACAGAGAAATACAGACGGTCAGTTTCAGATCGGACGAATGAAGAGAGAGTGAGAGGGAGAGAGGAAGAGGAGCAGACAGAGAAAATGCGGCTTCGAAAGAAAGCTCTGAAAGAAAAATCTCAATCGCGGTCTTCCCCTCTCTCCGCCCCTCTCTCGTTCGATGACGATGGTTTTATCTCTTTTCCTATTCGAATCAAAAATACAATTGTATGTTTTCGAGCCACTCGCGAACGCGTTTCGAGGCAAACCAGATCACCGTTCGCGACAACGCGGATCGGTGCGCGCGATTCGACGAAACTATTCCTCGTTCTGTCCCTCGAAACATCTCCCGAGAGGATTTTCCGTGCGCGCGATTGGGCCTTCATTTTCCGCTCCCCTTCACCGGAGAAAGGAGAGATATGCGTTTTTCTCAAAAGGCGGAAAAACGAAGAAAAACAGGCGACGTAATCCAAAAAAGAAAAAAATCACGTTCGAAATCTACCCCTTACCTCAACGGCGCGAACGGCATGGCGTTCGACACGGACGCTTTCGCGCTTCTCACGGATTTCGTGAAGGTCGGGCGAGCGGTGGAAACCGCGGAAGACGCTTGGATGGCAAACATATTTATGAGTAAAGTGTGTTTTTTGTAGAGGATTTCACGGGACGCTCTTTCTGCTCTTTGCTTTTTTTGCTTCAAAGATCCTCGTTTAGGGTTTGTGTAAAAAAACGCCCCTTGGGGGAGGCCTTCCCGGGGAAAAGGGGGCAAAAAAAAGAGAGAGAGAGAAGAAGAAGAAGAAGAAACCATGGAAGAAACCGCGTCACCACCACCGCTAAAAACAATCTCTTCTGAAGCAGAAGACGCGGATTACATCTCGTCGCTGAAAAAAGCGTTCGACCGCGCGGTGGTGTCCTCTCGACCGCTCCCGACGCCCGAAGATGCGGACGATATCGCCGCCTTGAAAGAGCTCGAGGATGCCGAGAAAGCTGGGGAGTATCTGGAACATTTGGTGAAAACGAGAGGCGACAGAGCAATGGCGAGACGGTGCGCGAGTGATTTGGGCGATTTGGACTCGTTCGGGAAAGAGTTGCCGTTCAAGTTGGAGTTTTATTGCGCGATTTTGGAAGAGGATGGGGGCGCGGTGGAGATGTTGACGAAGTTAGCGAGGAAATGTGAGTTACAGTTGGTTGAGCAACGATTACGGGAAGAGAAGACTTTGATGACTTTAAGACACAGACGGAACGAGTGTCTCTCGTGGATCATAAACGAACACTTCGAAAGAAAAGAGATGAGAGCCGCGTTGAACGCGTGCAGACGACTTTGCGCGACGAGCGTAAAGGACGGCGATAAACGAACGGAACACGCGGCGAGGTCCAAGGCGTTTCGAATTCTCGTCGCTTCCGGAGATGTTTCGACGGCACGCAGAATGCTCGAAACGATCGATGAAGCGAACATAGGTGGACAAGCGATGGTACTGAATAGAGCTTTGTTGTGTACTGCGACTGGTGCATACGATGATGCTCTCCAAAACTTAGTGCAAGGTGGGGTAGGCGGCGAAGCCGCTTGGTGCGCGAAAAAGATCTGCGAAAGCGCTTTACTCGTTCTCAAGGCGCAACCAAAATTGGCATTGAAATGTATCCTGGATGCCATGGCTGCTAACCCGTCTGCGTATCTATCGCACCGCGAAGATGTAGTTTTAGCAGCGCTGGCGAATACCATCGCGTGCTACGATATATCCCCAAGCGACTTGAGCGCCAAAATGGCATTCTTTCGGTTCGCGAAAGCAAACTGCGGCGCGAATGAAACCGTAGGGAACTTTATCCTGAAGAAGCAACAACAACAACAACAAACTGTACCATCGAACCATTAACGCATCAAGTAGAGTAGAAATAGAGAGATAGAGAAACTTAGTTTGTTCACTAGCTTTTAGAAAAGAAAAAAATAATGTACGCGCAAAGTACGGCTGAATAAAAAGCTGTTTGTTTACTAATGATATCAAAACATCACGGGCTATTAATGCCTAACCCTTCAGAAATCCCCCAACTGACTAAATACGCGCAAATTGCCGCTAAACCACCGTTTATTAACATAAACAAGCCGCTCTTCACTTGCGCTTGATTCGTAAACCTCGCCTTTGCCGCCCCTAACGAAAACAGCGTAAACGCAGTTAAAACACACGCGCTCGCAAACAACGCGTCTTCTGACCCGCTCTTCGCCAACCTTCCGATCAAGTAAGGCATCAAAGGCACGAAACCAAACAAAGAAAACGCTATAAAAGTTACCAATCCATTCATAAAGCTGGACTCTTCCTCCGGAGGCATCAAACCCAACTCTTCGACCATCATCACGTCCACGAATATGTCCTCGTACTTTGACATCGTCTCGATGATTATCGTCGCGTCTTCCTCATTCATCCCTCTTTGCATGTAAATCTCCACCATCTCTCTCTTCTCACCTTCCGGAAAGTTATCAAACTCCCACTTCTCCCGTTTCTTCTCCGTCGTCGCGTACTCGTGCTCCGCTTTGCTCGATAGGAAATCTCCGAATCCCATGGACAAACCGTCCGCGAAGAGATTCGCAAAGCCCATCAACAAGACAATCTCCGTGCTCAAACTCCCACCTTTACTCGCCGCGACCACCGCAAACGTCGTTATGATCCCATCCAAACCTCCAAACACTAAGCTCTTAACGTATTTCCCTCCGGCTCCCGCGTGGGCTTCCTCCGCATCGTATTTGATCTCGTTATTACCTCCGTCCGCGTTCGAATCCGTCGCCTTCCTTTTAACAGTTTTCCCTTCGTGCGCTGCTCTCGACGCGGCGACGTCGTTCTCGTTGAACGCGTCTTTCGCGGCCGAGAGTCGACGCGTTAAGTTCATCGCGGCTTTTTCTCTCCTCGGTTCGTCGCCGCTGCGCGCGTAAAGTTTAAAAAGTACGCCGGGGGTGTCGCAAACCTTCCTTTGCGTTTTAAAATCTGGCGAAATTGAGAGAGAGACGTGTCTCGCTCTGGGAAAGAAAAGTGAAAAGAGCTCACAGAGAGAGAAGCGAACGCGCGCCGCGAGCATCATTTTAAAACGAGTTTAACATAAATTCGTTACGATGATTATTATTGTATGCGTTTTTCACATGAACACGTTCTTTCTATGTGCGCGCTTTGACCGCTTCAGGTCTTCCCTTTCCTTTTTCTCCCGCGGTTTGGACGCTCTTCTTCTTCTTCTTCTTCTTCTTCTCTCTCTCACTCTCTCTCTCTCTCTCTCTCGACGCGTTCCACTTTTACTTTTCTTTCACGAAGCTCGGCGTGAACGACTGTTTCCTTTTCACGTGTCTCTGCTCCTCGCGAAATTCGTCCTCGTACTCGTCGTGCGACTCGTTCAGATCTCGATCGTCCGAGAGTCTCCAGACGGAAAACTTCTCTTCCAGACCGGGCGTCCGGTCGTCGCGCAGATTTTGTCTTTGCGAAAGAGGCAGAGGCGTGCTCGAGCGTTCATCCCACTCGACCTCGAAAAGCGAACGTTGTTCTGGATGATGCCACGTTCGCGCGCGTCGAATTGTGTTCAGTCGTTCTCGTTCTCGATTCTCCGGCCCGATGGACTCGTCGACGAGTAAGCTCAAACTCACTCGAGGTGGTTCTCTCTTTTTCTTGTTCATCTTCTTCTTCTTTTCTCCTTCTTTTCTTCCTCTTACCGATACGATGCGAAACGCGTCCACCGCGGTCGACGCAAACGTCAGCAACCCCAACGCAAAATCATCGCTCGTGAACGTCCTCGGCGCATCCTCGTCGCCGTCGCCGTCGCTTCTTCTTCTTCTTCTTCTTCTTCTTCTTCTTCTTCTTCCTCCTCCTCCTCGCGTATTTTTTTCTTCCTTTCCGTCTTCTTCAACTTTAAGAGTAACTCTCACCGGAGCGTTCGGGTAGAGCAAAGATAGAGAGAGGGAGGAAGAAGGAGACAGCGAGGGTGCGCCGAGCGCGCCGCGCGGTGGCGGAGGTCGCGGTGGTGTTGTGGACATCAAAGAGAGGTGCGTCTTTTTGTTCTTTCTCTTTTATATATTTGTGTGTCGGATTTCATCTCTGAAATTTTCTTCAAAATACAACGCTGTAGACTACGATACTTCTGCCGCTGCAACCACTACTACTACTACTACTACCACGCGCGTTCGCGAGGCACGCTTTCCCGATTTTTTACTCCACAAAGAGCGAGCAGTGCACCGTTCGACTCTTTTCTTCGACCGTGAGCAAGCACGCGACTTTTCCTCCGCGATCTTTACCTTCCTCTTTTTCTGCTATTTGCCATCGAGCGTCGACGACGACGTCTTCTTGTTCTTTTTCCTCCTCTTCGTTTCGAACTCGACCTTCAATCGGAGGGAAAGCTTGGTCCACTTTGTCCATGAGGTGTTGAATTTCGAACGTCTCGCCAGTTTCTTCGCTTCGCAATCGCGATTTTGGATCGATGGTATATATTTTATCCAGCTCTATGCCGCACGTTTTGTAGGCGAGCGCATCGGAAGAGCGATTGCCGAAACCGGCAAACATTCGAGTTTTGTTGATATCCACGTCAAATAAGCGACGCACTCGAGTGAGACATCGGATCTTAAACACTTCTGGTTTTCGAGCGACGACTTCGCGGTATAACGCGGTGGATATCGGATCTGGCGCACACATGACCGGGCCCAGCGGCAACGTCTCGCCGTTTTGCGTGAGCGTTTGTAAATACGCTCTCGTGGAGTTGCTTTGGCTAATCGCGCGACTGGTCACGAAGAGGATTTTATACCCGTTGCGAACAATCTTGCGATACAAAGCGGCGATGCCTGGATGCGCGTAATCTTTACCAACCATCGTGTATATGTGACCGAGAACGTCTGACTTCGTTATGGTTCCGTCGATGTCACTAACGACTACTTTATCGTCCGAGTCCCACAAAAACAAATTACATTCTAAAGTTTGCGTTCCAAACACTCTCGATTTGTACGAATACGTGACCGTGTTTAATCCTGGCTTCAAATCTAACGTTTTCAATTCATCTGACGTCAAGCGCGTGTTTCTTCGCTTTCGAGGAGGTTTCGGCGCTTTCGTCCCTTTCTTCTCGTTCTCGTCGTTGTTTTTATTATTAGCCCTGTTGTTACTGTCATTCCCGCTACCACTACGATGATTCCCACTCAATCCTCCCACTTTTGACTTAAACCATTTCTTCGCCCTCGTGAAATTTCCAGACGACGTCGTTGTTGTCGTAGTTACCGTTGGAATCACCTCCTCCGTTCCCGCGGCTTCTTCCGCGGAAGCGAAAGGTGCCTTCGGCTTCGCCGCTTCTTCTTCGTCTCCTCCATCCTCTTCTTCTTCTTCATCCTCCGAGCTCCTACCAGCCTCCTCCGCTTCTTCGATCGCGATGCTCTCCGTCTCGTTTAACAACGCGTCGCTACCTCCTTCTTTGTCCTTTCCTACCGCGGAATTCTTCTTCTCGACCACAGTCGTCATCGTCGTCGTCGTTTCGTCCCAACCGTCGAAATACGCGTCTTCCGGTTTGCAATTTTCGTGCGCGAACGCGCACGATCCGTTCCTGCTCAAGCGCATCTTAAACTCTTCGAACGTTTTCCCGTTCACGCTAAAACTCACGAACGTTTGTTCGTTGCCGTATATTCTTTTGCTGAAGAACGATTTCGCGTTGGCGAAGCGAACGAAGAACGGCGTGCAACGCATGTGGTCGTCGTCGTCGTTCGTCGTCCTTCTTCGCACGACGAGAACGTCGACGGCGCCACCGGAGTTTGGGACGACCGCGGAAACCGCCGAGGCGGTCAAACCGGTCGTGGCGGTCGCACCGATGACGATGGAATCGATCAGACCGGAACCGACGCGCTGCAGCGCGGATTTTTTCTTCTTTTTTACCGCGTCTTCTTCTCGCATGATGATGTGTTTTGTGCGTGCGAGAGTCAGTTAAAAATTGTGAAGAAGAAGAGAGAGAGAAAGTTCGTTAATTTGATGGTACGCTACTCTAATACTACTCGCGTTTGATTGTTCATTACAAAATCTACAATAACACTCTTTTCCTACTACGCGTGATACAAAAAGCTAAAGTCTGTCGTAATCACGCGCGCGCGCGCGCTATGTGTTTAAGTATAAATGATAAACGTATCATCATAAGAAGGCTAAAGATCCCAACGCCGCGGCGACGGCGGCGACGCTGATGTTATCGTCGATTTTACTCGCCGGCAACGCCTCGACGAGGGCGCACGAGACGCACACGAGTGCGATGACCCCGTAATATCCAACATCGTCTGGGCCACCAAACACGCGATCGTTCGGGAAATATCCCAAAACGCCGAACAGATGCGTTAAAGATACGGTGAATAGAAATCCGGCGACGACCATCGCCGCGCTCCCGGCGAAGGATTTGCGCTCGTCGAACGGTTTCGGCCATTTTTTACCGTTCTTCCCCAGCCGTCTGCCAACGATATCCGCGACTCCGTCTCCACCACACATGGTCGATACGACGAGAAAACTAACCGGCGATTCTCTCCAGAACAACAACGTCGTCAACATCAACACGATCGTGTAATAAAACGGCCCGTATAACAACTCCTCCTTCCCGCCTTCTCGACTCACCGCTCGCACGGCGTTTTTATTCTCGATCAACCCGGACCCGATGGCAAACAACCTGAGCGCCTGTAAACTCGGAACGATCGTCGCGAACAGTTTCGAATACCACTGGTCGCCGAACAAGCACCACGTGATCGCGAAAAACGTCCCCGACGTGACGTGAACGAGCTTCCGAGAGAGTTTCGCCTCCAACACCTCGTTCTTGGCGAGTTGGTCGAACAGTTTCACCCAAAGCAAAGAGCCGAAGATGGTCGCCGCCGTGGCCGTCGCGTCTCGCAGAAGAGGATGCGACGAGGACATCTCACTCGCGACGAGTGCTAAAGAGGAGGTGAAATCTGACGACGCGACCGCACTCGAAGTCGTCGATGCTCTCTTACTTCTTCTTCTCTCTTCTCGTTTTCGATGACGATGGAGTCGTGATTTCCAATCGGATTTTGTCGTTGACGATAATAAATGAGACGAATAATACGAAGACGAAGACGCACAAAAAGAACGCGCAAACCTTCCGCTCTTCTTCGATGACGTCGCTTTCAAACTCGTAGAAGAAGAAGAAGAAGAAGAAGAAGAAGAAACGCGCAGAGCAGGGGAAAGCATCTCGCTTCTCTCTGCTCTCTCCTCTCTCTCCCTTTTTTTTTCTCTCGACTTCTTTGGCTTTTGTTTTTGTCGCATCGCGACATTTTTTTCTGTTTTCATCTCTTTAGGGTTTCATACCCTAATTAAGCCTGAAGTTTTTCTTTTGTGAGATTGGAAGCTTTTTCCTTTTCGCACACGTCAAAACAAAAACCAAAACACTTGAAACACACACGCGCATTAATGTTCAAACGACGAGACTGGAACTACCTCCACGGCGACGGAGTGAGACGAGGAGGAGACGATTCGGACTCGTCCTCGATGGAGAGCATCGGCGGCGTGGTGGATTTATCGTCCACCTCCGCGTCGGAGGAAGGTGGAGGAAGAGGAGACGACGAGGAGGCGGAAGTAACCAACGACGCCGCCGGGGAGGAGGACGAAGAGTCCGACGACGACGACGACGAAGAAGAAGAAGAAGAAAAAGATGATGAAAAGAGGCGGAAAGAAGAAGAGGAAAGACGAAAAAAGAAGAAAAAGGTGAAGAGTAATGCGTTTACGGCGTTGAAATGCACCGTCTGTAACAACTGCCTCGTGCTGTCCGAGGACGCGAAGAGAGAACATTTGAAGTCAAAGAAACACGTGAAAAGAGTGCACAAATTACCTGAAGACGACGAGAGGAGAACCAAGCATCTGTATTTTGTTCCGGCGTCGAGCGATAAGTCGTTCGAGAAAGAAGAGGAAGCGGAGACGCACTTGGAGAGGTTGGCGAGAATACGGAACAAGAGGAAAATGAGAGAGGAAGAAGAGGAGAGGAAGAAAAGACACGTTGGGGCGAACGACGGCGACGGCGAAAAGAAGAACAAAGAGGAGGAAAAGAAGAAGAAAAAGAAGGAAAAGATTGGTAGAAGGCAGATGCAGTCGATTCGAAGACAAAAAGCGGCGGGAAAGAATAGCGATAAAAGTAGTAGCGGTGGAGAAAAAGAAGGTCCTTCGAGCAGTAGCGGTAAAGAGAAGAAGAAGATGAAGCCCGGAAAAAAAGGGGACGATGGGAATAGTAAAGAAGAGCCCGCGAAAGGAATAGCGAAGCGAAAAGGCAAACCAGGGAAACGCGAGCGGTTAGAAATGAGAGCAAAACGAGAAGAGATGGCAAAGAAAGCGAAAGAGGCGGGCGAAAGAGGCGTGAAGAAAGCGCTGGAAGCATCAAAAGTGAAAGAGAAGCAGACGAGTGCAAAGGATCGACGTAGAAGTATAATCGCCAAAGCGAAGAAAAAGCTTGGCATAGAATAGCAGAAGTGCTTGCACACACGTTTGGTTTGAATCAACGAGATTCATTTATAAGAAATCTCTTGCATTTACAACACGATATGAACTTTAGTACAATTTCTGTATGTTTTCTCTCTTCTCTCTCTTTCTCTCACTCTTCCTCACACTCTCTCAACACTCTCTCGACACTCTCACTCACTCTCACTACTACTCTTTCACCCCTCATCTCAAGCACAACTTTAGCCCTCTTCACTTCCGATTTGTTTTCGTATTCATTTTCGTCGTCGGTGTTCTCCTCAGATGCTCCTTTTTTCTCGTTGTTCTCGTCAGAGGAGTTTCCACCCGACTGATTCGCCTTCTCCACCGACTCCGTCTTGGTGCCATCGCTACCTGCCTCGTTTGATGCAGTTTTTTGGTTTTGCCGACCAGATCCGGAATCGTTTTGTTGCTGTTTATCTCCACCTTCTTCAGAGGTATTATTTGGAGGAACAGAAGTTGCCGGAGCACCTTTTTTGTCGCCGTTTTGCTGTTGCTGTTGTTGCGCAGCAAGCTGCTCCTGCTGCTGCTGCTGAAGCCGAGCCTCTTTTACAGCTAACGTGTTCCCATTTCTCTCGCGTTTCCAAAGCCCAACCGGTCGCGGCGAGTTGTTTTTAGCAAAATACAAACCGCACGCGTTGCACAAACTCCCCTCGCCGTTCCTCTCTTTCCGCCAAAACGGAGAGGACGTGCACTGACAGTTTACGCACACTCGTGCCGCTACGTCAGATTTCCGTTTACGCGACGTTCTCGTGCCGGTCGTTTTCCCACTCGCACTTCCTTTGTTTACGCTCACGCTGTTCATTCCATCTAGCTTTACCGGCGTATATTGCTGAGGCTGTTGATAGTATCCAGGCGGGTAGTTAAATCCGACCGCACCTGGAAACGGCGTGCCTCCTGCAACTGTCGACGTTTGTTGTTGTTGTTGCTGCTGTTGCTGTTGAAATGCGGCTGTAAATTGCGGATTCATCATCGCCATTTGCATGTACGAGTTTGCGTTGGTCATGTTGAACATTCCTCCTCCTCCTCCTCCCGGCGCTGGTTGTTGCTGATTCGACTCGCCAGTTTGCTGCTGCTGTTGTTGCAACATCATCATTTGATGCATGTGCTCCTCCCCAGCGCTCGTTCTCGGTGTTCTCTGCTGCATTTGCGGCCCACCCGCCATGCTCTGCGCCATCGCCATTTGGTAATAATACGCCTGCGCGTACTGCTGCATCGCCGCCGCTTGCGCGTACTGTTGTTGCTGCATTTGCATGTGCTGCTGTTCGCTGGCTGAAAAAATCTTTGCGTTGGACGTCGCGTTATTCATATCATTTTGCTGCTGATACGCGGATCCTCCTCCACCTCCATTATTCATCTGCGCGTGCGCCGCGTGGCTCTGCGCGTGCGCCTTTCCGTTCGCATTCGTTCCAATCTTCTTCCCCGCGCCGTTTGTGCCGCCGGACATTATTGATTGATGCCTCCAAGAAAAGCGTCCCGAACAAGGCAAAAGATACGAAAAAAAAGATATTCGGCTGCCGTCCGTTTAATTTACGCGGAGCGTCGATCCCAACTTTTTCTCTCTTCAACGATTCAAAACGCTAAATCTCTTCGCAAATATTTATGATTAAATATACGCGCCACTCAATTCTGCGTTTCGATTCCTAATCGCTCGTTCGCGTCCGGTAGCCTCAGCGCGCGGTCGCGGATTGCCTTTTTTTCGAAAATTTCAGTTGCTGCTCTCTCTGTCTCCGATTGATTTTCTCTCTCTGTGCCAATCAGAACTTTTCTCTCTCTCTCTCTCTCCACCGTCTTTCTTTCTTTCTTCTCTCTCTCTCTCCAAAAAAGACGCGCCTTTCCCACTCCCTCCTTTACCCACTCATCGTGCCCGTCTCAGATCGCACCAGAGTCGCGCGTGTGTGTGTGTGTGTGTGTGTTTTGCGACCGAGATTTACGTCGACGCAGTGTGCTTGTATGAAGAGAACCAGCTCTCGAGAAAATTTTTTTCCCACGCGGATTTTCGCGATTTTAATCCACGCGTATCTGGACACTTTTTTCGCAAATAATTCTCCGCCAATTAAAATTTTTTCCTCTCTCGATCGATGTGTGCGCCCGAGAACCAAAAGAGAGATCTTGGGATTTTCAATTCAATTCGTTGGGATTTTTGTGTTCACAGAGCACCAGGGAAAAAAATACACGATTGGAAACTCCAAATAAAAACACACAAACAGGAGAAAAGAGAGAGAAATAGAGAGAGGAAGATGAAGTGTAAAGTGTTCGCGGCGACGACGAGGTCGTCGCGCAACATGCGTCAAATGGAGATGGAGCGCGAGGCGTGTTCGGAGCAGCAAGTGCAGTTGGACGTGAAGTATTGCGTATGCCGGTTTTATCTTTCTTGTTTTCTTTTCTCTCTCTTTCGTCTTTGTATCTCTCTTCTTTTGTGTTCCGGCGATGATGACAATAACAAGTCGCTGAGAGACTCGCAGATGTGGCGAGACGTTGAAGACAACACAAACCCTTCCTTGTTCTTTTTCTGAGCCGGACGCGCTCTACGCGCAGACGAAAGAGATCGATCTTTCGCGCTCTTCTTTTTTGTATCTAGGAGGGAGAAAAAAATTTTAACGAGGTTTTTTCTCTCGTTCATATTTAAACGCAGGGCATATGTCACACGGACTTACACTTCATCGCGCACGACATCGGTCAGCACAGCTATCCGTTAGTCCCGGGACACGAGATCATCGGCGTAGTTACGAAAGTCGGTTCCGAGGTGACTGATTTAAAAATCGACGATGTCGTTGGCGTCGGATGTATGGTCGAGTCGTGTCTCTCTTGTTCGTCGTGCGCGAACGACGAAGAACAATATTGTAAAAATATTCCGACGTGGACGTACGGGGCGTATACAAGACACTCTTTACACGGTAAGAATCAAGTTCAGACGATTGGTGGGTACTCAGATAAGTTTGTCGTCGACCACCGATTCGCCGTGAAGTTTCCTTTCGCGAAGGACGATTTCAAGGAAAGCGAAGGCGAGTTCGACGCGGTGTTGGCAAAATGCGCCCCGTTGCTGTGCGCGGGAATCACGATGTATTCGCCGTGTAAGAAATACATCGACATCGTAAAAAAACGAGACAGTTCGTCATCAACGCCCGTTAAAGTAGGTGTGCGAGGTCTCGGGGGTCTTGGACAGATGGGCATCAAAATTTTATCGAAGATGAACGCGGAGGTGTTTGCAATCTCCCACAGTCCGAACAAAGAAGAAGAAGCGAAAAGAATCGGCGCAAAACATTTCGTCTTGTCGTCTTCCATCACCGCCATGAACAAACTCAAACGCGACCATTCGCTCGATATCATTTTAGATACCGTCGGCGCCATTCCTACCGAGGAAGACGCATCTCCATCTTCTCCAGAAAGCAGCCCGAGCTCGAGAGGGGATAGACGCGACAAAGTTCCTTCGCCGCAAGAGTTTTACGACCAAGTCGTCGACGCGCTCGCCACGCACGGCCATTACGTCTTGATCGGTTTAAACACGAAACCAGTTTCAATCACGGGAACCAAACTCATTTGGAACGACATCTCTTTACACGGTTCGCTCATCGGCGGCATGAAAGAGACGAGAGAGTTGGTTAATTTCTGTTGGGAACACGAAATATTCCCAGACGTGGAAATCATCTCCGTCGGCGATATCCCGAAAGCGTTGCAGCTGTTGGAGAAAGGGAACGACTCGACGAAACGATACGTGATTAACGCGTCCACGTTTGATTAAAAGTACGCGTTCATTCCGGCAATGATGATTACAAATGTTTTTTCATTCTCTGAAATGAAGTCGTGATTGACAAAAAACACCGTTCCTTCACTCTGAGCCGGAAAAACTCGTCTTGTAATAATAAATACTTTCACACGCTTCACTTTTTCTCTCTCTCTTTCTATCCGCACACACACACACACACACAAATACAAAATGTCCGCCTCCTCCTCCTTCCGATACAAAAAAGTCGACATGAACTACGCGCGAGTCGCGGCCGCGCTCGTCGTCCTCCTCCCGTCCAGCGCATTTCTCGCGCGGCTGTACAAAGACATGAACGCAGAGTGCGCTTTTTATTGAGATTTCCAATTTCCTTTCTAACCGACGACACTTCTTCTTCCATCTTCAACCGCGCGCGCAGAGACCCGATGGAAGAAGCCAACAGACGGAACCGAGAACAGCAAAAGCCACAGAAATGAAAACATAAAAAAAAACGGGAATTCGCTCTTATTTAGAAAGTTTTAAACGTAGTAGCGCACACGGTAGCAGTCATCATTCACGCGTAACATCCACGTGAATCTCACTTTCTCTGTTTTTTTCCCGAGACGTCTCTTCACTTTTTTTTGCACACAAAAGCATCAAAGTCGCCTTCCCTTGACACGCGCGCGCGCGCTCCCGCGTTCCCTCTGTCTCTTTTACTCTTCGTGCGTTTTTTAAAAGAAGACAGAGAAAACCATGAGCTACGCGTACTTGTTTAAATACATAATCATCGGTGATACGGGTGAGTGCTTTATTGGGAAAGCGAAAGAAGCGCAAACAGTTATATAAACGCTTCGAAATCAGAAAAAAGAATGACTGACTCTTTCACTCTTTCTCTCTCTCTTTACGTTCAACAGGCGTGGGCAAATCGTGCTTGCTGCTGCAGTTCACCGATAAGCGGTTTCAGCGCGTGCACGATTTGACGATAGGCGTAGAGTTCGGGTCGCGCATGGTGACCATTAATAATCAACAGGTTAAACTGCAAATCTGGGACACGGTAAGGAGAATGAATTATTTTATTTTATGAACGACTCGATGAAAATTAAACGTCTCTATCGTACCACACACAGGCTGGACAAGAATCGTTCCGATCGATAACGCGATCGTATTACCGAGGCGCCGCGGGGGCGTTACTCGTTTACGACGTTTCTCGGCGGGAAACGTTTGAAAACTTAAACGCGTGGCTGGAGGATTGTCGGCGCCACGCGAACGAGTACATGACGATTACTCTGGTTGGAAACAAAGCAGACGGCGCCGCGGCGCAAAGACAAGTCAGCGAAGAGGAGGGCTTACGATTCGCGCGCGAAAACGGTCTCTTATTCGTCGAAACGAGCGCGATGACCTCCGCCAACGTCGAAAACGCGTTCATAGAAACCGCGCGCATCATCTGTAACAAAATCGAAGAAGGGTACTTAGACCCGACGAATGAAACCAACGGAGTAAAAATAGGGTACATGCCTGGTGGTAGACACCACCACCATCACCACCACCACCACGATCAATCTCGAGAGGGGGATTCGCGGAGTGGTTCGGTCACCATAGAAGAGATGGAAAAAGAACGAGCGAGCGGCGGCTACGGCCCGGTCTCAAGGTGTTGTTAGAGAGCGCGAGTGAACGCGTAAAAAATGCATTAGATTTAAATAAAAAGCGGGGTGACGAAGAGAGGTCGAGAAGGTTTCGGCGATAGAGTGAACGTCAGTTGTGATTACGTACGTTATACTTAGAAGAAGAGATTTGAGAGTGAGAAAGAAAGAGCTTCGTGCGAACAAAAGGCAACCAAAAAGTCCCATCAAACAGTTACATATATTCCTTTTTTTCGCGTCCTTTGCCGCATAAAAAAACAAAAAGGCAACCGCACTCTCGAGGCAACCACACCGCGCGCGGAACTCGGAAGAGAGAAAGAGAGGAACGTTTGAACGAATCGCGCGCGAGATGCAAACTCAAAGCGCGGACGAGAAGCTTTACCGCCAGTGGTTCCCGCTGTGCGACTCTGATAACGACGGAAGGATAACGGGGAACGACGCCGTGTCGTTCTTTTCGAAATCCTCTCTGAACCAACAAGCGTTGGCGAAAGTGTGGGGGTGCGCGGATTTAAACAGGCAAGGGTATTTGGATAAAGATGGATTTATCCGAGCGATGCGAGTGATCGCGTTGGCGCAAATAGGCATCTCGCCGTCGATTGCAAACTTACAGGCGGAGTTGGAGAGACGACAAGGGGAAATGCCTTTGGCGAAGATGGAAGGCTTGGATGAAACGAGTGGAAGGCGAGAGGACGACGACGGGGGAGATTTTACATCGAATCCGTTCATGGCATCGCCCGGGGAGAAAATCAAAGATGGCAGAAATAAGCCTTCGAACATGTTAGGTGGCGGCATGCAGACGAAGAAAGAAAAAAGGCGTCAGGCGAAGGTGGATGCGAAGACGGTGACGGGCATTGTCGACGGGTTAAAGTTGTTGTATAAGACGAAGATTAAACCTTTGGAAGAGGCGTATAAGTTTGGATCGTTCTACGGACCGCTGTTAACGGATGGCGATTTCGATGGAAAACCAAACGTTTTGTTGTTGGGGCAGTATTCCACCGGGAAGACGACGTTTATTCAGCACTTGTTGAAGAGACCTTATCCGGGTGCGCACATCGGGCCAGAGCCAACCACCGATCGGTTTGTCGTTTTGACGCACGGGCTAGACGATCGAACGACGCCGGGGAACACCATGGCTGTCAATTCCGCTCTACCCTACACCGGTCTGCAATCGTTCGGAACTGGATTTCTATCTAAATTTGAAGGCTCTCAGTGCGACGCGGAATTGTTGAATTCGGTTTCGCTCATCGACACGCCTGGGGTGCTTTCCGGCGAGAAGCAAAGGATCGATCGCGGATACTCGTTTCCGCAAATTTGCAACTGGTTTGCCGCACGAAGCGATATTATTCTGTTGCTCTTCGATCCGTACAAGTTGGATATTTCCGATGAGTTCAAATCGGTCATACACGCGCTGAGAGGTCACGATGATAAAGTGCGCGTCGTGTTGAACAAAGCAGATCAAGTGAGCGAACAACAACTATTGAGAGTGTACGGTGCTTTGATGTGGAGTTTAGGAAAAGTTTTCATGACGCCGGAGGTGTGCAAAGTGTACGTCGGATCTTTCAATACGGAACCGATTAGAACGGACGTGAACAAAATGCACGAGATTTTTCAAATGGAACACGACGCGTTGTTGAACGATTTGATGAACATTCCTGCAAAATCGTGCGATAGAAAAGTGAATGAGTTCGTGAAGCGAACGAGAGCGTTGAGAACACACATGATGATCATTGGAGACTTGTGGAAACAAATGCCCACGGCTTTTGGACACGATAAGAAACAAAAGAAATTGTTGGCAAACATGGAAGAGGAATTCCGCAAGACGATGATGGAAAACAATTTACCTCCCGGGGATTTACCAAACCCGGAACGGTTCGCGGCGATTTTGGAGCCGATGCAACTTCACAAGTTTCCGCGAGTAGATAAAAAGGCGTTGGCGTCCATAGAAGAGGTTTTGACCCAGGATATTCCAGCACTCATGCAGCGCTTCGGCAATCCGTTTTAATTCTTTATATTTACATGTGCTATGCGTTTATATAGTATGTATACAAAATTTATAACCTGGAAAGGATTTGACCAACGTCATGTTCTGCGTCTGCTCGCTCGTTCCAATCGTCCACGATGGCTCTCGCAGCAATCTCGGCTAACTCGTACGCTTCTCTCCATCTGTGTCTCCACGCTTTTTGAATGGTCATGCCTTGGGTTTGATCCGCACGCAAGCCTTCGATAAGTTTTTCTCTCGCCACGCGTTCTGGCTCGCGTTCGTTCACGTTCTTCGCTTTCGCTCGGTCTCTGGCTAACTTCAACTCTAATATTCTCGAGTCGCCTTCGGCGAATTTACAACAGATGAGAAAATCGGAGTGTTCAAATCCAGTGTGCGCCATCAACGCGTAAGAGCCAGTTTCCTGTCTCAATCTGTGCGTCAAATCGATTGCGTCTTCCACGGCGAGAATCTTTGCCGCCGCAATCGCTTCTACGAGCGACTTCGACGCGCGTTCTTTCTTCCTTAACGAGGCGCACAGTTTTCTCTCCACGTTTACGAGAAACGCATCCATCTTCATCTCCTGCTCCTTGGCGACGATAAAAAGTTGACGAAGCTGTGGCACTTGCGATAACGGTGGACCTCTCTCGTGAGATGCGAGTTCAGCTGCTGCCGCTTGTGCCGCGGAGTCGTATTTTCCCCTTCTTCGAGCACCGAAACCTCGTTTGTTGTTGGTTGCACTCGACGCTGAAGCGATATCGGCGGCGTTCTCAATCGCACCGTTGCTCTTCTCCGAGAAACCCCACGTTTCTTTCTGATCGGCAAATGCTTTTGTCTTGTGAAACAATCGTTTTCGGAACTCGTGTGCACCCTGAGCAACTGCAACGCGACCAGTGTATAATCTCTGTCCGATCCTGTCCATGTTTGTCAGATGTCTTTCATTCGTTCCAACGTTCTTCTGCACGTAGGCGCCAGTTCTCACGTCGATGCCATCGTGTCTATCCAAAAGAGCCGAATAAGGTAGTTTCACCGAATTAAACTCTATCCACGCGTTATCTAAATCATTTCCTGTCGTTTTATCTCCCATATCTCCGACTTTGATGTTCGGATTCAACGGCCCCAACCTTTGTTTTCTCATGTTCACCAAAAACGCGTGCGGCCCGTGGTTCCTTCCGCGAACGATTAGCTCCGCAATCACCACCGCCCGAGTCGCCACTAATCCTTGCGAAATCCACACTTTCCTCGCGCTTTCCGACGGCGTTTTTAGCGTGAAACGCTTTTCCCGTTGCGACCACGTGCACGTCGTTTGTACAATCAATCCGCTATTGACTCCGGCTAACTTTTCTGTCAAAGCGAAACACCCCAATTCACCTCGTTGCCGCATCGCGTCTAAACTCATCTTCTGTCGGTCGTTCCCGAGTTCTAGTATCGTTCCACCAAAAAGATTATACTCCACGGTGAACCGTATCGAAAATCCCGGCCCTTGTTCGAATCCTTTGCGAACTAACAATCTGTGCGCGAGAAAAAAACGTTCGGGATTCTCCGTCAAGTCCGTAAACTCCAACAACCCACTCTTCACCAAAATGGAAAGTTTCTCCGCGCTGTGTCGGTAATCCACGCTCGGTTCTCTCAGCAAGTTTTCCAACTTGGTCTCGTACAATCGCTGCCATCGAGAGTTGTTGCTTCGCGCGTCTTCGTCCTCGTACGGGGACGACGACATGCTTTGTTCGCGTGCGTAATATAGGTCAACAGTATAAAAAAAAAGTGGAGTCTGACTCGGAAAAGAACCGAAAAAGTTAGTTACGAAGAAACGTCTTTTTTCTCACACCGGCGAAAAAAATAAGAGTGAAAGCACAACGGCAACACACAAACACGCACAAAAAAAGATGAGATGAATAAAACATCCCAAAAACTAAGAAGAAGAAGAAGAAGGATGAAGGTGGTGGGATGTCATCGCTCGCGTTCGAGACCGACGATTGTTCCCGAGCGAGCGCGCAAAGCAAAGCGTGGAACCTTTTCTCTCTACGTCCTCTCCGCACGTCTACGACTTTTTTTCGCATTTTCACTTTTTTCAGAGAGGAAGAGAAAAAAAAAGGGGAACAAAAAATTCCGCATTTTCCCCAAAACGCGCGCGCGCGCTCTCTGAATATCTATCACAAAAGCAATAATGGGTAAAACCACGCGCTCGCCGCGTAAACTGCGAAAGAAACACACTCTGACACAAGCGCACATG
>Ga0255768_10001712_pt1 | contig 22370 bp, 26 predicted proteins | sample 071ome_33_FD_179983 | JGI IMG/M metagenome (GOLD analysis project Ga0255768, IMG submission 179983) | Coastal salt marsh microbial communities from the Groves Creek Marsh, Skidaway Island, Georgia - 071412AT metaG (version 2) | ecosystem: Environmental > Aquatic > Marine > Intertidal zone >...
AAACAAGCAAAGATGTATTTCCGTTTTTGAAGGAGTTGTTTTGATGCAAACTGGTCCGTGGTTACAACGAGCTGAATCAAAAAGAAATCCTGTTCCTTTTTCTCTCTGGAAACCAAATCAAGAGTGTCCCCGAGGTTGGGAAATTGAAGAAATGATACCTGATTGGCCAGGTAAAAAAGATTTCACTTACAAGTTAAATAACTTTGGACTGCGATACGACACTCAAGACAAACCTAAAAAGATTTGTTTTGTTGGATGTAGTCATACTTTCGGCCATGGCTTGCCACAAGACTATGTTTATCCAGAAATTATTACAAAGTCATTAGGTGATGAATGGCAGTGTATTAACGTTTCTATTCCTGGATCAGGACCAGACGTGCAGTGTATTAACCTAGCATGGGCAATAGACAAGTATGATATAGATGTTGTTGTGTGGTATATGAGCACACCTCTAAGACAAATTCATATTAAAGATACAATGGTGCATATGTATGTTCCGCCAAAAGCTGTTTTTTATAATGGTAGTGAAAGAAAAAGATTTCAACAAGTAATGATTGATTGCGAAGATACAATTTATACACATACATATTGGCAAATGTATTCTATTTTTCAGTTACTCCATACAAAAGGAATAAAAACTTATTTCAGATGCTGGGATGGAAAAATGCATATTGATTTGTTTGATTCTGGATTAATGAAAAGGTTCAACATAACTGAAATTCCTAATCTAAAAGATCTTGATGTTGCCAGAGATGGTCAGCATAGAGGACAAAAATCTCATCAACATTTTGCAGAGTCTATATTAGGAGTTATGAATGGAATTTAAAATACTTGCACCGTTCCAAACTGAAAATAGGTTTTTTAGAGACAATGTGAATACAGGTTGGCAGATAGAAAAGCCTAAAAATATTGCAAATCAAAATTTTCATTATTTTAAATACATTAACATTGATAGAGATTGGCATTTTGCAAGAAATACAAGATATCTTTTTCCTATATATTATGAAGCAGAATCTAATATAATGGAAGAAGCAATTAAATTTGTAAAAGAAAATTTAGATCTATTTGGAAAGAAAATCCTAATTCCAGTTTTCCTAGATCCGTTAGAAGGTAATGATTATATTGCACCAGATATAGATTATTTTTGTAATAGATTTTATAATTCTTTTCCTGTATATTACATTAGTGCTGACTATAAGTTAAAATTTAGAAAAAATCTTTTTAAATTTATATACAATGATCAATGGGTAAAGCATGTAAAGCCTCAAGATAAACCTATAACTTATGATGTAGGAAAAACATTTATAAATTTAAATAGGGTAGCAAGATTTCATAGGTGCCTTTTGATGCAGTCTATAATTGATGCTGGCATGTTAAAAGAAGGATATAATACCTGGGCAAATACATATGATGCATACAGTCAATTTGCTGAAACTTATCCTGACAATACTATAAACAATCAAACCTATGATATATTAGATGTAAAAGACATTACAGCAGCGAATCCTACCCAACTGGTTCCGATTGAACACTGCAAAAAAACTATGATATATGTTAATACAGAAACACACGTAGATAACAATGTTTTGTTTATAAGCGAAAAAACCTATAAACCTATAAGCATAGGCATGCCGTTTATGACGCTAGGAAATCCTGGAACATTGGAACTTTTGAGAGAAATGGGATATGCTACATTTTCTAGATGGATAGACGAAAGTTACGATGTTGATCGTCCTATTGAAGATAGGATTAGGGTTATTGTTGATAATTTAACTATGCTAAATGGTATGCATCGCAAACAAAAATTAAAGGTACGCAATGAAATGAGAGAAGTGTGCCAGCATAACCTTGAGTTATACAAATTGCACAATAGAAAAAACAGTTTGATTGAAAACCTAAGTTTAATAAAGGCAGGATGGATATGAGAATAGGATTTATAGGACTAGGCAAACTAGGAATGCCCTGTGCAGAAGTTGTTGCTAAAACAGGTCACGTTGTTTTAGGATATGATGTTGCACCAGTAAAAAGTGATTATGTATTTGTTGAAAGCAGTATTAAGAATGTAGTAGAAAATGTTGATATAGTTTTTGTCGCAGTTCCTACCCCACATGATCCCGACTATGACGGCAGAGCACCTACGGCACATCTAGAACCCAAAGATTTTAATTACGATATTGTAAAACAAGTGCTAGAAGAATGTAATACACACATGAACAAAGATCAGCTACTGGTGCTTATCAGCACAGTGTTGCCTGGCACTACTAGACGTGAATTTATTCCGTTGATAACAAACACACGGTTTGTGTATAATCCGTACTTGATTGCAATGGGAACTGTTGCATGGGACATGGTCAATCCTGAAATGGTTATGATTGGTACAGAAGATGGCAGTGAAACAGGAGATGCCAAAGAGCTTCGCGAGTTTTACGAAACCATAATGGAGAACAATCCACGTTATGTTGTTGGCACCTGGGATGAATGTGAATGCATCAAAGTATTTTACAATACGTTTATAAGCACAAAGATTGGCCTAGTCAATATGATACAGGATGTTGCACAGAAACAAGGTAATATCAATGTTGATGTTGTAAGCACAGCTCTTGCACAAAGCACACAGCGTATCATGGGCCCACAGTACATGAAGGCTGGTATGGGCGATGGCGGCGCATGCCATCCTAGAGACAACATTGCTCTGCGGTATATGGCAGAAACACTGCACCTAGGGTATGATATTTTTGACAGCGTGATGAACGCAAGAGAACGTCAAGCAGAAAACATGGCGATTGAAATATTGAAGTATGGCAACCGCATCAAGTTTAGCAGCGACAGTTACAAGCCTGGTGTGGAATACGTAGATGGTAGTTACAGCCTGCTGGTACAACATTATGTCAAACAGCACGGAGGTTGGATAGTAGATGACAATCCAACTGTATATGTAAGAGTTCATGAACAAGACGAAATACCGCCTGGTAACTTTGTTGTGTTTGACCCCTGGAGAACTTATACGGGTCCTAACAAAACAATTAGTTACGGAAACACTAGACATACGCAATAAAAGGTGTTATAATAAGGCATGTATGATATAGTTTTTATAAGTTACCAAGAACCCGACGCTGATGAAAACTTTGCACGATTAAAGGAACGTTTTCCTATTGCAAAACGTATCCACGGTGTTAAAGGTATTCATCAAGCACACATTGAAGCAGCCAAACGTTGTTTCACAAAGATGTTTTGGATTGTAGATGGTGATGCACACATAGAAGATGATTTCAACTTTGATCACACAGTTAGTGAATATGATTTAGATGTTGTGCATGTATGGCGAAGCCGTAATCCAATAAATGATCTAGTTTATGGATATGGTGGAGTAAAATTGTTTCCACGAAAGATGACCATTAATATGGACGTTACCAGCACTGACATGACAACAAGCATAAGTGATAAGTTTAAAGCAATGCCCGAAATCAGCAACATCACTGCATTTAACACAGACGGATTTGCAACATGGAAAAGCGCATTTCGTGAGTGTGCAAAATTAGCAAGCAAAAGCATCCGCAATCAAAACACAGATGAAACAGATGCTAGACTTAGCATATGGTGTGGTACAAAGGGTAAAGACAAGCCTTTTGGAGATTATGCAATACAAGGTGCAAGAGCAGGACGAAAGTTTGCTGTGAATAATCCAGATAAACTTAATTTAATTAATGACTTTGATTGGCTAAAGGAACAGTTTGATGAGCAATGCAGTTAAACTATTAAATGGACTAGAACACCTTTACTCTGACAATACTGTTATCTCTCAAATGAAACGCACACTAGATAAGTTTCCGGAGTGTGAAGATGCACTAGTAGATGCATTTAGCATAGGACAACTTCGTAGCAAGGAATGGCTTATTGAAAATCTTCCTGAACATTTAGGAACTGTTTTTATCTGTGCAGGATGGTATGGCACACTAGCCAGTTTAATGTTTGAACGTGCTAGAGATAAATTTGAAAAGATACGCAGTTTTGATATAGATGAAACTTGTGCGCCTATAGCAGACAATATGAATAGGCCTTGGGTAATGGACGGCTGGCAATTCAAAGCCAGCACACTTGATATTTTAGATATGACATATCCTACTACACATACAACGTTTAGAGCAAATGGCACAAGTCTTGAACTCACTGAAATGCCCGATACTGTTATCAACACAAGTTGCGAACACATAAATAACTTCCAAGAATGGTATGATGCTATTCCTCTAGGCACACTTTGCATTTTGCAAAGCAATGACTTTTTTGATATACCAGAGCATGTAAATTGCAGTGTCGATTTAGATGATTTTAGCCGTAGCGCACCTATGAGCACTGTGCTATTTGAGGGTGACTTGGTGCTCACAAAATATGTAAGGTTTATGAAAATTGGATACAAGTAGATTTGAAAAAGCCGTAGAACAAGAACTTTTATTTGCCTTAACTGACAAAGGCGAATTTAAAAGAACTTGTGTGTCGCAGATAAAAATAATGAATATTAATTATAAAGGATGGCAATGTCCTATTGCTAATCATTCAATTTATTTTAGACACAGCGGAAACGCAACCAGCGGTATTTGTGGAGAGTTTCTTCTAGCCACTGATAAATTTCCTTGGTGGAAAGTAACAGACGGTAAAGAACTTTTACAAGGTACTGGAACTTGTAATTTTAGAAGAAGAGCATGTTATTGTGGAAGTGACATAAATGTTGCTAAATGTAAAACACAAGAAGCAGGATATGAATTTATAGATCATCTTTTATCAATAGTTCATGAAAATGGAAAACTTATAGATAACTATGAACGCCTTCAAATGGATGACAATATAGTTGCGTTAGGTTCTTATTATACATATAGATATCAACGTCTTAGTATTACACTTGATTACGGAAAGAAATGCAATCTTGATTGTTCGTATTGTGCTGATTATATACACGATAATTTTAGTCCTTTTTTAAGTCTAGATAAAGTAGAAAAAATGCTAGACATAGCACAAGACATAAATCCGCTCGGAGAAAAGATTTTAATTATAACCGGCGGCGAACCTACACTAGCCAAAGAATTAACCAAAGTTGTTGAAATGGCTAAGCAAAGAAAATTTATTAAAATCCACATCAATACTAATAGTACTGCTAGTAAAGCCAAATACACTAAACTTATAGAAATGGGGTGTCGCATAGATTGCACTTTTCACGAACAATATGTGACAGATAAGCAAATTATAAAGGTCCGAGATTTATTTAGAAAGTACGGAAGAAATAACGTTTTAGTAAAAATTTTAGGACCTAACAACAGCCCGTTTGCATTGCGTGTCAAATCTATATTTGGTGACGATTGGCAGTATATTACAAGTCATCCTATCTATAATAGAGATAACTATGAAATTATCTCTGTCTAATTCCTGACCTAGCAGTATCTACTAGATTATACCATTTTTCAAATTCAGGAAAAACATCTAATAAATTTGTTTTACGTATTTCGTCTATACGTTTAAGTTTTGATATTCCTGCTAAAAACTGTCCAGGACTTTCTGCTGGGGCAGTAAGAATGTCTTTTAGTGGCTCTACAGTTTTATGGTTATTCCATTTGCTACTATCAAGAATTCCTGTCTGTTTAATATATTGATCTTTTATTTCTTTAGGCAAATTTATAGCCCTAAGAGTTTTAGGGTGTGTAACTAGATTATTCCATGACATGTCATATGTAGCACCTATGCTTTCTAAGTAATCTCTAATCTCATGTATGTAACCAATGTTTAGCATTGAAATAGCAGGAATGCAATGTAGATTTATATCTGAATGCTCTATATACGTTTTAATATTTTTATCAAACTTATTCCAATCTAAACCAGATCTTACATAACTGCCTCTTTCATGCACACCATCTATACTTACAAGTATTGTCATTTTCTTAAAAAGGTGAGCGTCTTCAAGTATGCAGTCTGGAACATCAGTAGCATTTGTTATAATTGTTAGCTCGAAGTCTTTTAGATTAGATTTCCTTTTGAAACGCTCAAACAATTCAGGAAAATTAGGATGTATTATATTTTCACCGCCGACAAGATTAAAACTATCTATGTTTTCAATAATTTTTTCAAGTTCGTCAAAATAGTTGTTTCGTGATTGTGCAGTAAATGGTTGCAACTCAACTGCACCTTCTAAATTAAAATACTTTTTGTTTTCGGCTGCAATTTTACTTGAAGCAGTAGGACCACACATTAAGCATTTAAGATTGCAAATATTTCCTAGTACTTTAAAATTTACATATTCTAAATCGCTATACTCATAATCTATACCGTCTATGTGTTTTTGTACGTTTGCTTTTATCTTTTCTCTATCACCGTAGCGTTGGTTTTCATTTACACGCCTGCTTACAATACCACTGTTTTCGTTAGCAATGCATTGAGCACAACTTCTTTTGGTGACATCTGAAAATTCACCTGAAAGCATGTCGCTGCGTAGTTGTTTTGCTTCGGTACTGTTCCAGTATTCTAGTGGAGACATCTGTAGCGTAGTAGGTCCTGTTGCTCGATCTACTTCGCCTACACAACAAACTCTATAATATCCATCAGCAGTATGTGCCATTTGTATGAAAGGATCGACACACCAGGGTTTCTTGTTCATACTAGTTTTCCAAATGCGTAATAACGTTCGCAGCAGAAAAAGCAATATCCACAATGATCAAAATCCATTTCTTCTTTAGGATTATAAAGATGTTCTCTTTGTATTGTTTCGCAGCTATAAGTTACAGGAAATAGAGTATCAGCTACTCCATAATAATCATAAACTTGTCTTGTAAGTTTTTTATCTCCATGTACAAATGGTCTAATATTTTCAAAACCAGGAAAAGGTGATTCAATTTGTGTTCTATATTTGTTGGATTCTACATCTCTGTTTTTGTCTCTTCCCTCAATATATTTTTTAGCTACTTTAAATTTATTTTCGTCAGGTATGTATTTTTTCACTTCATTTATCATATCTTCTTCTGGAGGATTGCTAGTTACACAATTATATAAAACGTTAAATCTATATCTTGGATACCAATATCTGATCATGTTTTTCTGTTCTTCGATATACCAGTTTGCTGTTTCTTTATTGATATGCTTACTGCTATAGTATATTAAATGTTCAGTTGGTTCAACACCTGTAAGTTCTTTAACTTTTTCTATGACACGTTTAGCACCTGTGCTATACCATGGCTTATACTGCGTATCGAGTGTAAGTGCGTATAGATTTACATCTTTGTTTTTGTAGTAATCGCAGGCAGCATACCACATTATTGCACTATCTGCACCTCCTGACACTTTAACTGCAATATTTTTCCAGTCATCACTAAAATAAAATAGTTCTTTCATATTTCTATCCTGTCCATTTTATTATATTCACATAATGTGCTTATAATAGTTTCTTCAGTTTCTCCAGAAGTACATATAGCTACCGGTATATTACCTATTGCATTTTTAGGATCACCTTTTTTGAAACCTAAGTTTTCTAAATGTTCTTCGTTGTCGTCCCACCATTTATCCATGCCTTCTAAAAACTTTTCAACACGTTCTTGTGATCTATAATGGAAAGAAGTTGTAAAGTCGCAACTATAGTATTTTAAAGGACGAATATTATCATCTCCTACTACACTATCGCCATCTTTATAAACATCATACAGTGGTTTTCCTACTTCGCAGTAATTTATATAAACTTCTCCAAACTTTCTTGCAAGTGTAAAATACTTGTAGTCGCTTTCTAGTAGCTCATGTCTTTTTCTATTTGGAAACCTACACACTATTCTTGGAAAGTGTTTGTTATGATTTTTATTATGATAAAAGTTTTCGGCACGATGTATTATCACATTATAACGTTCTAGTGCTGCTTTTTGATCAGCAGTGCAATTTAAAAAGTACTCAGCAGGATTTAATACACTGCCTCGAAGTGTTTCAAAATAATGATGCAAATGATTTAGTTGGTCCTGCGGCATTCCAACATATGCACGATGTTTAATATGTTCTTTGTATAAGTTTATTGTGTCAATACAAAAATTTAATGCAAAAACAAGTTTTTCTTCAGTCCATTCGTTGGTAGGAAAGTTATACATCCTGTCTTTTTCAACAACAGTTTTGTCTGGTTGATTAACAAGACTTTTAAACCAACGTTGTGCTATGTCAGTAGAATACACTGAGAACGGTAATTTATATTCGCCATTTAGTTTGTTCTTGAAAACAATGTCAAAAGTCACAAAAAAACTCCTACGGTAAAAATACTTATCAACAATATTTTTACAAGTAGGAGTATTTGGTATTAGCCTTTAGCTATAAGAAAATCACTAGTTCCTTCAATGGGATTTAAGTCGTTGTCGAAGCCGCCGTATTCTACCCACTCATCAACATTTGAGTAGTAGTCTAACATTCTATCGTTCATGTCTTCTGCAAAAGCATCAAACGCTTCTTTTAATGCAGGTTTTTCAGCTTCTTCCGCCATTTTATAAATTGTAACATTCTCAATAACTGCTTTTATTGCGTTAAGTTGGGCTTCCATATCTTTTTGTTTAAAGTAGTACATAGTAATATTGTAATCTAGCATGTTATCTAGCATAGACTGTAAGTTTTTAACAACGCCGGGACCTGTGATAATTACATCTGTAACTTCTGGTTTATTGTCTAAAATAAGGTTAAGTGTTTCTTTAAACATTCTAAATGGATAGCCTATTCTATCAGGTTGCCAATTGAGACCTTTTCCATATGGTTTAACAATTACTTTATCTTCGCCTTTTAGCTCGGCTAATTTTTCTTTAAGTGCTGCTGTTGCAGGAATAACACCTGTGCCACCTAAACCTACCATGATATATACGTTCATTGTCATCTCCTTAATTCCTTGCGCAATCAACGCCTTTGCGGTCACTGTCTGGCTGTGCAAAAGGTAAAACATCTAATAACCATTTTGTAGTTTTAGTTCTTGTCTCATCGTTGTTTAAATGTAAGCCTGCACTTAAATGATACACACCATCTACGTATGAAAACCCATAATGTACTTTTTGTGTATTTACAATATACCATCTTTTAGGTTCCGGTACAAATACTTTATCTTCGTATAAGAAACAAAATTCTCTAGGATTAGTATGGTTAATATGACAGATTAATCTAAAACTATCGCCATGTATAGACCCATCTTCTTTTATACCTCTCCATTTATCTCTATGTGGATATAAAAAGTCACCTTTATTGTATAGAAGTGATCCTAGTTCTACAGTATGATCTGGAATGCCCCAACCTTCTGGTACGTGGTTATATTCAAATCCACCTTTTGTTCCGCTATGATCATTTGAAATTCTTGAATTGACCCACTTTGTTTCGTCTGCATTTAGTGCATCAATTTGTTCAATAATGTCGTCTGGAACCCATGTGTCGAGTTCGATTATGTCTCCAGCAGCGTTAAAAAGGTAATGTGAGTCTAGGTATCTAATCATTTTCTATTTCCTATATATAAATGTATTTATCTCTTAGGGACATAGTGAGTGAATTCATCAAAGTATAGTGCCAGTGTTGCCCAAATGCTGTCAGGATACAAATTACTAAACTTATTTGTTCTTCTATAGTAGTTATCCCACACAGTTTTTTTGACATCCATATCTGCATAATACTTCCAAAATTCAGTATCATTTCTTTTACTTAGAGCATAATGATGGAATATATAGGCATGATTAGCTAACCACATAAGTCTTTGTGCTTTGTTATAAGTTCTTTGTTTATAACCTCTTTCTAAGCAATCGGCTAAACTAGTGATTTGGAATTGTGTCATAAACAGTGCATTGCTTTCTAACGGATCTAAAAAGCCACTAGAAAGTCCTATAGCAACAACATTGTCACTCCAAGGGTTTTCTAAAATTTCTGGCTTCCATTTTATTAGTCTAGGTTCGGTGTTTCTAAAAGGAGTACGGTCTTTGTTAAATTCTAAAAATTGTTCTTTTGCTTCTTGATCCGACACATGCTTATCACTAAACACATATCCCGTGCCTAGTCTATTTTGCAAGCCTATTACCCATTGCCAGCCATATGGTCTTGCTATACTTCTTGTGTATGGAATATCTTGATCAAGCTCATAAGGTGCTACCCATGCACTATTTACTAGGTGATGAGGATAAACAACTTTAGTTTTATCTTTAACAAACTTTCTACTAAACCCAGTACAATCTATATACAGGTCATAACCCGGAGGAAGCTCGTCAATAGTGTCTATTATGTGTTTAACTTTTTTACAGTTATTTTTTACAATATGGCCTGCTCTTGCTGCGTCTAAATGGTAAGCAACTGCTGACCAACCATCTTGATCATATAGTTCATCGTTTATACTATTTTTAGATTTTTTCTTGTTTAGATAATCATCAGCCCAGTTGCCAAATGCATCATCGTCATTAAACCAAAACGTAAATGCAAATTCTTCTCCGTTTGGTTTATCCCAGCCCTGCTTTATATTTCCGTATTTGTGTATTGCACAAGCAAAATCCATCCAGTCGTTTTCATTTAATCCCATAGATTCAAAGAAGGTTTTGATCATAGGCAAGGTGCTTTCTCCTACACCTATAATTGGAATTTCTTCACTTTCTATTAATGTTATCTCGAAGTGTGGAAAACGTTTTTCAAGATAGCCAGCTGCCCACCAGCCTGTTGTTCCTCCACCAACTATACAAAGTTTCATACTTTACTTTCTGATCCATCTGGGTGTATTTGAAAACAGTCAAACGAGCCTTCGTTGTTATATCGATAACGCATATCTTTATTACCTTGATTATAAAAGTTAAAACTACTTTCAGTCATATATCCTGTTAAGTGCAAACTGTATCTTGAGTTTGGACTTAGGTTAGCAGTACCGTGCGGCATATCAACCCAACTCCAAGTAATACATTCACCAGCTCTCCAATGGCTGTATGTGGTATTTCCAGCAATCCAAACATGTCCGGGTTGCCAGTCTTCCATAAAGATCACAAAGCGTCTTAGTTTTTCAGGCTTCCATGACAATTCGGGATCTTCATCTCGTATAATTGCATAGTACAAATCATGATGATACATTAGCATCTGCCCTGGACGTTGGATATGGAAACTATCATAACCGTAATCACGTTGAGCACCTGCTTGTGCAGAATCATAATCTAGTCCAATAAAATCTGATATTGCTTTTCCGTGTGAAAAGGGATTTAGTACAGCACTATCAAACATTGGAAACTCGTCTAGATCAATGCCAATCTTTTCTGCATCATTAACCATTGTGTTAGGATAGTGGCTGCTATTCTTATCTTTATATTCAGGTGTTCCTGTTCGGTCAATTAATGTAGTAGGGCCAAAGTTATTTTCCTCGGCATACTTTATGTCTGCACTAAAATCTAAACCTTCAAAAATGCCTAACCTATCAATTACAGTGTCAATAGGATCCGGACCAAATCTTGTTTCATCATAATTGCTAAATGTTTTTGCTTGTAGCCAACGACTGCCCTTGCCAGTATCTGGATCTATCCAATCACGTGGCGGCCTTCCAGGTCTAGGTGCTTGTCCTGATTTAAATAGTTTTTTCTTTTCTTCCCAAACTTGTTGTCTAGCAGTTAGGTCTTTTTGTTTTTCTACCCATTCTTCATGTGGAATGATAGTTGTTAAGTTTTTACTCAATTGTCAAATATCCTATCTTTATTATGTCAGTAAATTTAGGAGTAGCTTTGGGATTTCCTCTACGAGGCACGCCAAACTTTTTCTGTATCCAACTATCTTCAGCATCGTAGTTCAACCACTCAACGCCTTTTTCCTCACCAAATTTCCATATGTTGTTAGACTCTTCAATTATTTTTTCATGCATACGAGTATCATTTTCATACCAGTCATATACAGGATGTTTAATATTCCAACCTCCCATAGTATGCCACCAGGCATCTGCTGCATCAGGATCTCGCCACACTAGCATTATATCGTGTCCCTTGCAGTTTTCCCATAACCAATCTAAGTTGTATGCAAACCAATGACTTTTTATTAATTTTTTAGGTTTTGTGTCGTCGTTATAAGGACCTAAGCATTCGTTGTAAAAGTCTTGAATGTTTTTATCATAAACAGTTAAGTCGTCAAACTTATGTCCAAATTCATGATACGGTCCGAAGTAGGACCCGATGTGTGTTTTAGCCTTCCAAGTAGTCTTGTCTTCTACTTGATAGTTTTCGTTTTTGTGTTTTTCAGGTAAATCATATTGACGTTCTGGAGTTTCATCAGATAAGTCATAACCTTTTACTGATTTTTTCATCCTAAAACTAATCATGCTCCAAGCACTTCCCGGAGCACCTGCAACAAATGTAAATGTGTTTTGCATCATACTGTATTTATTCACCAGGTTTTTAAGAATTAAATTTTATGGTTGCTAAATATTTGCATGACAAAAACATTATGGTATTCCGGATGCAGTATGACAGTCGGAGATGAAATAGCAGATACACTAATTGATCCTGATTTTTTTAAATCTGCTGTTTGGAGTATGGATAAGAGTTTAGATATTACAATTCCTATTACTCGAGATGACTCCAATAGAGGTCCTAATACAGGAACAGGTGCAAACTGGAAATCACCTTTAAGAAAAAATCTAAGACAACAAAGACTGCTAGAAGTATTCTTATCTAAATATAATAATGTTAATGAATATTGGAATAATAGAGTAGGATTTAAAAAACGTCAAGAACAATTAGAAAAAGAAAACTGCTGGCCAGCACAATTAGCAAAAAAAATAAATTATGATGTAGTTTGCGGAGGAGAAACCGCAGCAAGTGCTGGTTGGATGTTTTATCAGTTATTAGACAATATTAATAAAAATCACGACTTGTATATAATGGCCTGGACATACCCTACTAGAAACACATTTTGGAATTCAGAACCATATTTAAGATATTCTCCTGGATGGCAGTGTGCTCATATCAACGCTCCGGGAGAGCAAACAAATTTTGCTTTAACACAATTATTTAACTACAGTTTTGGAATCCATTCAACTGTGCAAGAATATGTTGAGTCTATCGTGTTGTCTGCAGAATTGCTAGAACGCACAGGAAAAAATTGGTATTTTACATTTGGCGAAATTGGTCATATAACCCATGCTATTGAATTTTTTCCTTCCTTTGTAGATTTTCTAAAAAAATATGAACACAGAATTCTTGAAAAAGATTTATTTGTTGAAATGTATAAAGTAACTGATCACTTGCATCCTAAAGCAATGTTAGCTGGGCATCCTAGATTAGAAGCACATCCAATTATAGCTGATAGAATATATGAAAAAATAAAAGATGATTTATAAAATTCCTACTACACTTAAAGAAAAAATATCAATACCTCAAGATGCTACTGTAGTTTATAGTGTAAATAATCTTGCAGTAATGAGGTATGAAATATTTAATGAGTTGTTAAGTAATTCTAATATAGATTACACAATAGTAGCGCCTAATCCTACAACACTAAAATTCTGGGATAGCAGAGAAAACGAGTATGTAGCTCTCGATGCTGCTTTAGAGTATGCACAAGAAAGACTATCAATAGTTGGAAGCGCATTATACAATGAAGAAGCATGTTTAGACGAGTGGAATTTAAGTTTATCTACAATTTCTTTATTGATCTCAGATAGTAGTGTAATATTTGTAGATGAAGATTACAAAGAACTTATAGAGTATAAGAGATTAATGTTTAAGGATAATATAATTTTTTATTCGGATGTAACTTCAATTCTGCAACGCTGAAAGTAATTGTATGTTTCTTGCCAGTCCTCTTTGGTAAAAAGAGGACCATAACGTTCGAGCCAATTCCAATCAGCATCCATTTTTCGTCTTACATCCTCTTCTACTTTATCAGTTTTACCTACATGAGGAATTATTCTTAAGTATTTCCATAATGATGATTGTCTTGCATTAACAGATTTTCCACGTTCATGTTTATTCCATTGATCCCATGCCCAAAGAAATGTTTTTGTTTTTGCTTTTTCATAGTCCTCGTATCTAGGTAATAAAAAAATTACTTCGCAAGGTTTAGGAATAAAATTTATTGCGCCTAAAAGTTTCCCAAAACCAGTCGATGCTATAAAGTCGTCTGTAAGTATTACACAACTGTTAGACAAATTTTGTAAATCAGTTACTTTTATTTCCATAGGTCTATGATAAATTATAGGGTTTTCATATCCTAAAAAATTTACGTTATGCGCTACATCTTTAAATGTTAAAACAATAGTATTCATTTGTAAATAAATGGATCCTTTTCTTGTAGTTGTTTTCTTTCTTTACGCTGACGCCACTTCCACATGATGTCTTTAATTTTTTCTTTAATTTTTTTAAACATAATGTTCCTCAATATCACAGGTGTTTATATCTATGCTTTGTTTCTTTCTAGTTCCACTTTTTTGCCACCACCAAACTAAGCGACTGCTTTTGTATTTATAACCAGCTTTTCTACCACGTGGCCCTGCCGGAACAAAGTCTTCCCAAACTCCTTTAACTAAAGTTAAATTGTATTTAGAGCCTAGTTCTTCTATATCTTCCATTGTCCATTTGTATTGATGATCCCAATGAGCATAATCTCTAGTAGGATTAAACCATTGATTCATAGTACGCATCACAAGATAACCACCTGGTTTAATCCAGCCTAATACTTTTTCAAGATCTTGAATTACTTCTTCTCTAGTACCAAATTGAATACTGCCTAAGCCAAGACAAACATCTGCACTTTCTTCTCTAAAGTTAATGTCTTGTATTGTTGATATTATATCTACAAAAGGAAAAGGAGACTGATCAAACCCTATTAAGTTTTTTATGTGACCTTTAAACCTGTTCTTGCCGCAACCTACATCTATTACTAGATCTGGATTTAAGTCGTTAATTTCTTGTACTAAGTTAATACCGGCATGTTCATAATTTTTAAATGATTCGTGTCCTATCCATTCTTCTGGATCAAAATGCTCTGATAATCTTTTTTCTAATTGCATTACTTATATCCCTCAACACCTACCGGTCTGTCACAATATGTTATTTTACTTAAAAACCATTCTAAAGTATCTTTGTCGCTTATGTCAATATCTACAATATAATGTACAGTATTATCTGCAAAACAAAAACTGTAATGCACAACGCTCGAATTGACACACATCCACTGTCCTGCCTTAAAATGTTGTATTTGTCCATCAACAACATAGGTTGTTTCTTCTGGATGAGAATTATTTGCAAAACAATTTAGTCTAACGTAATTTGGTTGTAGCTGATTAAAGTAATCTCTGTGTGGAGCAAAGTAACTTCCTGCTCCTAGTTTTACATGAACTGCCTTTGTGTGTTTTCCTTGAATGCCCCAACTTATAGGCGCACGATAATATCTAAAAACTACTTTATTACCAGGAGCGTCTTTGTGGCGTACAGATTCTATAAGATCTTCATGCACAGGCTCTAAGGGAGCATGTAAGTCTAAACTAAAAACATTACCAAATTTTGCATGAAGTTCTGTAGCGTTTGTCATTAATGATCCTCGCAGTTTGGTAACATACTTGCTATTGTTTTTAAATTATCTTGATTTAAATATACACTCATTAGTATATGATAAATGCCATCAGCCATTGCAAAACTGCCGTGTTGTTTTCTAGTATTCAGTATATACGGACGTCCTGCTTTAAATCTTGCAAGCCTGTCATCATACATAAATGCCCACTCATGGTCGTCTGTTTTATTAAGAGGAATAAAAATTCTAAATTGATTATTCATCCTGAACGCATCTCTATGCAAAGCAAAATAGCTGCCTCTATTCATTGTAACAGCTCTACATCTTGCTAAATTTTTCCACTTATCAAAAAACTTTTTTATACTAGGACAAGCATATAAATTATCGTTGTATTCTTGATTTTCTGCATGTTTTAATTTAGGATCGCTGTTTAGTCCTAAATCGTCAATAGGACCCGTTAGATTGATTCCAGTTTTCCCATTAGGAGCAGCTATCCAATCCTTGATGTTTTTTAATTCATCTATAGTATCTTGACCAAACTGATAATCTAGTTCAACAATATCTCCGTAACTAGACAAAATACTATGCTGTGACATCATTGGTAATGGTAACATTATAGCTCGCCTCTATCTTTCATTTCTTTTTCTAATTGTTTAATATGACGTATTTTTTTAATTTCGTGATACATTTTAAATATAGTTATTGGACCATCTGCTTTAAACCATAAAGGAAACAGTCCATGTATGTAACTCTTAACAGCAACTACTATTAACCTATTACTTTGCTTTATACTATGGCCTAAATGTTCAAAGTATGACCATTCTGTTTCTTCTAAATGATCTTTTATTTTTTTAAACATTAGGCTTCTCCCATATCCATAACATTTTCTTTAAAGAACTGCTAGACTTGTGCCATAACGGTTTTAATATTTCGTTTTTGTCAAACGCTGCTGTGAGCTTTTTGTAATTAGGCCTGTTAGTCCAATGCCAATCTTTAAACCATGCTTCTTTGTAAAATGTTAAATTATTTTCTTGTGTAACTTCGATTAAGAAATCATCTGACCATGGTATAACACTTAATGCATTGTTTGTTAGTTTTAAAACATTTTGCATGTTTTCGTCATCATAATTGACCATCATGCATATTTTGCCACCCGGCTTTACCCACTTAACTATTTCTTTTATATTTTTCTTAATAGTGGCCTTTGAATAAAAGTGTATTACACCTTGAGATATAACTGCGTCTGCACTATCTTTTTCAAAATCAGCATCAAGTATAGTTGATTGAAAATCTGCTTCTGCATAGTTACCGCTATCAAATCCTTGTAAATTTGGAATTATATCTCTATATAAATTTCTACCACAGCCTGCATCTATAACTAAATTAGGATTTAAGTTTGTGCATACATCTACAAACTCTGGAATAATGTGGGTCATGTAGGTGTGTTTATCAGAACCAAATCCTAACCTTTTGTTTATTTTTTCTGAAGTAGAATGTATTTTATCTAAGTCAATCATGGTCTTCAAAAATAGTTATTGCTAACCTATCCTCTTGTATATTGCGTACAGTATGAAATACACTAGTGTTTATCCAGTGCCACGTTTTTTCTGGTATAACAACAGATTTCTTTACAGTTGTTTTATCATCTTCATACCAAACAGTTTCACCGTTACCGCTTGTAATAAGATAGTTATAACACCATGCACGATTTACATCTTTGTGGATACGCATACCTGGTCTTACAATTTGATATCTAACTGCAAGATTATTTAATCTAAAATGGTCTTGTGCCCATTCATACATTTCCTTAGGAGCATCATGAACACTGTATTTTCGCATAGGCGATTCTAACGGAAACTCAGGAAAAAACAAATTAGGAATACTCTTTACTTCATCTACCTGTGTTGTAAATAAACTATCAGGTACTTGAGGTATTTCAGGGTGTAGTCTATATATTTGCTCTTCCATACAGTATTTAACTTACATCAAATACATGCCAATTAACATTGGTATTATAATAAAAAATTGAGGCAAAAAGTTTAGTATAATTGCTTTCTCATTCCAGCGATATCCTACATAAATCCAACCACTAGCACCGACCATCTGTAGTATGCTATTCCATGGAGTTATTCCTGCAACGTGCAGGACCATTGCACAAAGAATGGTCACTGCACTTGCATATTTTATGAATACAATGTGATTCACTGTAAAGCCAACTCAACCTTATCAACACTGGCAAGACCAAGTGCTTCTTTGTTGAATTTAACAAGATTACCTAAAGCCTCTATTGTAATAAATGTCATTAGTGTATCACGTTGAGCATTGCCTTGATCACCAATTTTCCATTCGTATGCACCAACTTTCTTTTGGATGTTTGCTACTGCTGTTGGATCCTTACTCATTGCTTCTAGTGCATCGACAAGTTTTTGCCTGTTAGGATTATTTTTATTAACCCATAGTGCTTTTTGCATACCGTCTCGGAATGATTTAACTAACTTGTAAGCATTGTAAAAATCACCGCTTGGTTTAACACCATACTTTTGTTCAAACAATTTTTCAAACTGGAAGCCTGGATAATTAGGATCATCTGCATGACTACCGTCTGCTTGCAGAATACCATGATGGAACCAAAGTTCTGCATTATCATCTGACTCTACATGTTTTTTATATGCAGCTGGATTTTCTCTAGTGCCGTTTAGCTCACCTCGCTTAAATGCTAATCTGCGCTCTGCACCACTCATGCCTTTAACCCAAGTAACGTTTTCTTTGAAACAAGCAACATATTCATCTGTAGTTTTATTAGGGCCGCAAGTTAGCATTGTAAATGCAAATGCTTCTGGAACCATACCACTACCAGCAGCAAAACTAGGCTTGCTCATATCCGCACCTTTACGCTTGCCTGCAATAATGTTCAAGTTCATCAAACCTACGCTGTCATATTGACGGTAATCGTAATCAACTTCTTCTTGCAAGAATGATACACCGTTACCACCATGTGATACCATAACAGTTTTATCATCAAAGCGTAGTTCGTTGTGGAACTCGTTAAAGCCAGGAATATCACGTGCTCCTGGAATTAATTTGATGTTAATTTTTTCACCTAAGAACGGTTCTAGTTCTTTTGCTACAATTTCTGTCCATACAGTTGTACCAGCACCTGGTTTCTGAGGAACAACAAATGTATAATCTGCAAGTGCAGGGGTACTGATACCTACTGCTAATGCTAATGTTGTTAAAAAGCGTTTCATAATTTTCTCCTTATTACGCATATTCTAATTTACTGCGTTTGGTTATTCCCCAAACTAGTACTGCTACGATAAGAACAATCAATGTCCAAAAAATTGGACGATCAATTAACTTATCAAAATTGTACAAACCAAACATTTGTACTGTTAAGGCTTCAATTCTGTCTGCTAGGATAAATCCAAAAAGCATAGCAGGTCTTGAAAACTTATACTCTTTTGCCAAAACTCCAACTATTGAACATAGAATAAGTATGGCTAAATCTTCCCATCCGCCTGTATATTGCATACAAGCAAGCACTATAAAGCCCAGCAACAACGGAAAGTAGTATCCGTAGGGTACTTGTGCTATCTTTGCAATATAGCGTGTTACAAGCAAGCACAGGGCGCCTACAAGCACTGTAGCAAGCATGAATCCGTATAGCATACTGTCAAAGAACTTGGTGTCCATTGCTAGATCAATAGTACCCAATTCAAAATCCAAGTAAGCAAACAATCCAATAATGATAGCAGCAAACGGTGCTCCTGGAATACCAAACAATACGGTTGGAATCATCGATGTTGCTTTTTGAGCATTATTGGCACCTTCGGGCCCGATCACGCCTCTAATGTTTCCTTTGCCCATTGGAGGATTGGCATTCGGAGTTGTTGCAACCGCTTGACCATACGCAATCCAATCTGCCATAGCACCGCCCAGCCCGGGCAAAACACCAATAAATGCACCTACAAATCCTCCTCTTAGTGCTAACCATTTGTTGTGCCAAACAGCAAGCATACCGTCTTTAGTTTGAGTTCCGTTTGCAATATCAGGATGTGCTGTACTACGTCTTTCTAAAAGTCCTGAAAACAGCTCAGGTATTGCAAATAATCCTGCAACCACTGGTAGCAGTTGCACACCTGCACCAAGGTATTCCCATCCACCTGTCCAGCGATCAGCATTGGTGTTTGGATCCACACCTATCATACCTACAAAGGTACCAAATGCTAGTGCAAGTAATCCTCTAAACCACCATTTGTTGCTTACAAAGGTCACTGTGGCAAGTGCTAATACTGTGAATGCCCATAGCTCTGGAACACCGAAAATCATTATTAATTCTGTGTAATATGGCAACAAGAAGAAAACTAATGCACCCCATAACAGTCCATTTACTGTTGAAGTTGTTACCGCGGCACTAATAGCATATGTTGCTTTACCTTGTAGTGCTAGTGGAAAGCCATCTACCATTGTAGCGGCTGCTGAGTTTGCACCAGGTATGCCCAGTAGTACTCCTGTGTATGTATCACCAGTTGTGCTTGCTGCTACAACAGCCATAACAAAAATAACTGCTAGATATGGGTCTGGAAACATTGTCATAAATGGAAACAGGAATATTAATCCTGTTGTTGCACCTGCTCCGGGTATAATACCTATTGCTAGTCCATATAGTGTTCCCGTGAGTAGTGCTAGTATCTCTGCCATTTCTTTAACCTTTGCTTGTATCTTTTGCATAATTAATTATGCAAGAGACAAAAAAAATTTTGCGAAAGTGGTAAAAATTTTAACTTTCAACAAAATTATTTATCAGATTGGAGAAAAAAGTAATGAATACACGAATTTATAAAATGATACGAAAAAATTTAGACATAGCGTTTAATTTATCCAAGTATGACGAAATTCGAGACTCCATCAACGAAAAAACACGTATCGATCTCTTGCCCTTTACTCCAGCTAGACAGCGTAAATTTTCAGATGCAGTGTGTGAAGAACTTCAATTTGATAATGTTGATCTAACTGGTACTGTAGAAGAAGTTGTTGCTAGACTAGATACAAAGTATATGAATAGATTTTTCGGAGAAGTCTGGCAACCAGAAACTGACAAATATCAATACAGCGGATGGGGACTGGTTGATCTAATAAACAATCAGGAACCTAAAGCAGTTCTAGACTTTGGTTGTGGTTATAATCCTTTCAAAGGTCGCATAAACAACCTAGTAGGTATTGATCCATATAATAACAGTGCAGACTACATGGTAGATATACTTGAGTTTGCCGTGGAACCTGAAACATATGACCATATAATTGTATTCGGTAGTTTAAACTTTGGTGACAAAAACGACATATATACAAGGTTTAATAAACTAAATGAACTGCTCATGCCTGGCGGCAGAATGTACTTTAGAGCTAATCCAGGGCATTTGTGGCCTAAAGGACCTTATGTAGATATTTTCCCTTGGACATTTGAAGTAGCATATGATCTTGCTAAAACACACGGACTAGAATTAGAAAAATTCAAGAAAGATAATGGCGATCGCTTATACTTTGAATTTTATAAACCAAGTATTTGATCTCTATAGTTTTGTTTAAGTGTTCTAGCTCGAAGTTTTATTTCTTCTAAGTTATGGTCCTCCATAGATAGATTATGACAGTCTTCTAGGGTGTAACCACAATTTAAAACTCTGTTTGCAAACACCCAACTTATTCTGTTTTTCTTACGCAACCATGTGTCGTAAGCATCCATAACTATTTGATCGCATTGTTCTGAAGTTACACCATCGTCGCGTTTCCATTCACGAATATTATTGCCTTTAGTGTATCCAAATTTTTCTGGATTAGAACCAATAATGCTTGCACTACTTAACATAAAAACTGTAGGCGCAGTATGATCTATAGGACTAGATTTTAAATACTCGTTAGTGGCCCGCATTTCTTCTAGTGTTTCGCCGGGCAGTCCGTATATAATACCTGCACTTATAAGTATGTCGGGATACGTTTTCTTAATCCATTCCAGCCCACGCTTGACTTCGTCAGGGTGCATACCTTTGCCTACAAACTTTGCAGCCTTATGACTGAATGTTTCGATACCAAAAAAGAAACTTCTAAAGCCTGCTTCGTACAGTAGGTCTAAGGTTCGAGGATGTCTTATTAAAAGATCAATACGTCCATACGCACTGTTAATTAAATCTTTAGGAACACTTGTAAATGCACGATGTATCATTTCAACCTTTTGGGGACTATCATTAAGTGTGTCGTCACTTACAAGATAACCATTAGGTTGGTATAATTCATGATTGCGTAATAGTTCTTTTTTTAGAACTTCTTCATTTTTAATATAATCTCCTGGCTTTTTACCGTTAAGATCGAAATCGCAATACTTACATTTAAATATACAGCCTCTTGCAATTTCTATAGGTAAATGTTCTCCAGGCATAACACAATCATTCTCGTGCCAATCAATTGTACTTGTAATAAAATTATCATAAGGGAACATTTTGTCATTAGAGTGTCTAGGAAAGTCTTTACCTTGAGCTAATGCTTGTGTTAATTTTATAATAGAGGTTTCGCCTTGCCCACTTATAATGTAATCTATACAATCATATTTTTCTAAAAAGTGTGCATATACTCCACCGACTACTATTTTTAATTTAGGATTAATTGACTTAGCAAATTCAAAAATTTGTTCAATATCTTCCCTGCCCATCTTATTAACAATGTCTCTTTGTACATGTTGCATCTTCATTCTACCTTCTCGTTTGTCGGTGAAGGTTGTACTAAATCCCATCCAAAGTGTTTCATTAGAAACAAACTTTGCAATCATTTGTTTTAAAACACCTTTACCCCATCTGGTATAATTGTCTATTACTTGCACAGTATATCCGTGACTT
>Ga0255768_10001714_pt1 | contig 22361 bp, 9 predicted proteins | sample 071ome_33_FD_179983 | JGI IMG/M metagenome (GOLD analysis project Ga0255768, IMG submission 179983) | Coastal salt marsh microbial communities from the Groves Creek Marsh, Skidaway Island, Georgia - 071412AT metaG (version 2) | ecosystem: Environmental > Aquatic > Marine > Intertidal zone > Salt...
CGAAGAGTTTGTTACTGTGGGAGTTAAGCTCTGTGTAGGGGTTGGGGTATTTGTGGGTATGATTTCTGCTTCATCTATAACATTAGTTATGTTTTTGGCTAATGCTACATTATTGCTCATAAATGAATCAACAGATCTCCAAATACCATCATATAACACTGTAGGTTCTTTAACTTCTTTTAGTCTCTCCACCCGTGATAAACTATGATTTTCGTTGGAACCCCAGCCATACAACAAACCATCCTCTGAAACACCTAGAGAATAACCATCTCCAGCACTGACATCAATCCATTTTTGTGAGTCATTAATAGATATGAAAAATTGATTACTGTTGTATATAGTTCCACCATTATCACCATTACCAGCAACATCTACATTGACAATAGGGTTTGGAATAGTATCGGTATTGGTGGCGTATTTGTTATATTTTTGAGTTTCTGGATTATAATAAGCCGCTTTATACCATTCGTCTATATTACACATCCATATAAAAGGATCATTAATAGAGTCGCTTTCTCCTGTCCTACGTATCAATCCAAGATCAAAATCATACGCTAAATCAAAAAGATTTTTTTCTTCTATATTTTTAGAGCCACCAAACATTGAAAACTGAGACACGTTAACGTCAATAAGATAGACACCTCTATTTAATATTTTGTGATTTTTTTTGTAATAAAAACTATTATACTTCCAGTTGACATATCTAATTTTATTACTCAATAATAAGAAATTAACTGGTTTATCCTCCATATTAGGTTTACATAAGTATTCGTTGCCATCAAAATAGATTCCTTGCAAATCACTTTGCACATCTTCCCAAAGTTCATATGCATCAACATTATCAATATTATAATTTAAAAATTCTGCATATTCTTTGTTTTGAACAGGATATTTTGAAATAGAATAAGGGTATGGAACATAGCCTAATCCATTTGTATCTGGCTTTTGGTTGTTTTCATATTCTACTAATACAAAATTGTCAACTTCTTGTTGTGTGTTAAAAAAGGCTATATCAGACGAAGCGCATAGTCGAAACCCTACATCATCATATCTAGTATTGCAATTTACCGAAAATTTTGAATCCATCAATTGTTCGGGTGATGATCTAAATGAACCTCCCAAAATAGGCAAGTTGTCAGTATACTGGACATTATCTGATAATACCATTTCGTGAACATTGCCATTTTGATCATATGTCCCATAATAGCTAGACCTTCCATTAGTTCCTACTCCGGTCAAAGAAGCCTGATTTTCTTGAGGCACACTATTAATATTCAAATTGGAAACATCGTCAATAACAATAGTTCCGTTCATAGAAGCGTGAAATTCACACACATAATACAATACGTCGGGAGCATTTAATGGAACATTAAAAATAATAGTACCGTTTGAAGTACCATTTCCTGAAACGCCGTTATTATATTGGCTACCTGTTCCTGTTACATTGGCTGTTTTTATATAGAAAGGATGTCCTGGCGAATTGATATTAAATTGATAGCTACCACCCCTGACAAGATTAAGAGTAGAATTCGCAATCCCGTTAATGGTATATGCTGATGATCCTATATTGCCAACAGAAAAAATAGCATCATATACAGATCCAACATTTCCAGAATTTGAAGGCGATGCTGTAATACTGGGGGAAACACTAATTGATGGAGTAATACTAGAACTTAAACTAATACTTGGTGTTACACTAGGGCTGAAACTGATAGAAGGGGTAGGAGTTGCTGTTGCTGCTGTTAGTTGGGGCGTGCCGGTTGGTGTTGGACTTGCCTCAATCTCTGTGGAAATGGTCGGTGTTGGTGTCGGACTTTCATTTATATTTAATGAGGTGGTAGGAGTAGAACTAACTTCAAGCTCTATAGAGACAGTAGGTGTTGGTGTTAGACTTTCGTCTATATCTAATGAAGCAGTTGGTGTTGGGGTAGAGGTGGTCTCTGCATTAGTTGTTGTGGTTGTTGTGGGGGTAGGCGTAGGTGTTGCATTAACGATGTTATCATCCTTATTTCTTACCCAAATAGCCTTATTATCGAAATTAGCATAATTCTGAGCATTGTCTAGGTTTCTTTTACCTAATTGATACTTAGAATTATCTCCAAAAGCATGTAAAGTATGATCGGACTTGAGTATAAAAGCATGATCCGGACCAACAGCTATTTTAATAAAGTTGTCAATATTTTCATCTACAACAACAATTTCATCTCCATTTAATAATCTGTCATCATATTGACCACCTATTAAATACAATTTACTATCTAGTACTTTTTTAGCAAATGTCAGATTTTTACACGAGAACACTTTCTCCCAGTTACCGTCCAGATCTGGATTAGTGAAATATAGCTGTAATAATCTTGAATTTCTTTCATGGACTTGGCCGCTAAAATAAAGCTCGTTTCTGTCATTAATTAAAAATACATGATCTACCCCAGCAGAAACATCAATATAAAAATTATTGTTTAATTTTCTAGGGAATTGTATATATTCTTCTTGATCAGAGTCTTGTAAACTTAATTGTCCTGTTTTATTTGAGCCCCATCTATAAACTTGCTTATCTTTATTTATTATGTAAGAAAATTTAGATCCACAAGATATCTTATAAGGGTCTTGAAATATATTGTTAATGGTATAATTTAAATAATTGACCGACTGTTTCGGATTAGATAAATTAAGACCTGTTTGATATTGATCGTTTTTTCCGAAAGGAAGAAAAATTCTATCTGCGTTGCTGGTCAGAACTTCTACAATTGCATGATCAGCCCCTACCGTAAAATTTTTGTAGAATGTAGAAATGTCTGATTTCCTAAAAATATCAGATATTATTTCTAGATCTGTATTAGACCAAGTATAAACATAATCAAAAGCTAATGGCGTAGAACTAGGCTGAGGAGATTCTCTGGGTGTTGCGGAAGGAGAAAGGGATATGGATGGGGTGACAGAATTTGTTGGATTCGGTGTTGGTAGTACAGATTTTCTGTCTAGCGTTTCTACTTCTAATTTACTAACTAATACCTTGTCGCTTAGAGCATAACTAATATTTTCGAAATCATCTATATTGATTGATGGCAGATTGTTAATAGAGTTGTTTGCCTGTTGATTGAGCCAATTTAATTTTATATTGTTGTAATACTGGTTTGGCTTTAATTTAGTAAATAATACTCTTCGAATAGATCCTTGGTCTTCAATATATAGACCTCCAATAGCATTATAGAAATTATCTAAGTTAATACCAGAATTGTAAGATTGTTGATATAGAAAAATCCTGTTATCTATCTCAATGCTAGCAAATCTTTGATCATTAATAATAATAGACTTCTGGCTATTTAATACCAAAAGATTAGTTCTGGGATCTAGATGACTAGGAATAAAAATATCATTTTTTTCAATATTAATCAGATTAAGAGCGTCCAATGATTCTAATTTATCGTTAGATATAACAAAATTATCTGATATATTACTAACATAATAAGTTAATATCTTAGGCTTATAAGAAACAAATTTAATTTTTGTACAATTAATTATTGGTTTGGGAAGTGTTGTAGAAATAGTGAATTGATTCACAAACCGCATTTCTGATAAACGACAAATATACTTATTGTCTTGATAGTCTATAAACTCTATATAGGGTAAATCATCAGAATCATCAAACGGCAATGAAAAAATTACATTATTATTACTATTTCTAAGAGTTCTGATGCCAAAAATATCACTATTAAAAGTTATATTAACAACATCAGCCAATAGATTAAAAGAAATGTGTTGTCTAGACGCATCTAAATCAACACTTTCCTCGTTTTGACTATAATAATTATTATTTAGGCTATATTCTGAATTATAAGAATTTTTATATAGCAATACATCAGCAGGGCTAATTTTGTTATTATTTTGATCTATATAAAATCCATAAGTCCATTTTTTATTCATATTGATAATCTATTTCGATTCTTTGTGCAAAATCAAATGCGTCTTGTGATTTTTCCACTAAAATGTAAATATATCTTGCTGTCTCTTTTTTATCCTCACTAATGCTGATACGACTACTATATTCAATGTCGTCTGGCTTAAAATCTGATAGAGTAATCACTAATAACACTCCTGAAAATTAGTAGTATGAACAATCACATTATTATAGTCTATAGAGCCGTTCACATTATCTTTGATCATAATACTTAAATTAATCAAACTGATCGATCCACTAAAATCTAATCTAACAGCAATATTTTGAACAGATTGATTGGCTATGATTGTTTGCGATGCTGGATATACCCTGACTTCAGAAAAAGGATTAAGAGTATCCATAATTTCGATAGTATAAGATCTACCGACCTCTAATCGATCCATTTGGATTTGTATATTTTTAGAAATCATAACAGGTGTTGGGGTTACTGTTGGCGTTCCTGTTGGATTAGGGGTTGGTGTCTGAGAATTTGTTGGCGTATTGCTGACCGGAGGTGTTGGTTCTGGAGTTCCTCCAGGAGTAGATGTAACTGTAGGTGTTACAGAGGATGTGGGGCTATTTGTGGGAGTAACACTATTGGTTGGTGTGAGTGTTGGTTGAGGAGTGTCTGTTGGTAAAGGAGTAAGCGGAGGTGTGGAAGTTGCTGTTCTGGTAAGGGTTGGTGTTGCGGTTTGTGTTTTGGTTGTGGTGTGAGATGGTGTCGGGGATGGAATAAGCATTTCATTTGATGCTACTAAAACATCCTGTCTGAGTTTGATTTCATATATTTTTTTGGAGTCTATGCTATAAGCGTATGCTGTTTGTAAATCAGGTTGTCCCAAGATATTCCTAAATTGCTCCAAGGTATACTGCGAATCTAAGTCTACATTGTCGTACTCAAGATTAGGCTGACCATATAGTGGTTGATTTAAAATCAACGTACCACTGACATTAAAATCCCCGTCCTTGTTAAATATATGGGTATATCTAGAGCGATTAGATATAACAATACTATATTCAGCTGGCTTGTTAAGGATAACAAATATGTTTTTATTTAATACTGGACTAGGGCTTAATGAAGGAGTAATAGTAGATGTTGCAGTAGCGGTGAGTGTTTGTGTCGGGGTGGGGGTTGGGGTGGCAGTTTCAGTTGGCGTTTGCGTCAAACAGTAAACATCAGGACCATAACCACTCACATAAGCATGATTATCTCCTAGCGCTTTCTTTATCACAATTACTGTATTCTTATCGTCTTTTGTGCTACGAATATATAGTTGATCATATATATCCGGCTCTACTCCTAACCTTTTTTCTAATTCATCAAATTTCCACCAATCATCCACATCTACAGCGTTATTGATTTTTGGTATTCTGTTATTAACATCAAATACTCCGTCTATTTCGCTGTCATACACTAATATTGTTGGTATTATCGATTCAATACCATAACATAAGCCATCAACATTAGTAGCAATATAATAATATGCGTAACCCTGATCTGGTTCGGTTTGAGAAGGAGTAACGGTGGATGTGTTTGTTGGTGTGATAGTTGGAGTAACAGATCTGGTCGGAGAGTGTGTTGGTGTGCTTGTTCTAGTATGAGTTATCGTATTGGTTGGAGTACTGCTTATGGTTGTTGTTAACGTAGGTGTGTTTGATGGTGTTCTAGTATTTGTTGGTGTGAAGCTAGGGGTAACAGTTTGTGTTGGACATAATGCAAAATCTACAACTCTCATAATTGTAGGATCTTCGATATCCGGCTTTACGGTATAAATCACATTCTCTTTTTCTTGCCGAACATAAAAAACATCATAGTCTTCAAAATATTGATTATTAAGAGCTTGTACATCATCTAAAGAATATCGGTCTAATATCTCTGAAGAATATATAACATCCCCTATTTCTAATACTTTATCTATATCAAATATTGGAATTTTTCTCCAGGTGTTGTTGAAACCTTCTGTCAGAGTAGGTGTTGGCGTTTCTGTTGGAGTAGGACTAATTAAAGGCACATCGGTAAGACAGTCTACTGTAATAAAATCTAATACGTCTTGTTCTAATAATTCAGCTTTGATAACATTGAATCTAGCCTCATTTACAAAAAGACTAATTGTAAAATCTACATAAGATTCTGTTGCGTCAGCAGTAGTGGTAAAACTAAAAGAGACATTTTTTACCCTATCTAGATCTCCAGCCTCTAGTTGTGAAACAGTAGCGCCTACGCTATTAGCAACACTAATACCCCCAAAAGTATGATAACCGTCTGTGTTCTCTCTAGATAAAATTATTTCCTTGATCCCAGATACAGTATCGGTAAATCTTAAAGTAAATTCGACACCTGTAGTACACGAGCCTGTATTACCTGCAACTAGCAAATTTTGAGTAAAATTTAACTTTGACATTATGTGTTTCCTGTGTTAATTTGGTTTGAATAAGGGGGTATACTCCAATTAACCACCAAGATTCCAGCGTCTACAGCAAGACCAGCCTCCGTTATAGCGAAAAGCTGATTGTAAGCAATAGAAGAAGATGATCTATTTATTTCTGGTATACGATAAGTTATATTGTGTTGCGAAGAAGGAGGATTGGCAGTAAAATACGGATCAATAGACAATGTCGCACCAGCAAGCTCGAAATCCATTGTGCTCCAAGACAGATAATGCTGGTGATAATTTGAAATTTTAACGTTGTAAGAGTTTCCTCCTATTACAAAATTTCCTAATTGAGGTGAACTTGATGCGCCAACAGAAAGCGTTAAGTTGTTGCTCCAAGATTGCTCATTAATATACATGGTGTATTTTTTTTCCTTAAACCCTGAACCTACACTCACATTGCCAACATCACCAGTCTCAGGATCTATATTCGCATATAAATCGGCCGTGATCGTCCTAACCCTTATTGAGCAAAAACTTTTAAATTCAGGTTCAATAGAATACATACTTCTACCCTGTTTAGGTACATTGAATCCGAGCCTCCACACCTCTTGCTCTATATAGAGCGGAAGATCAACGTTTGAATAATTTGTGAGGATCGTACCATCTTTGCCACCATAAATTATTATCGGAACTCCTTGAGGATTGATAAGTTCTATCTTATCATTGTCAAAAGGTGTATGTTTATCACTACATACAAATATATTGCTATAATTGTCGTAATTCACAGCATCGCCCTTCTGACCAGTACGGCCTATATAATTAGAGTTCAAACACTCAGACAAACCGCTAGTTAATCCAGTAGGTAGATCGTTGCTCTCATAAATCGTCGTTGTATTATGACGAATATTTTTTAATATGTTATACTCATAGTCATTAGGAGAAAGAGGGTTAGGGTAATCCATCCGTAATGAGCCCGTCACGTTTAACAAACTCCCTTTATATTTCCAGCCCGTTCCATTTGTCTGGCTCTGATTAAGATACAGAAAGTCATACTCTAGTTTATCGCTATTCGCGATGTTGAGGGTCCTTAAATCAAACCTTGCACCCTGACCCATTAGTATAGAACTCTGAAATTCTAGGACTTCTCCAGGAACCACAGATCTTTCTTCTACCACCTCTCCATCTCTTATAAACATAACATAATCGTACCCTGCCGGTACAATGATTTTTTCTCCAGTTTGCCCTTCTAACGACACTACGTTATCTCCCGCAAACTTTTGACTTAATCTGATGATAGTTTGCGTGTCTCCAGCCTCGTTTTGTACAATCATATTTCCTTCGCTATCTGTCAAAGACTCTATACTAACAGCATCTTCTCGTATCGGTCTCAAACACTCGAATATAAAAAACTCATCCTCTGATATTTCTGCAGTATGGTCTGTTATCGTAAACTTAACTAAGAATTTACCAGATTCAGGACCATATGTAGCTACAATATTAATATTGTGAGAGGTGTCTTTAGCAATAAATGTTTCTGTAGAAGGTTGTAATACTGCTAATCCATTGGCAGATTTATGGGGCAATGAAAAATTAAAAGAATATCTATTGCCTATTGTTAGATTACTAACATCTATAATAAATGAATTAGATCTCTGGCAGTCCATTAAAAATTCGTTGCTAACCGGTTCATTGCTGTTTGTAAATCTGTCTACTCTAAATTTTTTGGTTTCGTGATATGGCACTACGTCATCAGCGATAGGTGGCAATTCACACACTGCTTTAGACAAATGAGAAATATAATAGTCTTCTGCTTGAAGTGGTGATGTAGAAGACATAGTTAAAGTAGGCGTACAGGTTACCGTGGCCGTTTGACTTGCAGTAACAGAAGCTGTAATAGTATTGGTTATTGTGTTAGTAGGGGTATTGGTGGGTGTTGGTTGCGGCGTTGAAGTAAAAGTTGGTGTTGGTGTTGGAGATGGTGCCAAAATAAAATCTTCTACTATAGCACTATCTCCTGACTTTACTATCTTATATATTACATTTTCTTTTTCTTCTCGCACATACAGAACATCACTGTCGCCAAAGCTATCATTAAGCTCATTAAAAGTATATTCATCCAGCACATTATTTTTGTGTAATATCTCGCCAATATCCAGTGCTGTATCAGTAATATTAGCAGCGTCATAAATATATAGTTTTTCAAAAAGCTTATGTACATTTTCAAGGGGGGTAGAAGGAGTCGGTGTTGTTGTACCTGTCGGAGTAGGGGAAAGAGGTACTGCGCTAGCAGTCATACAATCTACTGTCACATAGTCTATTACATCATTACCAGGATTGATCTCTGCTTTAAATATATTTAATCTATTCTCTGAAATAAATACATTAAAAGACAATTCAATAAAATCACCAACTTCTCCATTATAATCAAACTCAATAATTGCTACTTCGCCCAATGTTTTTATGATATTATTTATGCTACTACTATTTGATGATAATGAATAAAAATCATGCTGTCCGAGAGTGTTAGATTTGCGAACAATAACAGTATTTCTTCCACTATCTGGATACACTTTAACGCCCAAAACCACCCCTGTAGAACAGTTCACATCATTTTCTGCTACAATCAGTGTTTCATTAAATAAAATTTTTGCCATATCTAATTAAACCTCTGCTTTTTTATTTTATGCTTCATAATAATATTCATTCTTATCCCACTTTGCTCTTATTTCATATTCGCCAAGTTCGAAATGCAGCTGATTAGTTCCAGGCGTCGAACCACCACCATATTCAAACCTAAATGAAACCGTTTTCCAGGGGTAGGAGTACCCCCCATCCTCTTTTATCTTTTTGTCGTCAAAAAAAACATGGTGGTGACTATGCTGTGGCATCGTTAATGAATTACCATAATTCCATATCCAACGACCCTCTTCATCATAACTTTCTACCATTGGTGGTTTTGCGATTATCTCGAATGTGGGTGTTATCGCCAGTTGATTCCACGAGAAAGAATATTCAAGTATCTTGACAAATCCAGCTTTAGCACTGATACCAAACCCGTTTCTGGGAGGTTTAAGAGGATACTGCTGCGAAGGGGCTATAGCACCTATTCCTGTTTTTTCTGGGAATGAGGGGCTGGGAAGAGACGCACTTCCTGATGGTCTAGCATGCGCGTTACCCGACCATGATCCATTTCTAACATATGATGTTTGTTTAACGTACTTTTCCGCCTTAAGCAGTGGCCAAGTGTTAAAATTGGGGTTGTCGGGCGTAAAATAATCGTATTTAGATGCACCAATATGACCATAGGGAACTTCATAGCTATGAGACATTACGTGTAGTGAGTTAAAAAGAAGGTCTTGGGTTAAGATAGGGGCTTGGCTTTTTTCCTGTTTCAACTCAGTCCAAATTGCATAAAGTCTGTCATAAAGCATACTAGAGTTATTCGTACCTAGATAACCTCTAAGTAGATCGTAGTTATGTTTTAATCTTAGCTCGCCCTTGCTCATGTTGGTAAAAATTGTTTTTCCATCTATAGTTGCATTAGGTACGATAAGGTCAACTCCGAGTGGGTTGTCTATTCGTACTCCGGTAAAACGGGCAGCTATCCTTGAAGATGCTACAGAAATTTCATCCTTATTTTCCAGTATATTTTGTTCTTTATGGGCTAAATTTCCTACAATTGCACTCGGTGTAGGAGTAGGAGGCGACCTCACTATACTGCAAAATTTGTCTGGTACATAATTACCATGACACCATTCTAGCTCTGGATCTTCCCAAGGCAATGGCGTGGGAATGGGTGGTGTGGGATTAATTAAATCTTTTACCGTTCTTGCCACTCTATAATCCGTGGGGTTACTCCCGCTAGTTATGCCTGGTTGTGTGTAGCCCCAAACCAGTTCTCCAATAGGTGACCACAGGATCGGTCTAACCAATCTTGCATGCTCCGGAAGAGGATTCCAATCATCGGTTTGTGTCATGTTCGTCTGCTTAACTGTGGTTTCTATTTTTAATGATCCATCAGTAGAGTCTCCTACTGCACTGCCCGTAATAGAAAATTCCTTAATAGCTGAGTGATACCATGGCTTTTGTTCATCATTTTGCCAACCAGAAAAATATATACCCAAAGTTTCAGTTTGATGTATCTGGGTATTGAAGGAATATTGTTGAAATTTTTTGTTGCCAAACAATATATTGCTTCGAAACTCCAGCACTTCTCCCTGAACAACTTCTCGCTGCTCCAATACTTCACCATCTCTGATAAAATAAGCATAATTATAACCTGACGGAACAATTATTTTATCTCCAGTATTACCCTCTAACTGCAATACCTGTGTGGTTGGGTCGTCACCTAATTCTTCTATTAAACTTATTATGGTATTCATATTGCCGTCAGTACTGGAAAAAGTGATATTGCCTTCACTGTCTGTAACCGAGTCTACGCTTACAGGGTCTTGTGTAATAGGAATAGCACACTCAAATATAAAAAACTCATCCTCTGATTTACCAGATTCTACTTCTTCAATCGTAAATTTAATTAATATTTTCTTAGAATTACCAGTATAAAAAGCAACTATATTAATATTTTGAGAATCCTCTTTAGCGACAAAAACCTCACTATTAGGTTCAACAGTAAAATATTGCTTTTCATTTTCGTGTACAGCGGTAAATTTGAATCTGTATTTGGTATTGACGATAAGATTCCCCAACTGCACGATAAAACTGCCACCACCCACACAATTAAACACAAATTCATTGTTAACAATTCTGTTGTCAGACGTAAATCTAGTAACTGTAATATTTTTAATTTGTTTGTAAGGTACAATTAAATCATTATCAGGAGGTAAGTCCGAAACATTCTCTATTACATCAGACATGTAATATACTCGAGCATCTTTACTATCTGTTGCCGAAGGTGTGATCGTACTGGTGACTGTAGAAGTATTAGTCACTGTAGGAGTAAATGTTGGTGAATTAGTAATAGTGACAGTGTTGGTGGGTGTTTGCGTTTGAGTTTGTGTTTGAGTAACTGTGTGTGTTGGTGTGTTGGTTGGGGTTGACGAAATGGTGGGTGTGTTGGTAGCCGTTTTAGTGATAGTTGGGGTTGGGGTTGGGCATAGAATAAAGTCGGTTATTTTTACAAAATCGGTATTAACAAAATTAATTACTCCATGTGCGCCTCGACCGGATGGATCAGAAGCATAATATAGTGTGTTTATATCCTCTCCGTTTTTAATTTCTATACTAATTTGCCCACTACTTTTCCCTGTAATGTTGTTATATCTTTCCTCGATATTCAATTCTCCAGCAACTGTTTGAATCCAGAAAGCATAACTACCAGTGTTAATATTGAAGTTATACTTATAGTTTTTATTCAGAGTAAGGGTTGGATTTACTTTTCCGTCAATAAGAAAAGCAGCTTTTTCTTCCTGATAATTAGCCTTAAGCTGTATAGAAGTATTCTCATTGGTATCTACGAAAGTAAATGAAATCTGGTCATCTTTATTTACAGTCAAAGAAATCTCTCCTTGACTATCAAAATCTCTATTAGCTGTAATAGCATTACCAGATGTTTCTACTACCACACCATTAACTTTGACCTGTATTCTGCCGTCAAAATTTAAATCAAAATTAGGTGCTTCTTGTGCAATTTTAAGTTTAATAATACCATCATGAACTGGGATTAAAACTATGTTTCGATAATTTAGACTATACGAACCAGTAATTACCGGGGAATTAGGGTTTCCACCTCCAGAAACACCAGAAATATTATTGTGTAATAAAACATTATCGCTATTAACAACATTGATATTTATAGTTTCAACAGTTTCGTCGGTAGTATATTTTTCGAGTTTGAATAGAACATTTTCATTAGGTTTTTTAAGATATATATCTGATTTACCAGGAATTTGTTCAATCATATCTTCTATGTCAGACAATGCCCAAAATTCTGTTCCTAATTCATTTTTTAGTAATTTTTCTTCTAATCGTAGATTTTTGCTTCTGTCATATATTGATATTCTATTAGTAATAGCAGAGTCAATTGTAGAACTAACAGTGGTAGTTGGAGTCACTGTGCTGGTGGGCGTTGGTGTGGCTGTAGAAGTTGGAGTAGCTGATGGCAATATCGCCGTTGGGTCACATATGATTGTGATAAAATCCTCAGCATCTTCCTGCGATTCTGTTAGATCTTCGATTGTAGCAGATAATACAAAAGCTGGGATATTATTATACTTACCTAATACGGTTAAGTTACTACTCTCTTGAGTCGCTGTGAATGTTAATGTATGAGAATTGCCATCTGTACTACTAGCAAAAACAGTAGAATTCTCACCCTCAATAAGGGCAAACTCTAAAGAGCCTTCATTTTTAACTTTGCTTAAAGTTAATTGATATTCATGTCCTACTATTAAATTAGATAAATTAATATCAATATTTCTACCAGATTGGCATTCGTTGATATTATTAAAAATGAGTTTTATATCGGTAAATTTTAATTTCATTGATTATTTCCTAATTAACTTTGCACATTATATAATAATATTTCTGACTGCTCATAGCTACTATCTATATCTCTTATAGTCATTCTAACTAAACATTTTTTACTATCTCCATTATATACCAAAATGGTATTAATATTTTGATCACCTTCTGTAGCAGTGAAGTTCAACACATTAGGATAAAACAGAATCGTTCCCGCTCCAAGTCCTGTAATGTCTTGATCTTCGGTAGTAGCAATATCAGTACCAGAGTAATAATTTTCAAAAGTCACCGTATAATTATGATTATCTGTAAGATTAGACAGATTTAAAATGAGACTAGTAGCAATACCGCTTCTAATAGAATCTTGCTTATCTTTAATATCTATGAAAATATTCTTGGGACCCATAGCTGTTTTACATAATCTCTCTTCATCTTTACCAATGTAATACTCTATCTGATCTATACCATCTGTAGAAGTTACCGTATGAGTGTTCGTCATAGTGATCGTAGGAGTTTGAGACAGCGTAGTTGTGGGCGAGGCCGTGTTAGTTGGGGTATTCGAAAATGTTGGAGTATATGTAGGAGTAGAAGTCTGTGTAGCAGTAACGGTTGGTGTGTTTGTGTGTGTTGGCGTTGGTGTCGGGCAAATAGTTGGATTTGTAATGTATGCATCTCCTACGTCAAATGTATCCGCTCCAAACCTTTCAATAAATGTATCTATAATAGTGGCAGCCAATGCTCCCGCATCTAAATTAGAGCCTGTAGCAAATTGAACACCGTTTAACACCTCTCCAAAACCATTTATAACTTGCCCTTTGTTATTCTTTATTCTTAACCAACTAGCTGTGTTATGAAGATCTCCCAAGCCGCAAAACGCACCATCATTGATTGTATTGGGTGAACATGATGTGTAATATACGTATTTTAAGAAGTCTTTATTGCCAAAAGCATCCCTCCAAGTTTCAGGACGGGTCTCATTATAGATAGTAGAAACATCATCTATCTCTGCAGGATTTGTATATTTTTGAAGCAAGTCGGGAGGCATCGGCTGGATAAAAGGTTCACTAGACATCCAGTAATCGGATGCTTGAACCTGTCCTGTTGTATTCAGAGAGCCGTTTTGATTTAAAACGCTATAATCTAAAATTGTTTTATTCTCTTGCTTTGCTATCTCAGCATATTTTCTAATTTGGTTTTTTGTAATAATATTGGAAAGATCTGAGGAGATAGTAACGACAGCATATTTATCTCCTAAATTTATACCTATATTTTCTTCATCATACACAGCATCCCCAGGTTGAGGAGTGTAACCAGCGACTGGATATGTGCCAGAATTATTCAGATTAAATTGTCCAATAAATACAGAATCCCAAAAAACATCAAATCTTGCACGATTACAGGAGTGTCCTCCAGCCACGCCACTAGGAACAGTTCTATTATTGTTAAGATTAGAATCGTAAGTGTTATACACACTTTCATTCTCAACATATATCATTTCTACAGTATAGTCAGCTAATCTCAACCTACCAGGAATTAAAATTCCTCCTATTGTTTCTTCTTCAAGTACTTCGTTAATTTGATATAAATTTCCAGTATCTTTGTCTTGTAGATACAGAACAGACACTGAAGCCGAAGCATTAACAACTGTTCTCAGATCAGCAAATTTCCAAGTTTCTCCATTACTATTCTTATATATCTTATCGCCTTCTGCATATGTCTGATTATTCTCTTTGTATACTGTAATTTCTTCAAATTGACTACCAACAGGACAAAAACCATCCAAAGATTGAGCAACGTAAAATTGACTAGTAAATAATATTTCTGTTGGTGTTACGCTTGTGGTGTTTGTTGGGGTAGATGTGTTGGTATAAGTTGGAGTCGGTGTGGGACAAACACTAGTTTTAGATACAACTTTAGCATAGCCATTAGAATTTTTTCTGATTTCTAATATATCCGGTCCAACCACACCTTCACTAATGCGTTTAGCGAAAAATTTAGTTGTGGCAGTTGGAAAGTCTGCGCTAGTTATTATATCGTCATAATTATATGGTACTAAATCTCTTTGTTTATAAAGTAGTGAGTTTACAGCTGTATCAGCTTCTTGGGTCCATACTGGTAGAGGAGCAGATAATTCTCCATAACAAAGACCATCTATAGAAAGAGATATATTGTACAAAATAAACTCTAAAGAATCTGTAGCTGTTGGAGTATTGGTGGACGTATGTGTATTGGTTGGTGTGTTTGTGGGTGTAGCAGAAAGCGTTGCTGTATTTGATGGTGTATAGGTCGGCGTGGTTGTGTTGGTTGGTGTAACCGTTGGGGTGTTGGTGTTTGTTGCTGTTGGTGATGGTGTGTTTGTGGGTGTCGAGGTACTTGTTGGTTCTGGAGTCCTTGTAGGACACAGCAGATAACTGACTACATAAGAATCATCCTCATTGTTAGTATTGCCTCTACTATTATCTATTAATATTGCGTCGTCTGGTAAATCAACAGCATCTGTTTCTGTAATTCTTTCTATTCTTACAATAAGATTTTCGTTTGGTTTCTTTACATACAATACTTCAGCATTAGAACTAACGATATTTTGCAGTTCTTCGAAATCCCATCGTGTTAATTCATTATTGCTAACTCTTTTTAGTATTTCATTATATTGTAATATATTGTTTCTATCTGCTATTTCAATATATTGAATACCTGTATATGTCGGAGTAGGCGTCAGTGAAGATGTATGAGTAACTGTAGCAGTATTGGTAGGTGTTACGGTATTGGTAGAAGTATGTGTTGGTGTTGGGGTTACAAGAACCACTTCTGAGCAATCTACAACAATTGAATCTGTTATATCTTTATTTACATATTCTCCTACTCCATCTACAACCTCCCAAACATACAGGTCAGCTTGTAATACAAAATATCTTGCTTTCTTCAAAATCGCATTGATATTTATGATTTGTGGAGATCCGTCACTTGTAAAAATTGTATTGTCTGGAGTAATTTCAGCAATACTATCAGCAGTATTAGAAACATATGTAACAATAAGTTTATATTGATTACCACGAGTCAGGCTACTTATCCTTAATTGAACATCCACTCCATTATGACATTCCAAAGCTGTCTTATTAATTTTAGATATATCTACATTTTTTTGATCAATAAACCTAATATTTTCCATCTTATTCCTGCTTACATGTTAAAATAAAGAATTGAGACTGCTTTTCTGATTTAGTATTATTTTCTAATTCAAATTTGATAATCAACATATCCGATCTTGTATATCTAATGACTGTTTCAACATTTTTAAAGGTGTCGACAGCAACAAATGTATCCTGTTTAGGAGATAGTTTTACAGATCCTGTGTGTCTCGGCAAATAAACACCAAAGCTATATGTATATTTATCTCCAACATTTAAATTAACCAATTCTAACTGCAACAAATTTTCTTCATTATTGCACAATATGGTATTTATTACTCTATTATTTAAAGAATACACTAACTCTTCTGGATATAATTGACACAAAAATTCTGGATCATCAGCTAGCTGATACAGGCTATTAAACAGCAATTCTGATGTTCCTGTCATGGTTTGCGTATAAGTGGGAGTGTTCGTAGTAGTTGCGGTATTGGTGGGAGTATATGTGGGTGTTGGAGTTACTGTCGGAGTATTGGTATTGGTTGTTGTAGGCGTTGGTGTTAAAAGACTAGCAACAGATAAGCAATCGATGACTACACTATCACTATCAAAAATATTATTATTAGTGTCTTTAAGCACTAGTTTGATAATAAAATATCTGTCGCTTTGTGTTCTAACATAAATATCTTCTATTATCCTAGCAGGCGATGTATCATTCGTAAAGCTATATACGTTAGGATTAATTTCAACATAACCAGAAGACGATATTTGTTGTGTTTCTATAATGTATGATTTAGCGTTTTCTAGACTATTCAGCTGCACATAAACATTAACACCGCTATTACACTCATCAACACTATTCACTATTATTGTATTAGTCGGTTGTTTATCAATATTTAAAATTTGTAATTTCTCGGACATTTTTTACCCTTCGCAAATTAATATTTGTTCATCACTTTGGGTTGTAACTCCAGCGACAGTATCTTCAGTAGTAATTGTCAACACCACGGTGTTGTCTACAATAGCAAAATCAGATAATATGACCTCGATAAACTCAATTCCTTCTGGATCATTGCCATAGAAAGATCCAGCAGATGGAGATACAGAGCATTCCTGAACCACATCTCCGTTATTCAAACTGAATGACCTAGAACTTACGCTCCAATTATAAAGCCTGTTATCTGTTTTGACGTTATTGTATTTAAATACAGCAATATTAGCATCAAGATTGCAATTAATAATTTTATTACTTGGCGTATCTATTTCTATGTTGTATGGAGACACATCGGTTGGCGTTACAGTGGTTGTTGCAGTATGTGTGATGGTAGGTGTAGGGCTCGCAGTATTCGTGTTTGTGGGTGTAAATGACGGGGTGTTGGTATTCGTAGGCGTAATGCTCGGTGTTTGCGTAACTGATGCTGTATTAGTCTGAGTAAATGTTTGTGATGGTGTGTTGGTAAAGGTAGGTGTGGTTGTAGGAGTGTTTGTTGGTGTGGGTGTTAGTGTATTAGTAATCGTTTGAGTGGGTGTGTTGGTGCAACTAGCTGTGTTGGTTGGAGTGTTGGACATGGTCGGTGTAATCGTACCTGTCGGAGTATAAGTAACTAGTTGTGTTCCAGTAATAGTGTTGGTTAGTGTTGTAGTTACGCTTGGTGTATATGATGGGGTTTGGGTGTTGGTTGGTGTTACTGTCGGAGTCTCTGTGCCAGTAAGGGTGAAACTAGGAGTATTCGTAGATGTGAATGTGTTGGTTGGAGTAACGGTCGGAGTTTCAGTGTTGGTAGGGGTGAATGATGGAGTAGTAGTTGGAGTAAGTGTAGATGTGGGTGTTTGGCTCGGCACAAGAATATAATCAACAACTTTGGAATTTTCTCCATCGAATTGTATTTTTTTAATTAAATTTTCGTGAGGTTTTCTAATATAAAAAGTGTCGGTCAAAATATCTATAAAAGGATATGCCTCTATTAATTCTGTTTTAGTCCAATTGGTTCTATCTGTTTGTAATAAAAATTCGTTTTTTTCAAGAATAACATTACTATCGAAAACGCTGAGGAGGGCTTGACTATTCGTTGGTGTTACCGTAATAGTAGGAGTAGAAGTACTTGTCGATGTTATTGTTTGCGTAGGTGTTGGTGTTAACAAAGGCAATGGATCGGAGCCACACTCTATACCGAACTCCTCTTCTGCTATGACAAAACCAGAAGAGTCTTCTGCATTAGTTAATGTAAGTAAATAAAGATGATACGGTGTCTCTTGCAATCTTAAATCAAACTTAAAAGTTCCTGAACTAGTATTTTTAGGAATAACAATAAAAGCGGGTTCAATTTCGTCTGGAAATTCTTTATCTAAAGGTAAAACATCTTTGAGACTAAGTTTGTGAATAACATTAGTAGGTAAATTGGTATAACTTCCAATAATTTCCACACCAGTAAAACATACATTGGCATCCAATGAAACAAAAGCATCATTAGCTGATTTTTCTATACCTTGTATTTCTAATATTTGTATGTTGATACTCATGTTGACGGACACCTAAAGATAAAATATGTATTTTCGTAAATATCTGCAGTAATATCTCTAATATAAAATTTAATCACAAACACTTCTGTTTGATTAGTCACACGAATAATATTCAAAAAGTCTCTCGAAATATCTTCTGCCCTAAAATTATTTTGTCTGGTATTATTAATTTGCACATTTGCTGATTCAGACTTACTATATAGATCATAGCCTACTTGATAATCATGTCCAGCAATAAAACCTGTCACGCGAACACCAAAATCCATAGTGATAGGACATTGACTTAAATATTCTGTATAATTTAAATAGTCTAAATCAAATTTATTTAGATCATCAGATACTTTATAGACCCCGTCAAAATCGTTGTTGACTAAATATTTGAGTATTTCTGCCGTATTGCTGACCGTATAGGTGGGGGTGTTTGTGTAGGTTGGAGTAACAGTTGGTGTGTATGTTGGAGTTGGGGTGAGCGTAGATGTTGGGGTCGGTGTGGGAGGAATAGCATCATATTCTAATACTGAATAAATATTTGGGTCTGTAAGACTTTTGCCGTCACGGCCATCAAACCAATTATAAGCCTCGATAACGTCACTTAATGTTGGTATAGGTATATTTTCATCTGCAATATTAGTATTAGGTTTACTACTAATATTACTTAGTCTTCTGAACAGATATGGAATCTCACTTTTCCATCTTCTTTTGCCAGCAACACGTTCGGTATATATCCCATCAGGATCGTCATATATGTTGTAAATAGCAATTACGTCACTAAGATTTATGACAGGATGATCATTTCTAATAAATGGTGAAAGTATATTACCAAAATAATATTTAGGTCCATCTATTTCAAAAGCCATAGTTATCCCTTAGTAAATTCTGTATTGTTGGTATTCAGTAAAGATATAAAAATTTCTTCTATACTACTAATATTGGTTTGTGCTGGATCAATTTGTGTAATAAATTTTAATACTCCATATTGTTCAAAGTATAATGGGGTACCTGTTTGATTAATTGCGAAACTAATAGATTTATTAGGTATAGAAACTCCCTTAAAAGTAAAATTATTAATAATGCTAGGTACTGTACTGACAAAATCAGAAGAAGTGAACACAACTTGCTCATTCATATCCATTTGGAAACCTCCTATTTCATTATTACTTAATGGCTGATAGTTAAGCATAGAGAATAGGATCATTAGATCTCCTGTAGATATTACCTCTTTAAATAAAGCATCTTTAATATCAAAAACCACATTATTGTCTGTGTCTTTAATTTCATAACTCAGCAAAGTAATATTGTTGATATTTGTTTGTGCGGGATCATATGGTACTACAATTTTTAATTTTTCAAAATCATCTAGATTAAATAGCTTTTGTACGTCTCCAATAGCGAAATTACTTCCCGATCCTCCTGGAATAGATGGTGGGAGAGTGTTGCCTGTAGTAATATCTGGAATTGTTACAATAGACCCAGCATCTCTAAACACAATATTGTCAAATGTAAAGTCCATAATAAAAACATCACCAATACTGTTAGAAGGAACTATAAACCACTCTGGATTTATGCTAACAGTAAATAGGCTGTTTTGCTGGTCAACAGAGAATTGAAATGGTTCGTTCTGATATGTATCAATTTGTGTTGGCTCTGGTGTTCCTGTAGGAGTAGCCGTATTAGTTGGGGTTACGGTTTGACTAGGAACAATAGTGTAATCAACTACCTTGCCAATACCATCAACAATTTCTACAACTTTAATTAAATCAGATTTTGGTTGTCTAATATAAACTCTACCGTCTTCTCCAAAATTAACAGGAAAATCACCCTCTTCAAAAGGATCTACTATTCCACCTTTTTCATACAAAAATTCTCCGTATTCCACCAGAATGTCCGGATTCCAAACTTGTATTTGAGAAATTTCGGTTGTGGTGGGTGTTGGTGTGAGTAAAGGAGGTACTGTCTGAAAAGTGATCGGAAAGTTGTTCTGCTCTTCATTTAATATGGTGGTTAAATTAGATGAGCTAGTTCCTTTTAGTAATTCATATCCAATGAGATAAATACTATCATTTTGTAATCTTAAGGTATAATCTAAAGTAATTGGATCTGTATTCAAAACACGACGAGTATCCATTAGTGTCTGAGGAAGCCCATCCGGTCTTTCTACACCATCTATCACAATCATTGTTGCTTCATCTGGAGTTGAGCCGCCCTCTTGACTAACTACATGAACTATTAGCTTATAGTATCTGAATGCTTCAAGGCCATATAAAGTAACACTAATATCTATGCCGTCAAAAGCTTCCTGAATAGTGGCATTTTCAATGACAGAAGATGTTGGATGAGTTATAGGTCTTGGTCTGATATCTATAAATTCGTCTGACATAATTTTTCCTAGCTAGAACACCTAAATATATAATGAATAGTTTGGCTTAATTCGGGATTGGTAATATTATCAAGAGTAAATTTAACCACAAAAGGACTGCCAGAAGGATCAGAAATAGTGATAATAACATTAAAGGTATAAACACTAATAAAAGCAGTAAATTCCTGATCTAATTGGACACCATCCCTTCCTTCTATAACCTGTAATTTTCCAACATTATTATATCCATAAAGTTCATAATCAGCCCTGTAACGATCACCCTGAGACAGAGTAGTACCAGTCAAAGACAGAATATGAGATCCTGGACAGTTTACCTCAAAATCACTTCCACTTCTTAAATTTACACCTATACTGTTAGGATTAGGAACATCTGGAACAGTATTATAAAGAGGTTCAGGATCGCTTTGAATATAGTACTTTAATAAAATCGGCGTATCTGAAGGAGTAACTGTATTTGTCAGGGTGAATGTGGGGGTATTTGTGGCTGTTGAGGTATAAGTCGGGGTGTTCGTAGGAGTTTGAGATCCTGTGAATGTAAAAGTAGGGGTATTTGTTGGCGTCTCAGTATTTGTTGGTGTGACAGAAGGTGTGTTGGTGGGAGTTTCTGTCGTAGAAGGAGTTACTGAGATGGTTGTGGTGTTAGTTGGAGTGTTTGTGCTTGTAGGTGTTGGTGTTAATCCTATAGTAGTCGTGCTAGTTGAAGTTGTAGTGTTAGTAGGTGTAACAGTAGGGGTCTCAGTGTTAGTAGGGGTAAAAGAAGGAGTGTTGGTTGCTGTAGCCGTAAAACTAGGAGTGTTTGTTGGCGTAATGGTTGAAGTGGAAGTTTGTGTTGTGGTATTAGTATTTGTAATAGTGTTGGTAATTGTTGCTGTATTAGTCGGTGTTAAAGTGGGTGTTGATGTGACTGTAGGAGTGTTTGTTGCAGTAGATGTCGGAGATATGGTATTAGTTGGAGTTACAGTAGTAGTACCAGTCGGCGTTTGTGTTGATGTAATAGTTGATGTTAGAGTATTAGTTGGTGTTGTTGTAGCAGAATTGGTTATGCTAGGCGTGACCGTATTCGTAATTGTATTGGTAATAGTGTGGCTAATAGTAGGAGTAACGCTTGCCGTATTAGTTTGAGTTGGAGTGAAAGTTGGTGTAATTGTTGGCGTTGATGTAACAGTTTTTGTTGGTGTTTGGCTCGGTACCAATAAATAGTCAGCAACAAAAGCATTATTACTGCCATCAACTTCAATAACCTTAATTAAATCATCTCCCAGTTTTCTAATAAATAATTGACCATCAACATTAAATGTTTTAATGGCCTCTACTTCAGATTGAGTCCACGCATCATTAAGTGTTTGATAAACTATTTCATCTTTTTCTAATTTTTTATCAAGATCAAAAACACACAGTTTAACAGGGGGTGTGCGACTTGCTGTGATGGAAGGAGATGGTGTGACAGTGGCAGTGCTAGAATTACTAGGAGTAACAGACGATGTAACCGTATGGGTTGGTGTAGCTGTAGCAGTTACGGTTGGCGTATTAGTTGATGTTGGAGT
>Ga0255768_10001715_pt1 | contig 22357 bp, 21 predicted proteins | sample 071ome_33_FD_179983 | JGI IMG/M metagenome (GOLD analysis project Ga0255768, IMG submission 179983) | Coastal salt marsh microbial communities from the Groves Creek Marsh, Skidaway Island, Georgia - 071412AT metaG (version 2) | ecosystem: Environmental > Aquatic > Marine > Intertidal zone >...
ATGACGCAGAATCTACACTCATGCCTGAAATGCTTAAAGAAGTCCGCCAAAAGGCTCCAAACATTACATTGGACGTGCTTACTCCAAGTGATGTCAGCTTTGCAGATGTTGAGCAAGGCCGAGTGGATATGGCGATCAACCGTTTCGATCATTTACCCCAATCATTTCATCAGAAGACCGTCTGGACCGATAGCTTTTCATGCATTATGAGTCCCGAGAACCCCATCCTGGATCAGTTTGATTTAGACAGTTATTTATCTGCCAATCATATTTGGGTGAGCAAAACAGGCGTAGGTGTTGGGGTAGGGGTAAATCCACGGCAGGTGCAAAAACTGGGTTGGGTTGATGAAGCTCTGGCCAAGATAGAAAAGAAACGAAACATCAGTGTATTTACTCGCCACTACCAGATTGCAATCTTGCTAGCGCAGGACAACGATCTGATTGCAACGCTGCCTACACGCGCTGTAGGGCTTAATACCAATCAGGATAAGTTGATTATCAAAAAGCCACCGTTCGATATCCCGTCATTTGAATTGAAAATGGCCTGGAGTCCGTTGCTACATAGTAATCCAGCGCACATTTGGCTTAGAAACCTGATCACCAGGGTGGCCGAGAGAGTCAAGTGAGATTAATTTAGACTGTTCGGTGAAGTATTTGGCAGAAACTCTAGCTGTGCGCTAGAAGATTCGTGCCAGTAACTGAGCTAGAGGGTCCGTTCAAATAATAGGTGATTAATTTAAACGGTTACTTGCTTACTTAGAGCTTTCATTAACTGAAATATTTCTTTTCGGCTTAGTAACGCGACCGTAGCAGATAATGCCATTTCGCATAGAATGCCTCCTTGTTTAACTAAATCCAATCTATAACTAGAGTGTTACAATTTTATTATCGTTCATTAATTGAACATGTTTAGACAAAGCTTTCGACTTTTCGTTCATTTGGTCAATAATTTTTATATAAAACACATGATAAGCCTGTTAAATAGTGAAATTCACTGATTTTCCTCATATTAAACTAAGACAAAGGAATGATTACATGACGCAAAAGACACTGGGGATTGATGACCGTCTTCACGCTTACATGTTGGATCATGGGATCAGAGAGCCAGAATTGCTTAAAAAATTGCGATTAGAGACAAGTAAAGACCCTATGGCCAGAATGCAGGTCTCCCCCGAACAAGGTCAATTCATGTCAATGCTTGTGTCTATTGCCCAGCCAAAGCGTATTCTGGAGATTGGCACGTTTACTGGCTACAGTAGTCTGATCATGGCTTTGGCTTCTACTGATGACGTTAAGATCATTACATGTGATAAAGATAAAACCTGGACCTCAATTGCAAAGAAATATTGGCAAGAGTCAGGGCAGGATCACAAGATATCGCTGCAACTAGGTGAGGCGCTAGAGAGTATTTCTGATCTAACAGAAGAATACGGCGAAGGAAGTTTTGATTTGATTTTCCTTGATGCAGATAAAGAAAATTATCCAAACTACTATCCTCTTCTAAAATGTTTATTAAAGAAGGGTGGTCTTCTTTTGATCGATAATGTTTTTTGGGGGGGCAAGGTCACCCATCATGACGATGACTCGGAACCCACCGTGGGTGTCCGTAATATGAATAAAGTACTCCATCAGGATAAGGGGATGAGTATCTCCATGATTCCTATATCAGATGGCTTGACTATAGCAAGAAAGCTATAATAAACAATAAGGTAGTGAATCTTATTAACAAATTACTTGAAAGTAGGTTGGCTCAGGTTTTATGTTCCAGTAGGCTAAGGAAAGCCCGACAAGATATTTCTGAATTCCTTCGCAAAGCCAGTAGGAAGGGGCATCATGCGAGCTTCTATTTTGATTTGGAAGATCCTTATTCAGCTTTGATGTTACCCGTCATTGAAGAACTCGAGTTGGCATTCAAGGTCAGCTTCCACATTCATGTAGTAGAACCTCGCCGATCTGAATTCTGTCCAGAAAAGGATGCCCGTGAAAGATATGGCCTATCTGATGCTGGTTATCTGGCGCAAGCTTGGGGATTGGATTTTCCAGGGCTAATCCCAAATCAGAAACGCCTTAAAACAGAGGCGTTAAGGCTTCTATTAAAGAAACGATCGACTACGGCTGAATGGCTACAGCTAGCTAAACGAGTATCCGATGCCTATTGGCATGGGGATTTCTCAGCACTACATAAGATGATCAACGAAGATAAAGCCATCGATGCATTCGATGTAAAGAGTCTATTGAAAGAAAATACCGAAGCTTTCTATAAACGTGGTTTTTTCATGGGGAGTTCTATTTATTACCGGGGAGACTGGTACTGGGGGTTAGATCGTTTATATCTACTTCGACAGCGACTGAGTCGCTATTTGGCACAAGAACATAAAACCAAGTTATACCCGGATTGGGGGCAGGTGCGAGTGCCTTGCAGACCCCATGATGACGTGGATATGTACTTTTCATTTCGCAGCCCTTATTCGTACATAGCTATTGCCAGGCTGTATCTCAACAAAAGCAGTTACCCTCCCGAGAGTATTACACTCAAACCTGTTCTACCTATGGTCACTCGAGGCTTGCCCGTTCCAAAGGTTAAGAAAATGTACATTCTAAAAGATGCAGCAAGAATCGCTCACTTTGAGGGCATTGCTTTCGGTCGAGTCTGGGATCCTCTAGGCCAAGGGGTTGATGCATGTATAGCTGTTTTTGAAGAATCGCCAAGCTCAATCAAGCTGGATATTGCTTATGACCTGATGAACGCCATTTGGGCAGAAGGGGTAGATGTTAGCTCTTCAAAATTTATCACCAGTATATGTGCGAAGCACAATCTTTCCCAGACTGCCGTCGAAGCATCTATACACTCTAAAAAACACGAATCAAACGTTGAAAAAAACAGAAGGGAATTGACCCGGTTAGGTTTATGGGGAGTGCCTTCCTTCAGGAAGGGAAAACTAGTGGCCTGGGGGCAGGATCGAATGCCTCTCATTTTTGAAAGAGCGTTTAAATAAGGAACGTATTTTGATTCGTACGCTGGATATTCATCATCTTGATTCTTTTGAGCAGTCTTTATATACGGCTCAACAAACCAGAGATATCGACAAGTTAGCTATCGCTTCAGTACACAAGGGTGATGGATTTGCTCTGATGACTAAGGCAGGGCGATCTTTATTCAATCATGCTTGTGATCAATTTCCCATGAAAAAGCGCTGGCTAATTTTTTGCGGCGGAGGAAATAACGGCGGAGATGGCTATGTAGCCGCTAGGTTAGCTTCTGAGGAGAATATTTCCGTTACTGTAATTCAGATTGGAAAAGTCGATGAACTCGATTCTGAATTGAAAGGCGAAGCGCTTGAAGCTTATAAAACTTTAAATACCTATCAAGTTGAACATCTATCCTTCGATGACTTTATTCGGTTGTACGATAGAGATGGGGCTTTTGAACTTTCTGAAGATTTAATCATTGATGCCATGCTTGGTACTGGCTTGTCGGGAACCGTCAACGACCGCTATCAGTCAGCAATAGATTGGATAAACTCAAGTAGTATTGATGTACTGGCTGTAGATATTCCTTCAGGTTTATCATCAGACACGGGTATACCACTAGGGCGTCCCGTCAAAGCCTGCCAAACTTTGACTTTTATAGGTATAAATAAAGGGCTGGTAACATCTCAAGCGAAAGCCTTTACTGGTCAATTGTTTTACGACGAATTAGGAATCCCTACTGATATAAAATCGAAAGTACAAAGTGATTGTCATTTACTCTCGACAGTCGAGTTGAAGGGTTATCTATTTAAGCGATCTAAAACCGATCACAAAGGTGATTCTGGCCGTGGTCTATTTATCGGCGGTTCTGATGGAACAAGTGGGGCCGCTTTATTATCTTGTGAAGCAGCATTAAGAGCTGGTGTAGGATTGCTTGTTGCTATTACAGGAAAAAATGCAGTTGCGCCTCTGTTAACCAGAACGCCTGAAGCGATGGTTCGACACTTTTCAGACGCCCTAGTTCAGCAAATCAATGAATTTGGCCGCAAGGCAGATGCAATTGCCATTGGACCAGGTTTAGCTGTTAATGAGAACTCTAGGCTAGCAGTTGAGACTGTACTTCAACTTGGTAAACCAACGCTCTTAGACGCAGATGCCCTTAATCTTATAGCCTGTTCTCCGGACATTTGGCAAATGTATGGCCACAAAGAATGCGTTCTTACTCCTCATCCGCTAGAGGCTTCAAGATTATTGGGTTGTACCGTAGCTGATGTTGAGAATGATCGATTCAAGGCGATTAATAGATTGGTCTGTAAGTACCAATGCACCGTACTGCTAAAAGGAAGTGGAACACTTATTTCCAGTTCAAGCAACAATGTGGTCGTTTCATATTTAGGCAATGAATCCTTGGCCACAGGGGGGATGGGAGATGTTCTTTCCGGAATGATTTTAGCTTTCTTGGCGAAGTCAAAAAATTGCTTTGAAAGCACGAAACTAGCTGCATTTGTTCAATCAATCTGCTCCGAAATGCTTTCTGAAAATGGCATTATAGGTGTTCTACCGTCTGACATTATTAATAACCAAAGACTGGTTATAAATGAAACACTAGCCAAATGAGATGGTTAGCAATGCTTTTTTAGACCTTGCCATTTAAATGACACTGCCCTTTAATAATTTATAAATAATAAAGTTCAACTATAAATAATAAAGTTCAACTATAAAAAATATAAAGTAACTGATAAATACAAGGGTGGGTAACGATGGATATTTCAATCTATCGCGTAGGCGAAGAACTGTTTCTACAGGCAAAAAATCAAAGCTTCAAAGTGATTGGTCGTACAACCAGTGACTTTCGATTCGAAATAACAGAATCCATTCCAAAAGATGCCAAACGTCTTGGTGATCACCATATGTGGGCCATCGCATCCAAGTTACCTGATGAGCTGATTGCTGCGGCTTAATGATAATTATCTCAGAACGCTTGACCCGTTTGTAAATTTATGTAACTTTAGAGTAATACTTTAGTTTTAGATGGATAGGGTAGTTAAACCGTTATGCCTTTGATTGTATTGGGTTCTTTATTTGTAGGTGTAATCATTACCTGGGTGGTAATGAAAAAGAAATATCAGCAAGTACTCAAAGAATCTCTCACAGAGGTAACGCGCGATTTAACTCATCAAGTATCTGAGCTTGAATCTGCTCTAAAAGAATCTCATCAGAAAGTTGCTGATCTAGAGTATACGCTCAGAGAAAGAGAAAAGGATCTTGCTGCCTTAAATAGCAAACAGAGATAAAACAGTGCAACTCAGATTGCAGCATTACAATAAAAAAAATTAAAAAGCTGGAAAAACAATGCTGAATTTATTTCGGAGTAAGAAGCGTTCTAAAACGCAGGAAATAACTCTCGAAGTACTAAAATCCTTCCATCCTATCAGTGCTCTTACACCGCACCATCAGGTACTCCTCTCCGCTAAAATCAAGACGGTAAATATAAAGAAAGGCAAGGTGATCGCTAAAGCTGGTTCAACCGATAACTTTCAGTATTATCTTCTCTCCGGCAAAATCAAGCTTAAGGCAGAAGACGGGAAATCCAAAGTTATCTCAGCAGGAACACCGGCGGCAAAACATTCTATCGCTAATTTACAGCCTAGGCGTTACAACGTTATAGCAAAGACGGCTGTTCGAATTCTTGTCTTTGATAGGAACGTTCTTAGTGATTACTTTGAACAAGCGAAAGAAATTTTATCTCCGGTTAAAAGTAACGATAGTCATACACCAATTCTTTCTACAACGCCCTTAACTGTTGCTGTGCAAGCAGTACTCGATCACTTCGAACATGATGTCTCTTCCGGGCGTTTTGTACTTCCTAGTATTCCTGAGGTAGCTAGTCAGATTGTTGATGTTTTGGATGATCCTGAAATTAATGTCAGTAAAGTCGCTAGAAAGGTCTCTCTGGATCCTGCGATTGCTATCAAACTTGTAAGTTGCGCGAACAGTCCTTTGTTTAAAGGCGTTAGGGAAGTGACTTCCTGTGAAGATGCCATTGTAAGAATTGGTATGAGAACAACTCGAGACTTGATTAAAGTCTTTGCTGTTCGTGATCTTTATCGATCCAATACTCCGGAAATTCAGAAACGTTTAAGATCCCATTGGAATGTTAGTAAGCAAGTTGCTGCTATCGCTTACATTCTTGCCCGCTTAAATAGAACCACAAACCCTAATGAAGCAATGCTTGCAGGTGCTGTTCACAATATTGGTGTTGTTCCTGCGCTATTGTACGCAGAACAAATGCCAGAGATTCTTGATCGCTATCAATTAACGATCGACGAATTCGTCAATCAAACGAAAACCCATATGGGTGTTTACATGCTAAGGCATTGGGAATGGCCTGAGCATTTGATTGAAGTTGTCGCGCATGCTGAAAACTGGACCTATCAATCTGAAAATCAGCGAATTGATATGACAGACATTGTGATTGTGGCGAATGCTCATTTAAATATTTTAAGAAAATTCCTTTCTTGCCCACCGCTCCAAGAGATTTCATCTTTCTCCAAAATAGCCATTAAGTTAGGGCTGACTCCAGAGAAAAGTATCCAGATATTAATTAATGCGAGAAAAGAAATTCAATCTGTTACATCAACCATTGCTTTTCCGAGTTAATCCAAGCAGTTATTTGATTTTACGATTGCAAATTCGCATCACACTTTCAGATATTTCTCACAGGGCATGTTCTCATTCTTTGACTATCCTTAGGATAGAGTAAGTAGAGGAGTGCCTATGTTCTCATTCAGGAAGGAAAGCGAGCCGATCAACACTACTGTTGCAGCAAAGGCTACTATTTTAGATTTAAAGAAATTTAAGCCATTGCGCGATATGGGGAAGAAGCAATTAGTTCTGCTTGAGGCCAAGAATAAGGTTCACAAATATAAGGATAAAGAGCGTATCTTGGAACGCGGTTCAAGTAATAATGTTGAGTACTTTCTATTAAGTGGTTCCATCCGAAAAGTTGCTAAAGATGGTAAAGAAAAAATCATTAAGGCGAACACACCAGAGGCAATTAATCCGATTTCTCATCTACAGCCTCGACAGTTTGATGTCTATGCAAACCCAGAATGCACCATGATTGAGATTGCTTGGGATGTGATTGCGAAATTCTTCAGCCAAACAAAAACCCAGAATCAGAGTATTTCAAATCAGCAACCTATTTATGTTGATTTGAAATCGCCAACATTAATGAAAGATCTTATCCAAAGGTTTGCTGATGATGTGAAGAAAGGGAAGTTCTCATTACCGAGCATGCCGGAAGTAGCACATAAGATTGCTTCGTTAATAGACGACCCTACATCTACATCATCGCAAGTAGCTCGAACAGTTTCGATGGATCCTTCCATTGCCGTTAAATTAGTAAGTACGGCGAATAGTCCACTGTTCAGAGGGGCACGAGAAGTGACTAGCTGTGAGGAGGCCGTTACCCGAATTGGATTTAAAACAACAAAACAACTGGTTCAGTTATTTGCCGTGCGTGAGCTGTTTAATGCAAAGAATCCAATTATTAAAAAGCGTTTCCGTGCTCACTGGGGTATTAGTCGAAGAGTCTCCGCCATTGGTTACGTATTAGCTAAGTGTGTACATGGTATTGATGAAAACGAAGCGCTACTTGGCGGAATCGTTCAAAATATTGGTGTTTTGCCAGCATTAGTTTATCTCGACAATATACCGGGTATTCTTGACGATAATCTTATCGATGTAGATCAGTTTATAAATAAAACAAAAAATGTAATGGGCGCTTATATGCTTCGAGCATGGAGATGGCCTAGAGAGATGATAGAGATTGCTGCTCATGCAGAGGATTGGAATTATCGCCCTGAGGCAGAAAAGCTCAATATGGCAGATATTCTGATTATTTCAGAAGCGCACCTGAACATCGTTCAGAAGTTTTTGGTTGACTGTCCGCCACTTCCTGATATTTCCTCTTTTAGCAAACTCGCGCACTTGCTCCAGTTAACCCCGGATAAAAGCCTTGAAATCATTTCGGCGGCTCGAAATGAGATTTCTTCTGTGGAATCTACATTGGCAATGCCTGCATAAAGCGTTACGTGGATTAATAATAAACCAAGCAAATACGATAAAGCCCTAAAGCCCTGTAATTACAGGGCTTTAGGGCTTTAGGGCTTTAGGGCTTTAAAATCTCATGAATACTATTTAGAAGTCAGCTTTTAGGGCAATGTATGGTCCTGAAAGCGTAATATCAAACTCGTAATCATCCAGATCGTCAGCATCAATTGTAAAGTGACGATAGCCAACTTCACCACCAATGAACTCTAATGGCATCCAGCCAATCGCAGCCTGAGCGTCTAGCGCATATGCATCATCGATAGCAATGCCGTTTGCTGTAATATTGGCATAGACATTTGTCAGTGGTAAATCGAACTGAGCATTACCATAAAGAAGAGGAAGAGGGAACTCAAAGCTTTCTTCTGTACTGACCGCGTTATCTAGTGTTTTAGCTGAAATATCGACGTCCATATAGCGAACGGTTAAGCCAACATCAGCCTGAATCCAGTTATCCAGCAATTCATAGTACATGGTAAAGTCATACATTTTAGCTTTAAATCCTGAGCTAATATCTGTATTAGCCGTAAAGGTTTCGCCATTAAAGGTAATTGTTCTACTTAGATTGTTTGTTTCACTGGTATCAATATTAAGATATCCGAGCTTTACATTGGGAACCACAGGGATAGGGTGCTCGAAAGAGATTTCAGCAAAGCCTAATGTTTCAGTATCAAACCCTAGATCGTCTTCTACATCAACAAGCGTACTATTTAGGTCACCTGTATCTTTGAATTCGCCAGAATAATTCATGTGCCATACTCCAGCCTTACCGTGCACTCCGATGACATCTGCATGAAGCGGTGCAGTTAGACACGATACTGAAGAAAGAAGAAGACCTGTTTTTAATATACCTTTGATTTGCATTGTTATTTTCTCGCGATGTAAGTTTGAAATAAGTTTAGTTTGCTCGAGCTCAGGTTTAAATACTCTTCATACAAAAAAATGTTTCATATCGTTTAAATTGGTTTTTTACTGACGTTTTGTGAAGTTGTCGACGAATATTTCTTAAGATGAATTAGGGTAAGACTTAAGGTTTATCAATCAGTTTTGTGCTCCTAACAGTACAGATCTGCCTAGATACATGCTCCAAGGGGGCTATCAATGATCTCCGTTACTTTTCTCCGCTATAGCACTTCATAATTACCAGGTTGTTTACAATATCAGGGGAGTCATCAGCAATACCCACTATAGAGTAATGTGGATAGTAAATAATTTAACATAATATATATTATGCGCATATTTATGCATATAGAAGAAAAGAGGACTTTCCTATATAGTGCGAGTTATCAGTAACTACAACGCTAATACGCGGATCAAGGATGACCGTGAAGTTATCAGCTCTAGCTCTCAAACCCGTTATATTTTTAACTGCTTTTCTCAGTCTTTTCTTGAGCACTGTGACCTTTGCGGTTCAAAAAGAACCACAAGCTTATGTCGTTGCATCAAAGCTCGACTCAGAAGTTTCTGCTTTATATACAAACAACGGTTTCAAACTTCGCCGCTCAATTGCAGATTCCAACCCTTTGGATTTTTATGTGGTCTACAGTTGCAAGATTAACGAAGAGCTTGAACATTTAAGGATTATCTATATTTGCGATCGACCTAATGAACAAGACATTAAATCTCATGTCTTTCTTATGCCGGTACCATCACCCGTTGATCAACTTAATCTGGCGCAGTTGGTCTTAAGTAATGATTTAAATGTTGCGGTTATTTACAGTAAGAAGTCAGAAATCCAGTATCGTTATTTACAAACCAATAAGCATGATTCGGTTCGACTGACGGGTCATAAAAGCTATGGATCGTTTAAGTTCAATGATCGGGTTAAACGTATAATCAAAAAAAATGACGTCGTTTTAGCCTTGGTTGATGATTCCATTTTCAATTCATCAACGCTTCGTGCTTTGATTCTTAACACGTATCGTGATCATAAGCCGGTATTTGGACCAAACATGAATTTTGTTAAATCTGGCAGTTTAGCTTCGTTATATATCAGTGAAGAAGCTGTCGCTAAGCGAGCTATTCAATTAGTGGCTAAGTTTGAGGATGACGAGTACTTGCCTGGTGTGTACTTCCCATGTACACCCAATGTAAAAACAAATACGCATGTGGCTGATGCATTTTCTCTTAAATTGAAAAATCCAGATATACTTGGCCAACAATTGGCTGAATTTTCCGAACAACACCCAACTATGAATGAGATGGAATCTAATGAGCGTTAAGAGTCATCTCACGATCTTTCAAAGAACAATGCTGCTGGGAGTTGTCCCTTCGGTTTTGATCGTTGCAATCCTGGTGACATTTTTCATCATGACGCGCTTTGGTGACACCATTGACCGTTTTGATGAAAAAGGCGCCCTTTTGGCGGCTCAGCTTGCAACCTCTTCTGAATTACTTATTTTCAGTGGCGATGGTAGCTATCTTGATCCCCATGCAGATCACGCACTCGTTGACCCGGAAGTACTTTGCGTAAAGGTTATCAAAGAGCAGTCTCAAATATATAAGCGTGGAGATTGCCGTCAAATTAACCGCCCTAACCTTCATGAATATTCTCACTTTATCTATAAGCCGGTTGCTTTCAGAGATATTGGAATGCAAGGCAAGAAAGAAACCATGGACAACCTAGAACTGGGTCGGGTTGTTGTGCTTCTTTCGAGTGAGCAAATAAACAAAGAACATAATCAAATTATCCTACATGGCCTATCAATTGGTTTCCCGGCAATTTTATTAGCCATGCTGGTATCTTGGCGAATTGGCCGATCTCTGTCAGAACCCGTCGTGGAGCTTTCCAAAACCGTTCATAAGATTGCCAAGGGTGATCTTACTGCACGAGTTGATGTGTCTTCAAAATCGGAAATTGGCCATCTACAGACGAATCTCAATAAACTGGCAGAAAGCCTTGAGGCTTTGGAATCTACTCGGACAGAAGATTTAAAGCATATCAAAAAAGCACAACAAGAAGCTGAAGCGGCTTCGTATGCTAAAAGTCAGTTTTTAGCCGTTATGTCTCACGAGCTTAGAACTCCGATGAACGGTGTAATGGGAATGCTTCAGTTGCTGCAAGGCAGTGAGATTTCCGAAGAGGAGCGGGATTATGTTAATACCGCCATTAATTCCACAGAGCACCTGCTTACAGTGGTTAATGATATTCTTGATTTCTCTCGTATTGAGAGCGGCAAGATGATCATTGAGTCGGTGTTCTTCAGGCTTCCAGAACTTCTTAGAAGTGTTCATCAAAGCCTTCAGCCGATTGCTGAAGATAAAAAGCTGCCCTTTATTCTGGAGATTGATCCCAAGCTTGATCTTGCCATTAAGTCGGATCCAACACGATTGCGTCAGGTTCTAATTAATCTTGCAGGTAATGCCATTAAATTTACTGAAAGCGGCTTTGTTAAGATTTCAGTGCACGCAGAAAACCTAAAATCAGACAAGATTGAGCTGATCATAGATATTATCGATACAGGAATTGGTATATCGAAAACCCAGCTGGCGAAGATGTTTGAGTCATTTAATCAGGCCGACAGCTCAACTTCTCGGAAATATGGTGGTACTGGTCTCGGGCTTTCAATTTCTAAGAACCTACTCCATTTGATGGGAGGTGATCTCAAAGTTCAGAGTCAATTGGGTGTAGGCTCAACCTTTACTTGTGCTCTAACCCTGCCTTATCGCCAACCAGAGGCTTTGGAAGACAAGAACTCTATCAAGAGTGCATACATTCATGTGGACGGAGATCAGCAAGGTTTGGCCTTATTAGCTGAAGATAATCCCGTGAATCAGAAAGTTGCTGTAGCCATGCTGAAAAAGATTGGTATCGCTGTTGATGTTGCAGATAACGGCTTGAAAGCTGTTCAGAAGTGTCAGAACAAAGAATATGACATTATCTTTATGGATATTCAGATGCCGGTTATGGACGGATTCCAGGCAACAGAGCAAATACGAACAGATAAGAGTTTAAATAATCAGACTCCAATTGTAGCGCTGTCAGCAAATGTATTGTCCGAAGCTCATGAGAAAGCGATGGAAATCGGCATGAATGATTACCTTGCTAAGCCCTTCAAAAAGAAGGGCTTAGAAGATATTGTTAAGAGATATCTTGAGGCTTGAGTTACGGCAATATTCTTAAACCGGCTCCCTCATGGTGACGAACTCTTCGGCGCTGGTTGGATGAATACCAACGGTTGAATCCAACACTGTTTTGGTGATCCCCATTTTGATGGCAGCAGCAAAACCTTGAATGATCTCCCCTGCTTGCTCACCGACCATATGCATGCCTATAACGCGGTCAGTTTCTTTATCCACTACAATTTTCATTAACGTTTTGGTTTGGCCGCCAGATATGGTTTCTTTTAATGCACGGAAACTGGAACGATAAATATCGACATTGACGCCTTGATTCCGGGCTTCTTCCTCAGATACCCCAACCGTTGCGACACTGGGTTGAGAGAACACAGCAGAAGCTATGTCACCGTAATCCATACCTTGTTTTGGAAGACCACGAAATTCGTTCGCCACAAACCTCATGGCTTCATGGAGCGCTACTGGTGTTAATTGAACTCTGTTAATTACATCACCTAGGGCAAAGACACCGGTCTCTGTCGTTTCAAAGTATTCATTTACTTTAATGGCGCCTTTATCATCTAACTCGATCTGAGTATGTTCCAGGCCAAGGTTCGAAGTGAGAGGTTTTCTGCCGGTAGCAAAAACAACAAGATCAGTATTAACAGATTCACCACGGTCAAAATCCACCGTGTAACCTTCACCATTTGGCTTAATGGCTGTTGGGCTGCGTCCTAAATCTAATGTCATACCTGACTTAGAAAGCTCTTCTGTCAGGTGCGTCCTAACATCTTCATCGAACCCACGAAGCACTTTATCTCCCCGGTAGGAAAGTGTTGTATCGACACCCAACCCATTTAAGATACCTGCAAACTCAACGGCAATATAGCCGCCACCGACAACTAAAACGTGTTTTGGTAATTGATCAAGGAAGAAGAATTCATTAGAAGTAATAGCGAGGTCTGCACCAGGGATTTCAGGTTTAACAGGCCAGCCGCCGGTAGCAATTAGAATTTTATCGGCTTTGACCTCTTCATTATTTATCTTAACAATGCCTTGGCCTTGTAATGAGGCCTCCCCTTCATAAACCTCAACACCAGAGTTATTAAGTAGTTTGCCGTAAATACCGTTTAATCGTTCGATTTCACTGTTCTTGTTTGTAAGTAAGGTTTGCCAATCAAAGCCTTTAATATCAATATCCCAACCAAAGCCTTTTGCTTGTTCAGGGAGATGAGCAAACTCAGAAGCATAAACAAAGAGCTTCTTTGGCACGCATCCGACGTTGACACACGTTCCGCCAAAATAACGTGATTCGGCTATACCCACTTTAATACCAAGACTGGCAGCCATTCTCGCTGCCCTAACACCGCCTGAACCGGCGCCGATCACAAACAAGTCATATTCTTTCATGAAGAAATCCGCGTAATTTTTACAATAGAAGAGTTACTTATCGATGATAGTAGACAAGTAACAGAGGAGTAGAGTTCAGAAGAATTAATTAAAGGCTTTATAGAGAACGGTAGTGGTAGTTTCACCCAGGTTTAATTGGTTCATTACCTGGAAGCCAAAGCTCTCACAGAACTTAACGTATTCAGGATTCGCAACTTCAACACCGATGCCTGGTTTGTCATAGTACTTCTGACAGTATTCAAGAGTTGCTTCCATAAGATACTGGCCACAGCCATGCTCTCTAAATTTTGGGTGTACGCCCATCAGAGGTAGAACAATGCACGGATGGACAGGCATGGACGTAACAAGTGTCTGTTGATATTTGATGTATCGATCGGTGGCGTCAAAACCTGCGGTAAGCACCATCTTGGCGTACCAGATAGGATTATGAGTTACATTAAGTTCTTCATCTGACGTACCGATGAAAACACAGCCGATAAGTTGATGCTTGTGATAAAGACACATGACAGTATGGTCGTCATCGAAATAGCTATGCACAGCTTCTCGTATGGTTGCTCTAACACGTTGGGAGTATGCAGGCTTATCTGCATTAAACAGATATCGAAAGGTTGGCTCATCTTCATATACATGAAGCAGTAAGGACTTCAGGTCACCAGCAGCATTCTTGTCTGCTTTAACAAACCTCAGATCTTCCTGGTTAAACTTTTCGCCCATTTCCCTTCTCCCTGAATAAAGAGGCATAAATTAAAATTAGCACGCAACCCTTTGAACAACAAGGTAATTAACTGAGTTCTCTGTTCAGAAATGATCAAAGCGGGTCCTGAAAATATGAAATCAGGTCCCGAAAACCAATTTCGCGTTTACCCGACCTGGTGCTCTGCGATCAATCGAACCTTGAATTACTTTAACACCATGTTGCTGAGAAAGTTCCTGAACCAATGCCAACATAGACTTTGCTTCTACATTTTCAAAGGTTGTTCTTACCTGCTTATCTCGGTCCGGGCTAATCTGTTTAATGGCGATCTTATGTTTTCGTGCCAGTCGATTAATCAATGACGTTGAAGCTGCTTTGGTTGCAGGTCCTTTTGACGACACTGACTTTAATTCAGATTCAACCGATTTTACTTCTTTTAGAAACGCAAGGCGGCTTTCGTAATAACGAATCTGGGCATTCTCATAATCAAGCACTGGCTGAACAACCAGACTATAAGCCAGAAACAATGAGAAAAAAGTAGCCAAGACTTTTAATGCTAAGCGGTCACGACCTGAAAGCTGATTCCATTGAAGTAATGCAGCCTGGACAGCAGGTGATTGTGTCGCTTTTTCAAGTAGAGACATTATGAACCCTCCCCTGCTTTAAGAATTAAACGTCCTTTATAGGTACCACTGTCATTTGTTACAGAGCCTACTGTGACATCATAACCCGCTTTCGTCAGTGACTCTTTCATTTGGTCAACTTGAGCGAAAGAATTAGCATGTAATTCAAGTTGGGTTTCACCAACCGCTGCACGATACGACAATCGTTGTACATACGGCTGTTTTTCATTACCAAAGCTTTTTAGAGACTGAATGAGATCCGAGGCAACTTTATCTAACAAAATAGCTTCTGTTGTGTTTCCTGATCTGGATAGCGCTTCTTTTATGCGGCCTCTTAGCGCACGATCACTTTTCAGTTTATTCAATCGAATGCCTGGAATTGCCTTCTGCATGGTTGCATAGACTTCCGTTTGTAACTGATTTGCCTTCTGTTGATAGGTGTAGCCATTGTAGAGAGAAAGCGCCAAATGGCAGCATAAAACAACAGAAGCAAAAACGGCCGTCGGCGCTAACAAAGTTAACCACTGGTTGGTTTGTTTCTTCGGTGCATACTTACCAAAAAGCAGATTCTGGTAATACGAAGATTGATTTGTACCTGCCCCTGCAAGGCTTGCCAGATAGGAATATGAGTCTGAAATGTTATCCGGGTAGATTTCGACAGACAATTCTTCAGGAAGAATTCTATCAATTTCCTGCTGAAAGTCGGCATAACTCATTGTGCTTGAATCCGCCAGAACCAGTTTGATGTTGAGCAGCTCGCTCGACGTTTTACTGACATATTTAGGCAGTAACCAGGCGAATTGTTTAATAGGCAAGCATAGGGGCTTGTTACCTGCTAGCGACAGGTACGCTGTTTCGCCGTCAATCATGACAAACAGCTGTTGTTCCAGGCTTGGTAGCAATTGCTCGGTTGAGTAAATCTCAGATACAGTCAATTGACTGTATTCAAAAAGGGACAAGGTTTTCTCAATTAATGCTTTATCGACAGCAGTGACAGTTAAACGATTATTAACCGGCTTAAAATCGGTAACCAGTAGTATGTTGTCTAGTTCCTGAGCTGATTGCTCTTCGACCAGGAATGGCAGCGCCTGTTTTAGCTGTCTGGATTTTGTCGTTGGCGTTTCTACTTCCATCATTGAAACAGAAGACGTAGGAAGAACCGCAATCAGATGGTCAACGGGTTGCTGATCTAGGTGGTCTCTTACCCCTGACAATGACGTATGACTTATCTGACTCTTGACCGTACGGCTGATATCACACCATCGAACAAAAGTAACACTCAGTTGTTCATAAGCATCTTGAGATGCATAAACATCAAAGTTTTGGGGTAAAAACAGAAATCCTTTTTCTTTCATAATTCTTTTCGCAGTTCTGTCATTGCAAATGGTTAACCAACAAGTTCATCGTTACAAAGGCAGTAACGGCTTCGAAGGCTCAAATCGTTTGCTAAGGTTTCGGCTTAAAACTCGTGTGGTTCCATTTTCGGGGTCACGCAATAATATACTATAGGCTTGTACTACGCGATCCCCGAGGGTGACTTTAGATTTTAATAGAAAGTAGCTGGTGAAAACCGTGAAATTATTGGCATCCAGAGGAGGATCAATACCCGCAAACGCTTGATGAGCTAAAAAGTCACTGACCGTTTTAAATGCACCATCATCTTCTTCCCGCTGGCTAATTAAGCTATCAATTTCTGTTTCCGATATTGCTTCGTTTAGGGCAAGAAGTACTTCTTTGGGTGCTAAATTCACATTAATTAAGGTTGCCACTTCAGGCAATGTAGAAACATGAAGAGACAGCTCATCAAAACGAGCCGGTGTCATTCCCTCGATCAGCATCAATTCTTCAACTGAACTCATTAGGTAGTTTGGGGTTCGATAAGCAGGGGCCTTAATTAAGTAGTCCCCTTCTTCTGATCCTAGACCGGTTGTATTGTTGTCTTCGTCTATCCAATCAACGATGGCTTCGCTAATTTCTTGAGGTAAGGTTACATCCTTATCGGTTTCAACCTTAGAAAACAGACGTTTTAAATATTCCAATTGAGCTGCTTCTAGTTTCCCTTCATCGTCCAGGAGATTATTTAAATTAAACAACCCTTGAAGATCGAAGAGTTCAACTTCAATTAATCCATCATCAATCGGGAGCGCCGCGCCATAGGTAATCCAATAATCTTTTGGACCATCAACAACTTTACCTGCACCATCTTGCTCAAAATCACGAAACAGCATTTCAGAGGCAAAGACTTCTGCGCCTTTGGTGTATCGGAATGCTTGAGAACGAAAGACAAGATTTCCAGTCAGTTGGATGTCTAAGGTTTGCTTATGGGAGATTGCAGTAATAATGGCAACCACTAGTGCGGTAATAAACAATACCGATATGAGGGCTAAGCCGTTCTGATGTTTTGGTAAGGAAGGCGCTTTCATTAGGCCCCTCCCGGTATCTTTTCTATCCAACGGTAGACCTGATCCGTCTCTGTTGTTATTTCCAGTGAAATAGCTTTAGGCATAGCGCTTAGCGTCTTTGGTGTTGGATTGGCTTCGTCTTGTGGCCATGAGGTTAGCCAACCATCAGCTGAATACACCTTTACTTCCGCGCTGACAATTCCTGAGAGCAGTACTTGTTCTCTCGGTGTCGAATCAGGCGCTTGATCGAGAACTACCCAGCTATGTCTAATGAGTTGATCATCACTCAGCTCGTAAGAGACGCGCTGATAGTTAGATCTTTTTAATTTCAGTGGGTTAGAAACGCCATCTCGAGTAAATTCTACAAAGCCATATTGACTGTAACCGCCCAATCTCAATGACGATTGGTAATCACCAAACTGATCCCTAATTACGCGAGTAGCTATCTGGCGAAGATCATTTTGGATAACGGTGCTTGCTAATTGCACCTCTCTTAACTTTTCTGCCTGAGAAGATAAATGATCACGCGTTCTTAAGGTTTGACTCAGTAAGGTGTAAGTAGAAACACCTATCAGTGCGGTAATACCAATGGCAAGCAGCACTTCAAGCAAAGTGAAACCCATTTGATCTCTAGTTTGGATGCGAGGAGTTAGTAGCCTAATCACTGTTCTTACCTACAAAACCGCTCAGCGTTATGATTGGATAATCTTCACCAAACAACTCAGCTTTTTCAGACACAGTTAAATCCACTCGACGCATATTCTCATCCTGAGTGGTAGATACTTTCTGAGTAATCTGCCAATTACGGTTACCCAGTTCAAGATCATATGTTGTATTTTTAACTGGCAGAAACCCTTGCTCTAGGGTAATCCGATTAAGCTCTTGTTCTGCGACCATCAAGGCTTCTGTTTTTAGTTCAAGACGGGCGGCATTACTGATGTAAATTGATGCTGAGCGACCAACAGATACCGCGATAACTGAAAAGATGATTAAAGCAATCATTACTTCAATCAGGGTGAAACCGGCTTGTTTGAGCGAATCTGGGTTAACAGGGATTTTTGATGTCATTCTTCTTCCTCATCATAAGGAAGTTCAAGGTCTGGCGTGCCAAATCCATCGGACGTTAAAATAACTTTCCAATCAGCGTCCTCATCTTCAAACAATGAAAGTTCAAACATCGAGGATTCACTGTTTGAAAGAAAGACTATTGAAGGGATGACTTCATCACGATCACTAGAGCTCTGAGCGTCTTTATAGAGATCACTAAGTTGTTCTGAAATCGGGATTCCATCGAGCTCGGACAATTCGATGGTGAAATTGATTGGTCTACTTCTGAACATGCTGTTTGATAGGCCAGACCAAGCGTTAGAATCGTAATCGTAGGCTAAAAACCCATATTCTTCTTCAGTGAAATACCAACCCACTTCTTGATTATAAAGAACGGCTTGTTGAGAGGCTTCTGCAAACAGCGCTTGAAGTCGCTGCCCTTCTTCAACCAGATCCCTCTTTGAGTTATTTGTACCTGTAGAAATGCTTACGGCACTGAACAGTGCCGCAATCAAAACCATAACAATCAGTAACTCAATCAGAGTAAAGCCGCGTTGGTATTTCATCGTATTCACTACAAACATCTCTAGCCGTCTGAGATGTTAATCGTCCCAAACACTTAGGTCGCCTGCATGATCATCTCCGCCTTCACGGCCGTCGGATCCGAATGTAAACACGTCAAAAGGCTTGTCTTCTGCTGGGCTGATGTACTGATATTCTGTGCCCCATGGGTCTTTAGGAAGTTTTGGCAAGTAACCGTCTTTGTTCCAATTCTTTGGCTCCGGGAAGCCTGTTGGTTTAGTTACTAGTGCTTCAAGGCCTTGCTCTGTGGTTGGATAGGAGAAGTTATCAAGCTTATAAAGATCAAGCGCGTTTGAGATAGCTTTTAAGTCTGATTTAGCGACAGTGACACGGGCTTCATCACTTCTTCCAAGAATATTCGGTGCAACTGCTGCAATCAGGGTTGCAAGAATTACTAGCACCACAAGAATTTCGATCAAGGTAAAACCTGATTGTTGTTTACCTGCTACGATCTTTGGTGAATTAACAGCGCGTTTCATACTCAATCCTTCTAATCTATATCCAAATAATTATTAATTTTTGCTTTGGGTTAACGATTTCAACTTTCTAACCAACAAGAGTGTTCATAGACATCAGTGGCATCATAATCGCCATTACGATGACCATGACTATACCGCCCATGAAGAGGAGCATAAGAGGTTCGAATAACCCCACAAGCGTAGTAATCAATGATTCCAGCTCTCTTTCTTGTTGTTCAGCTGTTCTTTTCAGCATGTTTTCCAGTTCACCACTGGTCTCACCACTGGCAACCATGTAAAGCATAAGCGGAGGAAAACGCCCTGTTTGCTCTAAAGCACTTTTGAGACTGGCACCTTCCCTAACCTTTTCAGAGGTGACAGTAATGGCTTCCCTAAGAACCCTGTTTTGCATAACTTCAGAACTGATGGAGAGTGATTCAACAAGAGGTACACCACTGGACGTCAAAATACTCAAAGTACTGGTAAACCTTGAAATGTCAGCACCTTGTACGATGCGTTTAATCAAAGGCAATTTAAGGTAAAGTTTATGTACTTGTCGTTCAAAACCTTCGCTTTTAGCCATTTGAAACTTAATTCCAAGGAATATGGCGACAAGTATCAGTGCCAAATATTGGCCGTAAGCCATAATCCAATCGCTGACGACAATCAGACCGTTGGTTAATGGCGGGAGTTCCTGCTTAGACGTATCAAATACTTCGACAATGTCAGGGACAACGGTGGTCAGTAGGAATACAACCACACCAATCGCTACAAACGTAAGAATGACTGGGTAAATGGCGGCCATTTTAATTTTACGAACGGCCATCTGCTGGCGTTCTACGTAATCGGCCAAACTCTCAAGCACAGAATCCAGATGACCGGAATGTTCACCTGCAGCTACTGTAGAGCGATAAAGTGTTGGAAAAGCACCAGGATACTCCCCTAATGCATGGGCAAGACTGTGACCTTCGAGAACTTTAGAGCGAATGGCTAACATCATGGACTTGATGCTGGCTTTAGGACTCTGGTTTGCAACCGCTTGCAGGACTTCTTCTAGAGGCAGTCCCGACTGAACCAGAGTTGCCATCTGGCGGGTCAACAAGGATAGGTCAGGTGTTGAGATGCTGCCCCGGCCTTTAAAAGAGAAATTCAGGCCAGCTCTAGACTTTTTCTCCTTCGCCTGCTCGACAGCAAGCGGCGTAAAGCCTTTGTCTCTTAGCGCTTGTCTAACCTGTCTTGGGCTATCACCTTCGATAACCCCTTTTTTCTCTTTTCCGCGGTTATCAAGAACAACGTAATCAAATGCAGCCATGAATCAGCCTAATCTTCCCTAGTAACGCGCAATACTTCTTCAATGGTTGTGATGCCCTGAAGTACTTTGTTCATTCCGTCCTGACGGATGCTCGGTGTTAACTTACGAGCGTGAGCATTCATTTCTTGCTCTCCAACACAGGAGTGAATGTGGTTACGCATTTCATCGTCGACATGAATCAACTCATAAATTCCCTGTCGGCCTCTATACCCACTGTGATTGCAGCTTTCACAGCCAACGGGCTTGTACAGGGTAACTGGGCCTTCATTTGCATCTACTCCCAGCATTTCCATTGCTGCGTCATCTGCTGGATAAGGCGACTTACAATCGCTGCACAAAGTTCTTACAAGACGTTGTGCCAGCACCCCCAATAGACTGCTGGAGATCAAGAAAGGTTCAATGCCCATATCTTGGAGACGTGTTACCGCGCCAACAGCCGTATTGGTGTGCAATGTAGATAATACAAGGTGACCTGTTAACGATGCCTGAACAGCAATCTCAGCGGTTTCACGGTCTCGAATCTCACCAATCATTACTACGTCTGGATCCTGACGAAGAATAGCTCTGAGCCCGCGAGCAAAGGTCATGTCTACTTTGGTATTTACCTGTGTCTGACCAATGCCAGCAAGGTTGTATTCAATTGGATCTTCTACAGTAAGAATATTGCGGGTTTGATCATTAATGTCGGACAGAGCGGCATAGAGCGTAGTGGTCTTACCTGAACCGGTAGGACCTGTAACCAGGATGATGCCGTGAGGTTTGTTCACTAGTTCTCGCATCAATTTGAAATCGTTATCTACCATGCCCAGATGGGATAAATCGAGGCGCGTAGCGTTCTTATCAAGTAAACGAAGTACTACGCGCTCACCATTAGATGCAGGCATAGTCGATACACGCACATCGACTTCACGGCCGGCGATACGCAAGGAGATACGACCATCCTGAGGAATTCGTTTTTCAGCGATATCAAGCTTGGCCATAACCTTGATACGTGAAACCAACAAAGGCGCCAGTTGTCGTTTCGGCTGGACAATTTCACGCAGTACACCGTCGATTCTGAATCTTACGGTCAGGTTACGTTCAAAGGTTTCGATATGAATATCTGAGGCGCCCTCTTTAATGGCTTCAGTAAGTATGGCATTGATTAGACGAATAATAGGCGCATCGTCTTCTTGCTCTAATAAGTCTTCACTTTCTGGGACTGAATCCGCAAGAGATTCGAGGTTCATATCATCGCCGATGCCTTCAACCATTTGCATCGCATCACTGGATTGATTCTGATACTGCTCTGCCAGTAATCCTTCGAAATCTTCATTACTGACTTCTTCAACATCAAATGTGCAATTCAAAACACGCTGAACTTCGCTAAAAGCCGAGAGTTCAATATCTTCTTTTACATACAAAACCGGTGTCTTTCCTTCTTCAAAGTGAAGAACCACACCGTGTTTTTTAGCAAAGCTGTAAGGAAGTCTGTCCTGATTGAGCAAAAGTCTTGGTGTAACTTCAAGCGTTTGCTGAGATTCTGAATTACTCATTAAAAAACTTATCCATAATATAAACACATATCAGCATGATCAGTTACAAACGATACTAAATGACCTATGCCGTACAAAATAATGACAAAACACACATACCATTAGTGCGATTTCAGAAATATACTGATAGTCAGTTTTTATTATTAAAATATGATA
>Ga0255768_10001732_pt1 | contig 22214 bp, 6 predicted proteins | sample 071ome_33_FD_179983 | JGI IMG/M metagenome (GOLD analysis project Ga0255768, IMG submission 179983) | Coastal salt marsh microbial communities from the Groves Creek Marsh, Skidaway Island, Georgia - 071412AT metaG (version 2) | ecosystem: Environmental > Aquatic > Marine > Intertidal zone > Salt...
TTATTGTGCCATATGTGCCGACTAAAGATGTTACTAAACCAGCAGCAATATAAGCATTGTGGACACCAAGGGTTCCACCAATAGACATTGCCTCATTTACGGTGGCAATGCCAGTTACTACTACCTGTCTAGCAGTAAACTCATCAAAGGTAATATCACCAGTTACATCTAAATCACCTTCAATATATACGTCATTCTTGAAGGTGGAGATACCAGAAACAGACAGTCCACTTCCTACTTGGATTCTGTCGATTAAGGCATTAGCATTAGCAGAGAGTACCTTTCTAGGTAACAGAACACCTTCCTGAGTTAGGTTATCAGGAAGTCTCTCCATGTAGTACTGACCGCCTACAGGATAAGGCAGTGTGTTTACACCAGCGGCACTACCAATGTAGAGTTTCCTGTAGGTGCCACCAGCACCAAGGTTGTTAGTATCGTATACGTAGACTAGTTCACCATCGGTTACACCCGTTCCTACTGGTGGAAACTCGGGTAAACCGATGCCATACGTTCTTTTTAATTTAATCTGTGACATCAGTAAACACCCCCATCGATGTCAAACTGAGCAGTGGAGGTATTCTTCCAAAGTCCAGATGAAGCTTCATAAGCAGCAAACTGACCGTCAGTAAGATCAGAGAACGATGTGTCAGTTAATGCTGAAAAGGAAGGAACTGCGGAAATGGTTCCAGATGTTAAGACTTTTACTGCAGGGGTCTGACCAACACGAACTTTTATGTTGTTTGCCATTACCTAGTTACTCCTCCTCGGACGATAACTGAACCTTCAACCGCTCTAGTTTTTGTCCCACTTCCATCTACAATAACTACATCATAAACATATCTTCCAGGTTTTAATGTCGAAGTCAAACTTGAACCCATAGAAACAGAGATAGATCCGCTTGCTGGGTCATCAATGGTGGTTAAAAATGGTGTGCTAGTAGTAGCGGTATAATGCTTTCTCAAAAAAGCACTATGTCCATAACCAGCTAAGTTAATAGGTGCGTCAGATGCGGTATCTGCCAGCGTGAAAGATTGACTAAAATTCACACCAACATTAATACTTAAATTAGATACGTATACGGCAGCCATTTAATCACAAGCACCCTATAAAGGTATTTATCTACCTAATAAGTCGTGAACTAATTTCTTCAATTCATCAACTTCATCGTGAAGATTGGATACTTCTTCTTCCAAACTTCTTTTTTCTTGTTTTTGTTTAACCAATAAGTTTCTTTGACGGACATACTCTAAGTATGCCCGTCTATCTGTATTTACTATCGCACCAGTATTAGGATCACGATAGAGGTTTTGATATCCCTCTACCTTTATCATGCCAGTGCGATTGTTCTAATGTCTCTGAATGTGGGAACCTTAGATTGATTAGTTGTGGTACATACAACCTTGATTACATATCCAGTGAACTGTTCAAGATTATCAGCAGTGAACTGATATTCCAGATAATCATTTGGTGTTAGACTTGGTGGAACCAGAACATCTGGATGACCAGTGTTTGCTGCAATGTTGATAACTTCATCACCAAATCCATCACCATTGGTATCAAGCAAGTTCTCATATCCAGGGAAAAGTTCATATGATTGATCAATCTCACTGGAGTCTGCTCTTACTAGTTTATAAAGAACTCTGAAGTCTGCACCAGAAGGTCTAGCAGCAGTTAAAAGAACTCTCAACGAAGTGGCTGGTTGCTGAAGATCGACCCTTTGGGATACATAGATCGCAGAGTGTGGATCAGTATCATCAGAGTTAACTCTACTGTCAGTAGCATAGTTCAGTCCTGGGTTGTCGATTCTATTCGAGAATAGTTCCAGGTTAGCAGTATCAAGGTTGATATATGGAGAAACAAAGTTATTTTGTGTCTCAAGTTGGACACCTAAAGTGAACGACTTGTTACGTGGCAAATCGGTTGTTCTAGCATCCTCATTAACTTTAGATGCAATCAATCTTGGTGTTTCAAGTGTATTGATTGTATTCAATCCAACTGGTTCATATCCTTGATCTAAGAAGGAAACCTCAGAACCATCAACACTTGTTCCAGAGACCGTTCTGATAATTGCGGAAACACTAGTAGCATCTCCAGGTGTCACAACATCAAAGTTTGGTGCGATGTAATTGAACTGAACGTTTTGAGTTGCCTCAGCCAAGTTTCCACCAACCAAAGAGTTGGTATTGAAGGAAAGTTGTGGTTCTTGGTTTGGAGTGTCATCCGTGTTTCTGTTTGATCTATCAACCTGAATGTAGTATCCGTCGATAGTTCTATCAACAGATCCCATATCATGGGTCTTATTGATTCTTCTCAGGGAGACACCGTTAAGTTCATACTTAAGTGCTTGATCATCTGCGTTATGAGTAATGGTGAGAGTGTTATCAACACCTCTCTGAAGAATACCAACTGTTCCAACTCCGACGGAATCATAAGCAATGATTTCATCATTAATAATCAGGTAACCAGTATTTGCAACACCAACAGAAACACCTTCAAATGTCAAGAGTCCTGAAGTGCTAGCAAGAGAAACAACCGTATCATCAACACCCAAGTTAGCGGCAAGTGTATTTACTACTGTGTTTGGTCTAATCTTAGAAAGAGAAACTTTGTTGTTATCAGCATACATTCCATGACCATAATGCTCAACAAAGAACCAAGATCCGTCATTAACATCCCCACTGGTTACATTAGTTGTAACAACTTCAGTGCCAGCATTTTGAATATTGCCACTATTATCATAGTAAGAAAGTCCAGCCCCAACTGTCATCTCTTCACCTTGAACATTGGTAAGATAAAGAGTATCGATACCCCAGAGACTTTCAACGTTAATTACAGCACCGTCACCAAATCCGCCAATGTCAGCAGTAGTGAGACCAACGGTGTCACCAACTACATATCCAGAACCAGAAGATGCAACAGAAACGGCAGTTACGTTGCTGATTCCAGCACCAACGGTTACGTTAAGTGTTAGACCAGTTCCATTGCTGTCAATGTTGAAAGTAGAAACTGGATTGGATGGAGTTCCATATCCACTACCACCAGTGAAGATTCCAGCACCACCAGCAGCAACAGGACCACCCTGCTGTTCAACGTATCCAAAGTTATATGCTTTAGATGCAGAGGTGACTTTTCTTCCTGCAGACAGAGTTGTAATTCCACTGGCACCATTGGCAAATGTTTCAATACCAACAGTCAGTTTTCTTGGATATGTTTCAATTGGATCCTCACCAAGTCTTCTGCTTCCACCATTACTAATGTCAAGTTTGGGGTTGTAGAAGTATGCAGTTCCAACATCGGATGTGAAGTTGGCACGATACAGTTGAACGTCATGTCTTCAAACTGGTTAGCAGTCCAAATAGATCCATTCTGAGACAAGAACAACGATCCCATGGAATACTGAGTGCTATAAACAACACCAGTAGCAGCTGGGAGTTGACTTGCATTAACAGTCTTCTTGCCCATTTCAGCAACCCAGACTTCATACTGATCAGTGTCAGCAAGAAGAACTACGCAATATTCTTGATTCGGTTCAAGATAGATTGGTGATGGGAACTTAACGTTCGTAGCAACAGAAGCATTTGAAGATGTTGTAATTTCACTAGGTTTAACCAGAACTCTTGCATCTGGAGTTACCAGAGTTGTTGTTGGTGTACCCAACTCCATTGTGCGAAGTTGAACTTCAACTGGGATGTTACCACCGTCCTTATTGGCAAAGAACAAGTCAATGGAAGTAATAAATGCACCTTCTTTTTCAATCAGGAAGGACTGTGCAAGTGGATCGTAGAAAGTAGCAGTTACTCTTTGTCTTACGATAGTTCTTCCGTTAGCAGTGTAATTTGTAACGGCAGTGGAGATTAACTTGCTGCCAGGAAGTGGTTCGGCATTTGTGGCACTAGTGGTCAGTTTATACTCTTTAGTTCCTGTAGTAATTCTTACAGTTGGTGTGGGAGATCCATTTGGATTTCTGATAAAGAATGAACCGATGAGATCACCACCATTGTCAGCAATCAATCTGATATCAGAAAGAACTGCCTGAGCACCACTGCTGAGACCTCTGAATCTAGTTCCAACTTCAACTCTTCCAGAATAAGCACCTTGAGCTTGTGCCGAAAGTGCTGCTGTATCTACGTTCAGAACTGTAGAAGCAAGAGAGTATTGGGTAGGGAGTGTAGTTGTGTTGTCATATGGGTTGATCGTATAAGCAACCGATGGTGTAGCATATGCTCCAGACTTATGATCTGGTCTAGCAAGTCTAAATCTGATAATATCAACACCGTTGACAGATCCAACGACAGTTTCACCGACTTGGAATACACCAGTTACGCTCTCAACCTCAAGAAGTTTTGGAATAACATCGACCCCACCATTTCCATCAAGGAACTGATAGTATCTACCATATGGTTTATTACCTACGGAGTTGAACTGTACGTTCCTAGATCTCATGAACCTGTCTGGTCTGTTAGACAGTGTTCTTACAACGGTATCTGTTTGACCTCTTCTATTTGGATTTGGAATTCTTACGCTTCCACCAGGAACCCAAATATTTCTTACCCAGAAGTCAGACTTAGGACTTAACTGAACACTACCATTGTAAAGTACGACGTTAAATGGATTAACGTTTTCTACTTTAGTTGCATGTGGTTGGTTGAGATATTCAGTTTCTGTGTAATCGAGTGTAACAATACGTCCAGATTTTCTTACATTTTGATCAAGAAGATCAAAGTCAACAGCAAGGTCAATTTCATTATCTGGAATATTTGTGTTAGATGCTAAAAGACCAGAAAGTGTTGTGGCATCTAAGAATGGTCTCAGAACACCATTATCAGGAAGCATCACAGATCTTGGATCAATAAAGTCACCATTTCTAAAGTTATCTACAAAGAAACCAGACTTAAATCTGGACAGTCCAGTTGCGTCTTGAACCTGTAAAGACTGTGTTTCCAACTCAAGAAGATTAAGAGAGGTCAACTCTTCAAGGGTTTCAATTCTATCTTCAAGTTTTCCGATATCACGCATGGTGTATCTTCTATTATCCTCCATGGTGATAGTCGCAGTATCAACATCATAGAGATAAGCAGGAAGTTCAATGGTAGCCAGGAGCATTACATCACCAACTTTTTCTGGTGCTTTTGGTGTTCTCTCAGCAACACCTTCAACATAAACAAAGTTGCCAAGTTTGTCTAAGTAAAGTCTGTCAACTCTTGGTGCATAGAAAGTATATCCAATTACTGAACTTTCGTTTGCAGCAAGAAGAAGTTTTGGTTGATCAGTGAATACTCTAGAGCCGAAATCAAATGGTGATTTTGTAGCAGTGGATGGGTCAAATACTGCAACTCTAGGTCTAAAGTCTAAAGTATCTGAAGCTCTCTGATTGACTTTGCCAATAAGAGGAATATCCTTGGCAAACCTTTCTTCATCATAACTGTCTACGGTGAAAATATCACCCTCGTCATTAGAAGGAACCGTATAGTGATCATAGACAACATACAGTTTTCTGTTTGGTTCAGAATATCCGTCGTTTCTTACTAAACGAGCATAATCATAGTACTGACTCTTCTGACCTTTATTCAGAGTGAATCTGTTTGTTACATCAGTATATCTTCCAGCACTAATGGTCTGGATTTGTCCAATAACATTAGATTCTTGGAACAAAACATTTTCTTGAATAGAAAATCTATTTTCATTCAGATAAACAAATGTGATCTGATTTGCTGCTTTTGTTACTACTTTAGCAACAGCACCAGATGTGCTACCGACTACATTTTCACCAAGAATAACACTATCATTAATGTCGGGATTTGTGAAGAAGTTCAGAGTGTCAAGTGTTACTGAATTTTCATCAATTGCTTGATAGACAGCAAAAATATTAGCAACATCTGGATAGTTGAGGCAGATCTCTTTATCTTGAACTCTCAAACCATAATATGGGCTCTTAGTCAGACCATCATTGATGCTGCTATTGCCATTAGTGCCAGAATTACTGTACTTGGATCTAGTTACCTCAAGAGTCCTAACTCTATTGTAGACTTTCTGTTTGTTTTGAACAGATATCTTTCTAACAGTGGCAATGACATTAACGTTAGACTGACTTGCTCTCAGACCATTGAAAGTGACTACATTGGAAGAAATGGTTACTTGATCATCACGAAGTGGTTCAATTTTTCCATCACTGTAGATAATAGAATATCTTTCTTCGTCAAAGGCTTCGAATAGAATATCAGTAAGTCCACCAATATCAGAAGCAGACAGTGTGAGAACACCACTAGAATTGGTAGTTTTCCCAGTTGCTTCTACAACTGCTTTAAGATCAGATCCAGTAAAATCTACTGTAGCAATGTTTCCATCATCCAGAGGAGCATAAAGGAATCCCTGCTCTTCATTTCTGATTGAAGATCTACCTCTTCTAAACTGAACGGTTGTTGTAGAACTTGGAAGAGAACCATCACAGACTCCCTTGACGTTAACAACGGCAGATAAAGTCATTTTAAGACCATCTGCTGTAATAGAACTTACTCTGTTGTAAGTTGCTGTGGAAAACCCAGGTCTCTGATATTGAATAACATCACCGACTTTGAAATTAGTAAAGTTATTTCCAGCAGAGGTAGTAACACCAGCATTGTTGATAGTAATCGTATCGGCAACACTAAATCCAGTTGGAACAACAAAGTCTAAAACGGTGTCACCTTGGAAATCAGTGGTATATCCAGACAGAGAGCTGCTGTCTTGCCATACCATCCTGACATCCCCAGCACCGTATTGCTTGACGTTATTGACGGTTCTAGGAGTCGTAGAGATGCCATTGATGCTAATAGACTCACCTTGAATAAAAGATCCTGCAGTTTGTCTCAGGAATACTTCAGACTTTCCAGATCCAACTGTAGTGGCATATCCAGTTGCACCACTGCTGAGACCTTTAATGTATGCAGTATCTGGAAGATCACCAGCACTCAGGGAAGAGTTTAGTTCCAGTCTGGTATAAGTTTGAATATCATAAAGATAACAATCGTAGATTGTTGTATCAGTTAAAGCAATACTAACTTGAGATTCTGGTTTTAAAGTATATACTCGTGCTTCACCAATTTGAGTGCCAATACCAGCACCAGTATTATTTCTTCTTTGATCGTAAAGTTGAACGGCATCTTTAAACTTGGGAATACCGACAACATGATTCAACTTAATGAGATTGCCCATCTCAAAGTCAACAGCAGAAGACTTTACTTCCTTAGTTGCTCTTGTTTTGTTTACATCAATAATTTCAGTACCATTCTTCTCTACATCATATCCCTTAACATATGCAACACCAGGACCGACCTTGAGACATGCAAGGTTGTCATTTGGGGTATTTCCTTGAGATGTTGACTGGTTAGAGAAGTACAATCCATCATTCCCAAGCCTATCATTTAGGGAATTGAATAGATCCAGTTCAAAATCTTCTACAGAATAATCTCCAGACTCATCAAAAGTTCTCTTTGCTAAGTAGTCACGGATAATGCTGTATTCCGTGGATTTGATAATTTTTCTAATCGAACCATTTTCAACTCTAAGCAGTTCAACAAAGTTGACATCTGTAGTGTCAGTTAGTGCTTTTTTACCAAGAACCAGTTGAATCTTTAATCTATCGGCACCTGGTGCTGTATAATTAGAGAACCCTTTTGCATTATCATAAAGAGAAGAATCATCCTTTGCTGTAGTAATAGTTTCGGAGATTACTAAACCAACTCTATAGGATGGTTGGTTAGAGTATTGATCCAAAAGGATAGTTTGTTTTTCTACTCTGACAAATGCTCCCCTAAGGAACATAATGCCAGCACCAATGTGTGCGGCAGATCCGATAGAGGTTGCATTTTCGGAAATACAGGTAGCAAATGTATTACCTGTAGGAATAGTCGTATTTCCATAATCTACTGCTTCTAGAGTCTCTAGATTTTCACCATCAGAGAAGGAAGAGAGAGCATTATTAGTATTTCCAGAATCAATGTATTTGATGTATAGAGTTACGTTATTTCTTTCAGATCCAGTCTGAGGGAGAACATACTGTACCTGAGCACTTACACCAGACTCTTGACCGACAATCCTCTTCCCTACAAAGTTATCAATATACACACTAACATCTGTCCCCAAGTGTGTAGAATTGATTTCTACAGCATAATATTGATCATCATAAGTTACATTGCCAGGGACGACAATAGAACCTTCTTTGAAGATATGGCTACCAAAACTTTCGATTTGGTTTTGTAAAATCGACTGTAGGGTTGTTAGTTCTCTAGCTTGGATAGGGAATCCAGGCTTAAATAGCACACGATAATAATCCTTAGCTGGATCAAAATCATCATAGTAAGGATTGACGTTGAGATTAGTCTGTTGTGGCATTTTATTAGAACTCTAATACGATTTTAACGTCTTCCTTCTGTCTTTCATTTCTGGTTACAGAAGGTCTATTGTCAAGGTAGATGATTTCCCCTTTCCTCTTATTTATTTCTGGATTTGCAAGACCATCTGTAAAGTTAACACCCAGGTTAACTACTCTTCCGTTGGCAAGAGTGGTAGTGACTCCACTAAAGTTTTGGTCAACATTAACACTGAAAGAACCACCAGTTTTTGTAATTGGATTAGAACTGGAGGTAAAGTTAATGATTGGAGACCTAGATCTTACATCAGTTGCATCAGTCTCATCACCTGTTGCAGCATTGTAGTAGAGACTTCTGTCTTGATAATATTTAATGATCTTAGTTTCGGTGTCATAAGAAGCAACAATGCCTTTGGCAGTAGAACCTACACCAACTGTTTGTTGAATAGAATCACCAACTACCAAATCTTGTGCAGCACTCTGAGTTTCATACTTGACCGCATATAAAGAGGAATACTGATTATCGGTGAAAACAGTATCAGAGTTCAGAATAGTGGGATTTTTTACAATTCCAACCTGAGCAAATACCGTGTCGTCAGCAAAGTCATAGGAAGAGTTATCAAATCTTGCATACATCAGAACTTTGTCAGCACCAAGTTCTTTGTAAACATTATACCCATGACCTTTTGAGGGTGGAATGATTGGTGTCAGTTTAGCAAAAGCAGATGTTGCTGTCTGAACACCAGTGTTTTCACTTGAAAGGTCAACACGTCCGAAGGAATATCCAGACCCACCAGAAGTTACCTGAGTCTCGATGATTTGTCCAAGAGAGTTTGTCGTAACTCTAACTTTTCCACCTTGACCATCACCTAAGATTGGAAACTCTTTGGCAGTGAACTGTGGATATCCAAGACCAGGTTCATCAATAGCAACAATTTTAATTTGATTATTGTTAACTTCAGAGTCTGCGTTATCCCTAACAGCTTGGATTCCTGTGTTGGTAGTGGTTAACCAGTCATTAGGTACAGTTACATATTCTGTAGAGTCAAACTTAATGATGTCACTAGGATTAATAGTATAGAGATATTTCCAAAGATATCCATCACCACTGGTTCCTGCTCTACTAGGTTCAACATCAGTGAACGATGGTTCGTCCAGTGATGCAGAAGGTGTTGTGGAGATTCCAGCAGCAGTTCCGTTGTCTAAGCAAATATAAACACGGAAATCACTGTTTACAACATAATAGTTGGAATCATACAGTCTGCTAGAATTTGTAACCTGAGTTTGATTTGTAGCACTGTAATCGTGTCTATAAAAGTCGTAGGTAGAACCCTGAACCCAATTTACTTTTCTAACTAATCTTCTTGTATTAGCAGATGTGACACGTTTGCCAAAAAGCATAGTGTCATAAACATGATTGGAGTAGTTAAAGTTATCGGTGGGGAAGGGTGGACCACCGACATCATTCCAAGTTGAGGTTCTACCATATCCAGATCCTGTAGGATTGGATAAACTCATAAAGGCATAGTAAGAATTTGCCGTATTTGCGACAGAAGCCACAAAGTTTTCGGCATTCAAAATCCTAAATTGATCTGTAATAATAGCAGACATTATTAGACTTTAGTTTTTTTTGTATTTATAAGGTGATCTTTACTGTTTGCTCAGAGCACCAGTAGATCTAAGACCAGCATCTCTTCTTTGAATAGTTGGATATGTTGTTAATCCAACTTCAAATGCATTACCATCGACAGAAGCCGAAATGGGATCAGTCGTGTCCCTAGTGATATTAAAAATCCTACCCCATACAACTTTACCGACAGGTTCAAGATAGGTTCCCGTAACGGCAATCCCAGTGATATTGGTTGCTGGATCAACTTGACATGTAATGATTCCCACTGTTCCAGAATACTGGGTATAATAAGTCTCATAGATGTTATCAAGTTTGTTGGTAGAAACTCCAATAACATTTGTTGTTCCGATACCAACAGAAACACCAGATCCGATGATAGTTGTGAGACCAGTTCCAACTCCAGTGTCAAGGATAAGAACACGATACCCTGCAAGAAGTTGCTGCCTTTCCGCAAGGGTTGGTACATCTCTCAGATCTAACTGGAAAGTAAGTCCGAGACCATCTGGTGGGAGACTCATGTGATATTGAGAACCGATGCCAGAAGAATTAAGAACATATGCTCTTTCACCATCTTCCTTGATTGTCAAGGAAATTGTTGCACCTGCACCAACACTCAAGTTGGATGTTGATCCAATACCAATTGTGGTAACATCAAATCCAGTGGTGAGATTGTATTCAAGAATCTTTTCAGCATCACCACCGAGAACAAGCATCTTCTCACCGTCAGTGCTCATAGCAAAGTCAGATGGAGCAGCATCATCTGTCAATGTTCCAGAACTAGAAGCATAAGAAATGCTTGTAATATCATAAGCAGAAGAGAGAGTGTAACTATAAAGTGCAGAGTCGGTTGGGGAAATAGTAATAACTTTAGTTCCAGTGTCAACAACTTCCAAACCTCTATGAGTTTGAGTCTGGTTAGCAATTGTTGTTGCTGTCTCAATACCAGCTGCGGTATCACTAGTCAAATCCCATGCAACGGAAAGGCTAAACTCATTGAGTTGGGTAACGAATGGTGCTTGAGCACCACGACCAAGAGTATAAAGTTTAGTGCCGTCATCACGGATGAAGAGATCATAGATGTTTTGAACCTGTGTGCTAATACCAAGTTGATTGCTGGCATTGATTGTTGCCGAATCAATCTCATATGGAGTGGAAAGAGTCCACTCTGTAATTGTTAGGGTATTTTGATCAGCAACATACAGTTTTGTTCCATCAGGTCTTAAGAAAATTCCCTGAAGATCATTCTTAGTACCATCTACAAGATTTTGACCTTTCTTGTAGTTTAACTTAGAAACATCGAAAGGATAGAACTCTTCCAGTCTTGCATATGCTGTTGTAATCCCAGTAACAACACCAGAATAACCCTGAACGTTTGTATCTAGAATTCCACTGATTCTCTCAGTTGGGACTGTGGTTGTAGATCCGATGCCAGAGGTAGAGAATCCAGAAACAATCAATCCACCAAAGTTAGTGTCTGGATCACTTACTGGATTGACACCTAAGAAGAGTGATGTATCCTCAACAAATATTTCTGTGTCAGAAGTTGTAATATCCTTAAGGATTTTTGCGGTTGGATAAATCTGTGCCTCGATAGAATCTCTTGCTTTGGAAATAAACTCACCACCAAGAATTCGGTCTACCTTTTGCTTAGTCCAAGCAATTGGTTTTGGTTCTGTGGTGCTAACACCATCTCCACGATAAAGAGAGGTTTCAACTTCACTAGAAGACGTAATGCCGATAATAGCACGATTGTATTCTTGGGAAAGGTTGGAGAAAGTGCGAAGTGCATCATTCTTTTCAATCAAAGGTGTTCTCTTCATGAAGATGTCATCACCAACCTTAATAGTTTCGGTGATATTTTTCAGGAAACTATCAGTTCCACCAGTTCCTCTATAGAAGAAAATAGAAATTCTATCTTCTGGAGCGGGTGGTTCTGCAAAGGAAACAGAAGTGCCACCTACAAACTCATATGCCACACCTGGTTCTTGAATTACCCCATTGATAAAGACCAACAGGAGGGATTCTAAGTCAATCAGAGCAGAATCTGGATCATTTTTGTCAACTTCAAAACTAATCAGTTGATCATTATATGCCAGTGGGAATCTTGTTCTGCTTCCATCTTGGAATGGTTTGACACTATCGATATAATCAAGTTCTCCAAACTGCCATGCTGCAAAAGTATCTTCAAAAGTATTATCAATTGTGATTTCAAACTCTTTGAAATCATCACCAGCAAGAGGGTCGGTAGTCATACCAACAACTCTTACAACGTCACCTCTTCTGAAGGAGTAACCTGGTTTAGTGACAGAAAACTCTTGAACTTCAAACAAGGTAGCACCAATACCAGTTCTTACAACACCACCAGCACCAACATAGGTATAAGAAACAGCGGTGGTTGCAGCACCAATGTTAATTGTAAATGTATCATCATCAATATACTGAAGAACTGTGTAGTTGTAAGTAACAGATGGTCCAGGGAAGAATGCTCCACCACCACCAACTGGAGCATATGGTTCAAACTCAACATTATTGATCTTGATAATATCACCCGTGGTATGTCCATGTCCAACAACACTAACAGTGGATAACCCAGTGATTTCATCATAGACAAAATCTACGATTGGTTGAGAGTTGTAACTGGTATTAATTCCAAGAACACCTACGGTAATAGACATACCAATACCAGTTGCTGTTGTTGCCCCAGTAGCAAGTCTAGAAACACCCTCAACAACGAGGTTATCGTAACTTGGTTCTTGAATGTTGATTGTTGGATTTGTGTATCCACTTCCAGCATTCGTAATGGTGAATGCCAGTGTTCCGCCAGCACCTACACTTGCCGTAATTTCAGCAAGTGTTCCAGTGTGACCAGATTCTGTGACAGCAATGGCAGGAGCAGTGATTGTGGAATATCCACTACCAAAATCAGCATTTGTCCACTTTGCAAAAGTTCCACCAGAACTGTATGTGTGGGCAAATGTTACAACACCGACTTGAGTTTCGAACTTAGTGCTAGAGAGGATTCTAGTAGCATAATAAGGACCAGCTGGTTTTACTTCATATGCATTTCCTGCTGTAGCACCAGCACCAGCATAGACGTGGACAATGGTGGAAACACCAACGTTAATTAAGAAAGTATTGGTTCCAGCAATACCAAGGATTGGATATCTATTGGTATTAACACCAACAGCTTTACCTTTAGAACTTCCATCTGGGAAGATGGAGTTAGTGATTCCAGTATGTGGAGTGGAACAAGCCATTCCAATATTAGAAAGATCAACCAATCTACCAATTCTAAAGTTATGAGCAGATGTCAAACCAACCGTGGCAAGACCTGTTCTATTATCATAAACAAAAGAACTGATGGTAAAGTTTACACCTTGCTCAGATGGGAACTGATAGTTGTTAGCAAATGGACCATTAGCAGGACAAGAGAACGTCATATTTTTCAGTTCAATCTTATCACCAGTGTTCAGTTCATGAGGACTAGAAGAAGTTACTGTCAGAATACCAGTTGCATTATCATATTCAGCATTAGAAATGGCATCAAAGACTCCAGTCGTTGGTACTCCAGCAATATTTGTAATTTGTCCAAGAGTAACTGTAGGTACAGCAAATGCTTTTCTCAAAGGTGCATATCCCAACCCATTAGTAGATCCGAAGGAAATGGGAACTCCACCTCTAGGAAGTTGATTTTGGTTGATATCATCAACATCAATAATTTGAGAACCACCTTCAGAAAGAATACCAGTGAATACAATACTGCTGATTCCACTGACTTCAGTAATGGTGAAATTATTATCAGTATTGTTTGGTGTAGATGGTGCTTGGAAAATACCATTAATAAAGACAACACCATTACCACCAGTGGATCCAATACCCGTTACACTATTGCCATTAGAGTTGAGTGTAAACTCAGAAGTTACACCATCAAATTGATCAGATACATCATCAAACAGAATGCTGGTGTCATAATCCTTTCTCAGATAAACTCTTCCAGAGAAGTTCGATCTTGGAATCGTCAGACCTCTACTGTCAAGATCCTCTCTACCAGCACCCTTGGGTGCCTCAGTAAAGTAAATTTTACTATCGACGATGTTGTAAGATCCTCTATAAACAGAAATATCTGCAAATTGACTATGGGACGTTGCACTAGATCCAACGAATCCACGTTCAACTTCAATAATTGGTAGAGTTCCAATAGCACCTACACCAGCAGTATTTGTAGAGCCAAGTCCAACAATAGAAACCTTCATGTATTCATTATCAACTTTAACCAGATCCGCAGGTCTTATAGAAGAAATTCCAGAAAGTTGAATAATAGTGGTTCCTGCTCCTACAGAATGCATTGTCTGCTCTGATAAAGGAGTCTTTAAGATTGGTGACTGTACAATACCATCTAAAGTAATGATTGTCTTTTCGTTCCTCTTTGCCATGGAGAAGACGTGCTTGTTACCAGAACCAAGTGCGGTGAATGTAACCGCAGTTCCAGCAGTGGCAAGAGTGGCAGCAGTAGCAACTCTAAATTGAGTGGCATTGTCTCTGATGGCATAAACCGTCTGAGGAAGACGTGCCGTTCCAATTCCAGTATCATAAACAAGAGCGGTAGCACCGACACCAATCAAATTAGACTCTGGTCTGTACTCAAGTTCTTCACCAGTTTGGAAAAAGTGCTCTAATGTGAATCTACCAGTCGTGGTGCTAAGAATACCAGATCCTGCTGGGTCAAATGTCTTAGCAAAAATATCAACATCACCATGCTGAGCAGAAAATTCAAGAATCTCTCTTTGATTGATTCCATAATAAACTGCTTGAGAGACATTTTGGTTTACATCTCCATAAGAAAGATCACCAATTCCATTGATATCACCATTGTTATCAAGATCCCTATAAATGATTTCATTAAAAGTCTGAACCTGAATATCACCACTGTAATCGGGATGGAACTTCAGATCAACACCATTAGATGAGTATTCTGCGGAGAATGTTCCAATACCATTAACATCATTTACAGAAAGATATGGATAACTGAGAACATATAAATTCTCTCTATCTTTTTGATCGTTCAGAACATATACTTGATGGACAGATTGAGTTTCACCAATACTTACCCTTACAGTAGATTTCAAAGACCCATCGGTAACACTGTTAATGCCAGTGATTACTGTTGGTGTTCCGCCAGTTACAATCTCATAATCAGATTCTAATCTACCAGTTCTTTCTGTTCCATCAGAAGTTCCAGTAAATTTAAATCTGTAAGTGCCAATACCAGCAGCAGTTGTTCCTATTCCAATGGTTTGAGTTCTCAGTCTTACATCATTAGATCCATTATTATTGTAAACAAGACTTACTACACCAGATTCAATAGAAGCAGTAAATGATCCAATGAATGGTCCAGAAAGTCCATTAAGACCAACTCTGGTATTAAATGCTGCCAACTCAGTCAAATAGGTATCAACACCGTTATGAGTAATAACCAGTTCAGTGTAGTCTACTGCATTGCTAAGTTCATCAAACACTTCCACACTAGTGTAGAAGGTGTCAGTAACAGAAGTGCTAAATCCAAGAACAGTTGTACCAACACCAGCACTTACATCTTGAGTTTTAGAAATCAGATCAACAAATCCAATGCTTTGAGATCCGATTCCAGCGGTATCATCATCAAAGAAGGTCTGAAGAAGTTTTACTTCATAGTCAGTATTGTAAATCTCATTTGGAGAGAATCTTAAAGAATATCTGTTAGTATCAGCATCAAAGAATCCATCAAGTTCACCAATTGTTTCACCAAGACCAACTTTTTCAAATACAAAGGTGTCTTCATTGTTATTAACCAAAACGAGTTCTTTAAGACCCATTTCAGCATCATTTGTAATGTCTACAAGTTGTACTAAGAACTTGTTAGTTTTTCTTGCGTCACCAAAAGAAGAAACGTCCTTAAAGGTAAGAAGTTCGTCAGAATCCTCATTAAGAAATTCACCACTAATATCATCAATCGAAACAACTCTGTTGGTCTTATTAAGAATATAATCAGTTACTTGAACATTTTGGAGTTCAATAGACTTAGATGTATTTGTGGTTGCATCCAAGTCCAAAGCAAAGTCGAAATCATTAATGGTATCGACTCTCTTAGATCCATCAAAAATATCAAGAACTAGGAATGGTTGTTCCTGTGCAGTCGTGAAGGAAGCACCAACATTTCCCTTGGGGTTGATTTGGGTATCGGCAAAGTTGCGATATCCAGTTGGGTGAACATTGTCATTAACATAACTGATAATGTCATCAAAGGATTTCTCACTCTGGATAGAGTAAGACATTCTCTGATAATAATCATTGTCACCCGTTACTTGATAATCTTCATCAAGTTTTCCAATGTCATTACTCCATCCCTTAACAAAGGTAGAAGTCGAATCAATCTCAAACCTACCAATTTTAGTAGTGATGTTTTGAATAGTACACTTAGATCCAGTAACAGATCCCGTCAGGGTATCACCATTCTTAATAGGTGTTGTTCCCGTAATATTAAGTTTACCAGTTAAAGAGTTAAAGCTACTTACAACAAGATTTGTAGATCCAGGAACTAGAGAATCATTGAGATAAAGTGATTCACCTGGTTCAAATACAGATGTCTTCTTGTTTACTACGAACTCAGGAAGATTCTCTTTCTTAATAACGTTAGCAAAAAGACCTGGGTTTGTAATGGCAATGCCTGTGTTAGTAGTAACTAAACTGCTAAGGTCATATGTCAACTGATTAGGATTAACACTGCTATTGTAAGCAGTTACAGTAAAGAACTTATATCCATAATCAGACGAATTATGTCCATCACCAGTTGTAGATGCAAGACCTATTCCCTCAACGAAAACTTCATCCCCAACCTTAAATGGTGCTGTACTGAATCCAAGAATAGGTGTAGTAACACTCAAAGTGACAATGTTATCGGTACTAGAGGCAACACTGACAACAGAAACACCGTTATCATTGTTTACTGCTACGGCACGATACACAACATCTTCTTTAAGACCAACTGGATTTCTATCAATTCTGATTCCAGCTGTCTCTACACCGTTAACTAACGTAGTTGGACTTACAGCATTTCCAGAAAGTTCTGTAGAACCTTGGAAATCAGAAACGATGCTATCAGAAGATGGGTCATAAAGAACCAAGCTTGGGGGTGTCAAATAATTTTTGCCACCACCTGTCACTGTAATAGAATCTAGAGTTTCATAGTTCTTAACAGAAAGTTCATTTGGAACTTTTGCTGTAGGTGTAAGAGTTTTATCTGATGGATAGGAGAATCCAGGAGTCAAAAGTCTTACAGATTCCAACTTACCAATAGAGTTGGAATTCAGTCTCAGTACAGCATCAGATCCATACGTAGAAGTAATACTAGAAATATTTGGAACAGACTTATATCCAATACCATTAAAGATTATTCTAACATCTTCAATAGATCCAGTAGCACTTGTCGATGTCGTTTTGTACTTTATAGAATCGCACTCAGAAGCAGAATAAGAAGACTTTTCAGCAACATCAGAAAGATTAACATCAAAAGTGGTGCTTGTTACTCCAGATACATTGTATGTTCCATTGTATTTGCTATTAGAATATCTGATTTCGTTATATCCAGATACATCTCTATCAGCAGTACTGATAAATCCACCCTTATGTAAATTGTAATAAAGAATAGATGGGAAGATTGAAGAGAATCCAACTGTTACTCCAGCACCAGTTGTTCCATTAGTTCCAAATGGTGTAATTAAGAAATTAGTTGTTTGTCCAGTGGATACGACCGCATTATTAAAATCATTATCATAGTAAACACTAAAGTTGTATCCAGAAAGACTGGAGTCTTCAAGATTAAAGACTATATCATTATTTTTAAACACTTCAAGTGGTGGATTAACCAAAGAAAGTGTTTGGGAAGTTCCACCAACAGAGGTTAAGTTTACAAAAGTTGGTGGTGAAGAAATAGCATCTTTTCTGGTTTCAGTTAGTCTAAAATTGTCTTTATCAATCGTAAAGACATAGAACGTTCCAGTTGACAGTCCACCAATGACTTCACTTGCATCATAATAGACTTTATCACCAGTTGAATATTCGTGATCGGTCTTAGTGATAGTATTAGTACTCGTGTTAATGCCAGTGGAACTAATAGCAACTGGATTAATAAGAATTCTTTCTTCTGCAACCTTAACTACTACTGTAGAAGCAGCTCCAACACCAGTGCTCAAACCAGGATTGACCATCAACTCAATAGTATTTCCATTAGTAAGTCCATGAGTTTCACCAGTGGAAACTGTTGCGGTTATCTTCTTAACATTAGCAGTTATCTGACTATTGATAGAGGCAAACTGATAATCATACAAATTAGTGTATGAAACATCTCTGAAATAAACTTGATCTCCATTAAGAACAGTTGCAATCCCAATAGTATCCTTAGAGGTTCTAATAGCATAGACCTGACTTGGCATGTAGAATACAGTTCCCGTTGGACTTGTAGAAATGCCAATAGAAGTCGTTCCGAGACCAACAGAGTAAGAGATTTGTTGGTTGGTTACAAATGGGTGATCTTCAAGGAAGATGTTCTGGGCAAGGATACCTCTCTGTGTCGTAATACCATTAAACTGATAGGATCTTGTGGTAGAAAGACCAGCAGTAATTCCAATACCAACAGATTCGAATGGATTGAAGTATACAGTATCCTCTTCCTTAGAATCGAAGTAAGGTGTTTCTAAGGAAACAGTGAACCGTTGTGGCAGATAAGAAACGGTTTCCGTTGCTGTATGTGCCACACCACCACTAGCGGTTTCTGATGGGAATCTCTGAACTCTGATGATACCATCTGCAGAGAAAACATTCAGAACACCAAATGTTTCATTAGAAACTTTCAGGGAACTTCCAATGGAAACGGGAACTGTAGAAACAGAAATGTCTGTGGTCATTCCACTAACACCAGTGGTTCCCATTCCAACTAAAAGTCTGCCATTAGGGAGATCTGTATTAATGGTATGAGAACCATCGAGATTTTGGACAAAAGTAGATAAACCAGTAACTTGAACAACGTCTTTATCATTCAGATCAAAGTTTGGACTAATAGAAAACTCTACTGTTTTATCATCTTTCCAGGTAACAATAGCATTTTCATAAACAGTCTCTGTGGAAGAAACACTAACAATGGATCTCCCACCGATTTTAGATACTTGAGCTGCAAGACCAGTTCCAACCTCAGTCTCACCGAAGTTTAAGTTGTCACCAACAGCATATCTGGCATTTCCTGTAGAAGCAACACTGATAGAATCTACAGACCCAGATCTAACAACATCAACTACAGCATCTTGAGAGAATACTTTATATGGTTCAATAGCAAAGTCATATGAAGCACCCTTTTCAGCAATTTTTTGTGGGAAGGTATTTCTAATCAGATTGGAGTTATTAAAGTCATAGTTCTGATCAATAGAAGCCGCAGGATCTACGTTCTCAGGAACACTCTTGGATCTGAAAGAATTTCCAACAAAGAATGGGAACTGTGGATTATTGTTAGAATCAATAGTGGCAAAGTATGCGTAAATTCCTTGTGGAAATTCATTGGTGATAGTATATCTTCCATTAAACTCGTCAAGATCACCAACATCAGTGAATCTGTAGTCATCAACAAAGAATCCAAGTGGGAAAGTAGTTGAGTTTGGTCTATTGGTAATGTAAGAAATGCTAGAAGTGTATCCAGATCCAACTCTCTTAGTTCCACTCTGAATGTCTTCTGGATTATTATAACCATAAGATCCGTAGATTGGGTTGCCATCATATGCCCAACCAATGATTGGTGAGTGGAATGCTCCAGTATCACCAAATGCATTTCTAAGTGTTACACCATATCCAATGGCAGTATACTCAAGACCACGATCTGGAGTTGGAGATACGACCTCTCCACCATTATCGTTAATCTTAGCAAACTTATTGACACCCAAACGTCTCACGAAACCGTTCAGGATTGCCCCAGAACCCACCGAATTAGCCTTAATGGTGGTTGTGTTCGAATCGTAGTTTAAACCCTGTGAGAGGACGACTACAGAGGTCACTACACCAGCATTGTTAATGAGTGCTCTCAGTCTAGCTCCAGATCCAGTTGTTCCTGTTCCAACAGGATTAGAGTTGACAACCAGTTCTGGTGGGGACGTGTATCCAGTACCACCACTGAGAACGAATACATTGTCAATCCTTCCATTGAGGATTACTGGTCTTACTTCAGCACCACTTCCACTATTGACACTAATCTGAGGTGTTCTTTGGAAGTTCAGAATTTCTGAACCATAGTCAGTACCTTCATTGTAGAGATAAGCATCTACAATTGGTCCACGAACAACTGGAGTAGCAGTAAATGTTCCCTCTGTTTGCTGAGTTGTTACTGCTTTGATAGTTACGGTGATTTCAGGATACTTGAAGATGTGACTACCGACACCAACAGATCCAAGAGTGACATACTTGTTTCTATTGAAGTCAGTATGATTGGTTCCACCAACACCAGCATTGGCAAGTCTAAACTCTTTATCAGAAACAGTCAATACCTTGTACTGTACTGTTGTAGAAAGTCCAGAGATAGCAGTATCAAAGTATTCGTACTCTACAAAGTCACCATTAGTAAAGTTATGATTATCAAAGACAATGGTATCATTTGCTGTATTGATACCTGTTGACTGAACAATGAGTTTTCTATTAGAATATCCTTGTCCAGGGTTAAGGACATTAATTCTATCAATCTTTAGCTTCTTATTAGTAGTTCTGAACTTCATCAGTCCAGCATTATTTTCAGTAGTAATACCAATAGTATTAATTCCTAACTGAGCATCCAGTTTTGTATTATGGATTTGAATAGTACTACTGTTAATAAACTTAGAGTAGTAGATATTTCCTGTTTGAAGCGTTAAGTTCTGAATAGCATCATTGGAGGTATTTGTGGCAATACCAAGAGCAGCATTACCTAATGCATTGTAAACAATAGGATCACCAGTTTGGAAGTTATGCTGAGTATCAAAAGTAATGGTATTAGCAGAAACATCAACACCACCACCTTCAGCAAGAGTATTCGCATTAAAGAATACTTCTCTAAATTCAGATGCTAAGGTTGCGGATGCCGTAGCACCTTCACCATTACCACCAGAAACGTTAATGGAAATTACTTCTTCCAAATCAAAGTTTACTGGATCAACAAGAATATCAGTAAATGATCCCTCAACAACTGGTTGTACTAATGCGGTTGTTCCAGAAGAAATAGATGGATTACCAACAATCACTCTTGGAGCATTAGATGCATCATAGTTTGTTCCACCAGTAAACACTTCAACCCTATCAAGGGGACCGTAGAATACGGAATCATCAACCTTATAGTTTGTTACTTCAACACCATTGATAAGAATACCTGTTGTTCCAGGTTGAGTTAAATCTCTCTCACCAGTTCTAATATCTTGAGAGAGTGGGAACTTCTTAAGAAGTTTTTGTGGTTGAATAGAACCCTCTCTTTGTTCCGCAAGAATGAAGGAGTGAGGACCACTATTAGAAGGATTAAACCTTACATATGATCCTGCTGCCAAGAATGATCTAGACAGGGAAAGCTTAATCCTATTGTTATTGGGTGCTGGTTGAACCTCGACAAAGTAACTTCCCGTATTCAATCCAACAATAGGAGAAGCACCATCTAAAGGCTGGTAAAATACTTCGTCTCCACTGAAGAATGGAACAACGTCTTGGAAAGAAATCGTATCATATGAAAGCTTATTAGAGTCGTATCCCTGAATAGAACCACTTGATGTAGATGCTACGGAAATTTGAGACTCAGTTGTTACTGGTCTGATTACATAGGATGGTAAGGAGTTGGAAGCAACATATCCAAATTTATTGTCTTCGACATATGTGTTTAATACATCAGAAGAAAGAACATTGTCACCAGACGATAATGGGGCACCTAAAGAAGATGCCTTGTTGATTCTCTTTCGGATATCATAAAACCCAGATGGATTTACTCCAGAATAATCACCAGATCCAAGTGTTACTGCATTATTTGTTAAGTTTACACCAACAACTTCAAGATTGGATGCGGCAATTGTTTGACTAGACCTTTCTACAATGTCAACGAAATCACCCTCTTTCAAACTAGATCTGTCAATTGTGGAAGAGAGATTGAAAGTAGAACCACTGAAAGAGCTTACAAAATATCTTGCAGAAGTATTGTAGATCCAGGAGTTGAAG
>Ga0255768_10001746_pt1 | contig 22136 bp, 41 predicted proteins | sample 071ome_33_FD_179983 | JGI IMG/M metagenome (GOLD analysis project Ga0255768, IMG submission 179983) | Coastal salt marsh microbial communities from the Groves Creek Marsh, Skidaway Island, Georgia - 071412AT metaG (version 2) | ecosystem: Environmental > Aquatic > Marine > Intertidal zone >...
TTTGTTTAACACACCATCGACATACCAGTCAAAGAACGTGGCAGGACCCCAAGTATCAGCAGCACCCGTATCGAAATATGCATCGTGAATTGCCAATCCAACTTTGTCTGCGACATCGTCGCGTCCATCTTGGGTCAGGTACCAACCATCCGGTAAGGTGTGGTCAGCAAGAGCACCAAGGTCAAGGTTGCCCATATCCAACAGGGGTTGAACAAAGTAGTCAAAAAAATCATTTCCATCCATCATACATTCTCCTCATTATCAATTTCCCAAGCCTCGAACAGATGAAGCATTGCTTGTTCGGTAGTGAATCCTTCTGCTTCAAGGCGTTTAACAAATGGTCCTTCCACATCGATCAGTGGGTAACCAGCATCACCGTAGTCTTGGATGATGCGTCCGACTTCGTAGTTGAGAACAGGTCCAGTGCAGGGTGCCTCGTACATGAGATCGGCAAGTTTGCTGACCTGTTCGAGCGTTGCGTTCAACGGCATAGGGAAAGTTCTCATCGTGCTACCATCCTTGGCCGGGCCGCTTTTTCGGCTTCAAGCTCAGCAGTAATTTCTTTGATGCGAGCCTCAATACGCTCATTGTCTGCGGGAGCCAACTCGCCACGTATCTCACGAAGAGCAAAGTACTCTTCCATTAACCGCTCAACTAACTCAACATTCATACTCTATCTCCTCAATTACAAAGTAATTATCGCAGATATGGTTCAAAAACACAATAGGGAAAAGTGGAAGAAAAATGGAAGTTTATGGAGTATTTCCTGAATTATTTCTTTTACAATCATTGAGATAAACAACCCTCTCCCCGTCGCTAACTGATTGATCTTCAACGCATTTTCCGCATTTAGATCCGACAAGGGAGAGTAGAAAGCTGTTTTCGGCCAGCATTTTTTCGGTAATCGCATTACAAATGCATACGTACATTATTTAAGATTTTCCTTCGAGCATCTGTTCGAGAAGTTCTCTGTTTTTGAGATGTTGTTCTTCGATATCTTCTTTACTCTGTCCGTAATACTCGACTGCTAGATGCTTTTCAATCATTATTTGATTAACAGATCGATATGCGTCTTTCTCTGCATCATATACAATGAACTCACCTAGGATACGACCAAACTTACCTTTAGCATCTTTGTGCGTCTTCAAGGTTCCTTCTTTTCCGAGCATGACTTTGAGAAAGTCCTTTGCAAGGAGTCCGTAGATTTTCTCAACTTTATCTCTAGTCCTAGACTCAGGAGTATCAATACCGTAAAGACGAACACGCTGATCAAGGAGCCAAACACCAAAACCAAGATCAATGTCAATATCGACAGTATCGCCATCAACAACTTTTTTAATTTTGCATTTATACTCATACATATTTTAAACCTCACTTATCAATAAAAAGTACTTGGATATCGTCTAATCCAAATCGCTTTGCCAGACTAGTATAAACTTCTTGAGCAGAACCAGAAGCTTTCATTTTTTTCATTCGATTTTCTTGTGCCAAATTCTGAGCATAAAGCGGTATCAAAGCTTTATTTTTACCGGTTTTTAAACACTCAAGAAACATTGCAGATAATGCCTCACCATTCCAAGCGGGAATTGTTCTAGGCGATAAGACGCAATAATCCTCAAACATCGGACTACTTTCATAAAAACTAGCGAATACATTTAATTGTTCGGTAGTGTATTGTCTTTGTGCTGGTTGTCTGCCGCCACCTCGATGGTATGCCACCCACTGAATGATAGTTTTTTTAGTTACTTGTGGATAAGTATTTCGTAGATCGTCCCACTCTTCAGAAGTCAAAGAGAGTTCTTCCCCTCTAGAAAGTTTACCATCTAACATTAAATCAACTTCGGCTCTAATGTCTGCAACAGACAGAGGTTGTTTTTGCTGTTTCGTATTGTTCATTAGATTTGCGAAACGAGCCAAATTTTCTATCTCTCCTCCTAAGTCTTCGTAATAATCGATAACTATAGCATCATGATATTTCTTATCAACAAGAAGGCAAATTTCTGCGCTGTGATTTCCATCACATAACGTCAATCCTTCGGAATTAAAATTGCTTAACAAGATACTGGGATTTAATTCGGAGAAATCTCCAGTGTTTTCAATGTAGGTAGCTCTTTCCTGGCAAAAAGAGTGATTAATTTCAAATCCTCTAGCCTGATATCTTTTATCCATATTAGGAACTTTTATACCTACAGCATTATCTTCGTAATAATCTTCTACCAAAAATGTGGTAGAAGGTTTAATTTCATTTGCTTTGATTTTTTCTACGAGGGCGGCTACCTCAGCTTTGGTTACTTTTTTAGTATCAGAAACTAATTTCAATTGTTGCATAATTTACCTCACTTAATCATTGCAGAAATTTCTTCTGCGTATTTTTTGTTGGTTACAGGAACTGCGTTACTTTTGTGGAGTGTTGCGATTCCGATGACATAGTCACCGGTGTATCTTGGAGACTCTTTACTGTCTCCTCTCGCCGTTGCTGGAGAAGACGAGCACGATGGGTAGCGTTTTGTTTCATCCGCACGTTGTGAAGCATACGTTGTGACCGGTTTGTATTCCTTGAACTTAGGCGGTGTATACTTGACACAGACTTCTCCTTTTACTTTGCGGATTTTACGTTTGCGACCATTAAGATCGTATCGTGAGTTAGTATGTATAATCATGAAAAATTTACTCTTGGGTAGTTGTAATTATCACAATATGTGTTTATGAGATCAACGTAAGGTGGCTGAGGTGGGCCAAACTGCTCAACCGTTGCTTTAAAAGATGGATGTGGTCTGGCATTTTCTATTTGTTGATGTGCCTGATAATCAGGCAAAAAATCATATTTTTTTCTTAACTCATTATACAAAAATTCTTCTTGGTCTTCAATACGATAGATAATATCTGGGTTCAGATTGATTATAACGTTATTGAAATGTATAATACTTTGAATCCAATTTTCTATGGGGTTTTCAGATTTAAATTCAGACCCCAATTTTTTGAGGTACTTTATTATGCCGCGTTTTCTTACGGTGTGAACTAAGGACGGTATGCTGGAAGTAGGATTTCTAACATTATATATTAAAGTGTCATATGTTGGTCTTTTCCAATCATAAGCTTTTCCCATTTCAAAAAAGGCTGATTTGTGTTTAGTGTTCTCTAAAACGCGAACTTTAGGTTGCCATTCTTGAATTAGTGTCCACGATACAATGCCGTCAGGTTTTGGATCTTCATGTCCAATCTCAAACCCCCACTTATTTAAAACGGTTGCTGTATAACCTGTTCCTGTACGAGGATGTCCTAAACCTAATATTTTAACTTCACTCATTATAACTCCTAAAGACAGACTTGGCATAACTCTCGTCAGAGTGCCCGGTGGGTTGTATTGGGATAGCGCCTGTCAGACCTCCCTCACCCGCTATCAGAGCCAGCGGAGATGCTCGTGCACTTGGTGGAGGGGGCTGGATTCGAACCAGCGTAGCTCTCGCGTCAGATTTACAGTCTGATGGTTTTAACCACTCACCCACCCCTCCTAATGGGGTTGAACCTCCTCTATAATGGTTTCAACAATTTTTACTCCGATGCCTTCCCAGTACGGGCATTGATAGGTGGCTTTATCGTGCCATTGATTGGCTTCTTGCCACGTAGGATAATATCCTGCCGCGTGCGAAAGCCCTCGTTGATCAATTACTCGTATTCGAAAAAACATATCAGTAGTATATCAAATTACCAGCTAATGTCAATACGTGAATCACCAGTTTCGTTCCAACTTACTGTACACCCACACTCTTCAATGATAGGGATAATTGCTTTGAGATTCTCAACACCTTCGGGAGAACCATCAAAGCAAAACATCGACGAGTCTTGCTGTTCGGGATAGTTACAAACGAAACCGCCTACCGATGTGTCATATTCGTCGGGGTCTACATCTCCAAAGTCTGCGTACCCCGTCCCGTTGCAGTATCCACAATCTTCATCGTCGTAGTAGCCATCACCCTCACAAGCAGAGCATACTTCCTCGCTACCTTCAACCTCACAATCTTGAGAATGGTTAAACAACACTTTAGACATATCTTCGGGTGGGTTCTCCAACCATGATAACTCGCTCCACGCACAGGTTTGACAACATGGCATGTTCCAAGCAACGAACCAACCTTCTGCGGTTAGTCGTTCCTGCATCTTACGAAATCCGTTCATTGAATTCCCTCTTCGATTTCAATCTCATAATGACGCTTCAATTCATTGTACGCAGCAACGAGATCGCGATAAGTTTCGCTGGTAAAAGACCATCGATACTTCTCAAACTCACGAGCAAACGCACGGGACAAACGAATCTCTTCCAAATAAGTATCTTCCATTAAGAATTTCTCCATGCTTCGTAATCAACTTCATACTCTGCCATTAGGTTCGTTGCATCTTCGGCACTATAACCAAGATCCATTAAACGATCAACAAAAGAACTATCCGTTTTCAGCGTAGGATAACCATTCAGTCTCCAATCACAAAGAATGTTTAGTTCCGCTCGTGGATAAGACTTAGGCATCGTTCTTGGAACTTTCCGAAATACATTCGGCATTTCGGGACGATAACGAGCAACCAAAGACTCCGCTTGAGTCTCATACCCGCGAGCAACCAAAACGTTTTTCACGTAGTTGATTTCAGAGGCACGTTGTGAACCACGATAGTAGGCATCACCATTTGCCATCTGGAAGTACCAGTCATGAGTCGCACACAACTCCTTAAGATGATTCACAATATCCATCGTATGAGTCTTGGGAGTGATTTCAGTTAATAACATTACCTTCTCCTTATGCATACCAGCTTCGGTAAAATTCTTTGCCTTCTTCGGCAGGATTTGCGTGTTGACAATCGTTAATTTTGATACCACGACCAGTGATTCGCTTGGTGAATGCTTCACCGATGAAAAAGTTCTTTACAGGACGAACACGGTCACTCATATAACCTTCGCTACCTTCGATACTCTCAAGAGCGATCTCACGCAGAGTCACAGTCGCACCCTTCTTTTCAACAACCTGATAGGCGTCAACGTTAGTCTGTTCCCAACCCCAACTGGCAACGAAGATGTCACCCTTCTTGACGTTTTCTTGTGCTTCTTTACGAGCGGCAGCACGAGTAACCTTGCGTTCTTCTTTACGAGCAGCAGCCTCTCTGCGACCAGCAAGGAAACCTTCGACATACTGGTACATACGCTCGGCAGTTGGGAAACGATAACAGAACTCAACCTTGTACCCGATACGGGTACGTTTGGTCTCACGGATACAGGTAGCGACTAGACGCTCTGCGTCAAATGTCAATTTGAGACCTTGCTCTTCAAACTTCTCAATCAACTCTTGTTCGTACATAACTATTTCCTTATTTGACTGGGTCATGATCTCATGAATTTTGGTGAAAGTCAACGGTTTTTTTATACCGTTTTGGAATAAGCTTATAACAATTCACACGCTTTTTTCCACGTCAGAGCGTGGGTGTCGGCAATGTGACCACGAATAACGGGAGCAGGACCACCGTTCTTTTCTATGTGAAAAGCGATACCATTGGCAGTTCTGGCACGACCTACCAACTCGTCTTTAGCATAGAGATGGAAAACTTCGCTTCCCCAAGCAGTATAACCACACACAACTCGATCAATCATTTATACACCCTCCAAGATTATGTCACGAACACGTTCACGGTCAAGGCTGTCACCATAACCCCACTCAAAGAAGTTATGTGGGTCAACACACAACTCGGCATACCGGACGATTGCCTTGTCCAGTTTCTCGACAGTCAGACCCTCAATCGGGTAAAGACCATCATACCCGTAAAAAGACAAACAGTAGTTTCTAAATTCTTTAAACATTCGCACATCTCCTTAATTACAAGGTAATTATCTCATGAAAAACGTGCAAGAGTCAAAGGAAATATTGGAATATGTTATATTCCAGTTTTTCATAGATTGTCTACGAATTCTTTCCCGGCAGTGATTAATGCTCCACCGTGAATCTCGTGAATGTTCATCGCTGCTATCGCTCGTTTGGTTTCTTCTCGCCACAGTTCCCAGAACTTAGGCTCGTACTCGCGAATGCTGCTGTGGTTATGCATCATATCGAAGAACTTAATGATCTTGACTTCTTCGGGAGCCAGCGCCAGCTTGCTGTGATATACGGCTTTTTTCTGTGCCCGGTCACCTGCGTAGGTTGGGGGCTTGGTCAGATAATAAACATACTTGGCCACAGTCTCGCCGCAGATGTCCGTAACCATCTCAAAAGTGGCGTCAGTGTCTTCTACCACGTCATGAAGAAGTGCAGCTGCTATGACTTCCTCTGGAGCATATGTTTTGAGAACATTTTCGTAGTAAGCTGCGATAAATTCTGCCACCGCTTCACAGTGAGTGAAATACGCCTCACCGGTGTACTTTCGTACCTGTCCTTTGTGCTTCATCGCACCCCAAAGCTTTGCGTGTTCTACTAGTGCGCCCATAATAACTCCGTTAAAAACTCTTCCATTTCAAATGCTTCCTTTTCCCAAGGTTGCTCTTTGTACTTGATTTTGATACCGCCACGAGGACCGTAGGGCACTTCTTGACCCATCCAACGAGTCATCTCACCATTCAACTCTTTGCGTATGTACTGCTTCACGTGGGTCAGTTCATGGGCAAGAGTCGCAGCGATCTCGCGTGGGGTCTGCTGGCGAAACTCACCGTCGATGACAACTTTACCGACCTCAACCAGAAACTCGTCCTCATCGTCACCCTGCTGGGCGTAACCAAAAGCACCCTCAGCACACGCGATAGCGAACTTGATGTGGATATCAATCTCGCGCTTGGTGAATTCGCGAGGGAACAACTGCTCAATAACCTCCTCGCAAAACTCTTCGTAAGCTTTGCGGTTCTGGATGCGTCCGTGGAAGTGCAAATTGATCATGTCATCTCCTTAATTACAAGGTAATTTTCTCATGGATTGGCCCTTAAGTCAAGCCGTAAGTCATTGATTTTTGGTTCAATGATGGAGATATAATGGAAATTATGAAGTTGTGGTTGATGGTTGAGTCCTCTGGACCACTGTAGCGTATTTTGAGAGGCATCCTAGCTTGCCCATCATCAGCTGCTTACACATAATTGCGTCATTTGGCCAAGCGCCGAAATCTGAGACCAATTTGAGCAATCTTGAGGCTCCTTCCGGTTTCAGATAGTAGGCAGAATTGCCGGGTAGCCCTTGTGGGACGTTTTGATCGTCAATCCAGGGTACTTCGGTCACTCCTTTTCCCATCAATAGCTCATGATAGACTCCAGAGCGCCGTGTGGCCCCTCTAGGATCGTTTAAAGAGATAACACTAAACTTAGTATTCTTAACTTCTTCAACATCAAAGGGACGAATGAATTTAGCGTCATGTTCGAAGATTAGAAGGTCTTCTTGAGTTTCAGCACACTTTTTCCACAGCTTGTAATGCGACATAAAACAAGCCATTCGTTTTTTAGGATCTGCTGTTTCGTATGCGGTTTTTATGAGGCCCGTCTGAATATCTAAATGTTGCTTAGACCAGGGGTAGTTCCATTTTATGTTTTCAGAAAGAAATTCAGCGACTACCTCGTCAGAAGTAGTCGCTTTGTTTTTCTCGATAACAAATCTGTTATGGTAGTGTGCTGAACTGTCTATCAAAATGTCCGCCTGTTCAAACGAACTCTTGTTATCAGACAGCGTTATAACATATGCTCTAGTCATGATTCAAATCAGTCAGAGGATTTCCTATATGTCTTTCCGTTTGTGGATGATCCAGTCTATGACCTTGTGTGCGTCTCACGATATCGTCAGCATTAAACTCTGCCCAATACAACTCGAAGGCAACACCATCATCAACACCTACGAACTGGTGCCATTTACCAGGAGCAACTTTGTAATAATCTCCTGCTCGCAGAATAGTCTGATCGCAAAGGTTAGGACGTTCTGTGCGTGGTTCATCTGCCCACGTCTTAACCATCAGAGTACCAGACTCAACGAAGAATCCATTCCACTTGGTTTGATGATAGTGTTCGCTGCAACAATGATTTGCTTTAAACTCAATTCGATGAAACTCGAACGAGGGGGTATGCTCGATGAGTTGTGTGGTACCCCAAATTTTACCAGATTTCATTATTTTTCCTTAAGTCTTAAATACACTCGTTCGAGTACATCTGTCAATTCTAGGTTGTTTTGTTCGAGCGTTGCTATAATAACCTGAACATCACTATCTAACTGTTCTTCATTGTAAGCATATGGAGAATCAGATACGATCTTGCCGGGTATTCCTTTTTTTCGGAGTAGATTTCGGATGCGAGTCACCATTACGTCACCGCACCCTCTCGCTTCTCCATTCCACGTATCATTCATCAGTATGAGGACTCCCAACTACTTTCGATCCGTTTAACAACTTTCTCTTCTCGTCGTTGCATTTCGAGTTGCTCTTGTTCGCGGGTCATAAAATCCGTTTTCCCGTGTTTTACGATCTGACGAATTGCTTCATTGAGAACATTGTGCATAGTTAGGTCTCGCTCAATGCAATATCGTTTCAGTTCTTTTTTAAGCTCTGGCTCGATATGAAAATTCATCTGAACGAAACCTTTCATTATGCAGCCTCTCTCTTAGGATGTGCGAGACAATATCCCAAAACATTTTCTGGTGATGAAATCTCATAAGGATCTTCGGGATGATTGTCAGACATTGAAGCTTCGGGAAACAATGCTTCTACTACACCATCATCAACTATCATAGCGTAACGCCATGAACGAAACCCAAATCCAAGATTGTCTTTATCTACTAGCATACCGATCTTCTTTGTGAAGGTGCCACTGCCATCAGGAATAACCTGCACGTTTTGTAGTTGCTGGTCTTTAGCCCAAGCATTCATTACGAACGCATCATTAACTGACATACAGTAGATCGCATCGATACCGGTATTAACAAACGCATCAAACTTTTGCTCGTAACCGGGTAGTTGATAGGTTGAACACGTTGGGGTGAAAGCGCCCGGAAGAGCAAACAGGACTACTCGCTTGCCTTTAAAATAATCTTCCGTGGTCTTATCTTCCCAGCGATAGGGGTTAGGACCCTCAATCGACTCATCCCGCACACGTGTTCGAAAGTTACATTCTGGTAGTGTATCGCCTTTTCTAATCATAATCTTTTCCTTCTATAAAACGAAATAAATTCTGGCCATCTAAACAGTCCTTGTCGGATGAAGCAGAAAAATAATCCGCTATATGGCGGATCTAATTTAGCATCCATTTCTAACTCAGTTTGCTGCATCGGGATACCCCTCGTACCATCTGACTACTGTATCAACGCGAAAAGATCTCCAAGCGTCTTTATCTATACACCACACAACTAGGTGTTCATTGTCTTCACGCTGTTCCAATACTTCTTGAACATTATGGTTAGACAACTCAGTGTTTAAAGTGCAAGGCATAACTCTAAGCTCGCCGGTGTCGATCTTGTTGAATTCAACTGTCACCACACCTTTTTTTGCAGCATCAATAAAACCCTTAATCATTTAAGTTCTCCACTTCGATAATTTCTGGTACCACAGATACACCACCATAAAGATCTGAGGATATCAAATCGTTTAGATGATTCTTACTACCACGTGTCCATTTGAGACCAATGTACACACGATATTGGTTTGTCGCAGTAATTAAAACAGCTTTGTTCCACTCTTCGTATCCAACGGGAGCGACTTTTCGCACACTGTTCTTTACTACGGAGTCAGTAGCCATGGCTACCTGATCACTCGACTCACTGCCTTCTTCAACAACAGTGTAGGAAGTATCTTTGTTGATCTGTCCAGCAATCTGATCAGCTAGATCAGCCTTAGCGATGATCGTAGCCTTCTCGATGGCCAGTTGCAGATTAGAAGATACTGCTGTGCCCACACCGTAGATATACTTGTGCTTGTTCTTGCGGTCAAGCAATCCTCGTTGTTCTTCACTATCAATGTACCACTCAGGGATCTGCGTGAGAATAGAATTCTCGGTTGCTTCCTGCTTAACTTGGTAGTTCGAGTTGCAACCTACAGCAAGTAGTACAAAAATCATAACCAAAATTTTCATTGTTTAGTCCTTTGCTAATCCAATTATGATGGCGATTGGTATAATATCCACAGCCTTTTTTTTTACGTAATCTCCAAAGTCATTCTCTGGATCGAACTTGGTAGAGTTCTTACTCTCCTCTTTACAGCGGCGAGTTTTGGTCTCTGACACAAGCACACCATCTTTCCAGACTTGAACGACTTCGTAGTTACATTCAGTCTCTTCAGTTTCAGCGGCAAGTACTTCAATGCCGGGAGCAAAGAAGATTGCCAAGACAAGTAAACATTTTAGCAAATTTTTCATAGATGTCAACTCTTTCCTAAGTAAATGTTTTGAAGATGATCTTCGAATTGTTCTACTTTATCCAAACGATTTGGCCAGTAGATGTAATCTTTTTCTGGGTTTGCTTTAAGATTGTTTAACAAAGGTTGAATTGCATTAAACAAACCTTCTAGTCTATCGTGGTATGATAGAGCAGTGTTGGCTCGTTCTTTTAGTTCTGTAACAACTTCTAGTTCCTCTTCGGTTACAGCCGTAAAGCCAAAATCAAAGATGTCATCAGTCATCGTTATCCTCCACAGTAAGTGTGTAAGTGAAAGTTCCCGGTTCGTATGAATCGGCATTGAGTAAAAAACTAATAATATCTTCCCTCATAAATTCTTCAATTACTTCATCACGAGCCTGTTTGTATTTCATGAAATCAACTACTTCACCCATCACGCGCCTCTACCTGTAGCATATGGTTTTGGTTTTGCAAACGCTTCATCCCACTCACGAGGAGAAACTGTATCAATCGAGTGATGTCCTGCAGCAGGAGCAAACACTGTTTTGTTTTCTTCGTCGTGGATGTACAGCTGAATCAAAGCGTAATGCAGGATTTTCATCACATCCTTACGCCCATCGGCCGCGTTACCTTTTCGCCCGTATCGTTTTGCATACTTGATGACATTGCCCAAGCAAAAGCCAGTACCATGCCCAGAGTCAATGATAACGTCAGTAGCCTGATACTTATTCGTCGCGTAATGTTGGTCGTAGGTTCCATCGACATATTTTTTAAACTCCTCAATCAATTCATCTTCACGAAACTTATAATTCACTAACTTGACTCCTCAAAGTTCAGTTCTGGTGCCGTCTTTTCTTTCGATAGTTACGGTGCCTTCATCTTCATCAATTTCAATGCCAATTGCGTCTATAGCCATGCATAAACGAAAAAGCCCATCGAACTCGCCTCTTTTAAATCCAAACCAATGTCCAGCAGAGTAAGAGCAAAACATTAATCCCGTAGCAATGATAGTGTGCAGTACTGGGTCCATAGAACCTCCTAATTAAATTTAATACCACTTAGTTTATTTCCTGCAGTAGTTCTATCGAACACGGGGATATCGTCATCCACTAAATCTTCTTGCTCACTTTGATCTACATCATACAGTTTCATTTTGCTTCTGTCAACCCCAATAACGAAACGCTTGTTGACGTTTGGATCGTTATACCGATTCTTCAATTGCTTAACCATAATTTGATTCAAACGTGTAAGCTCTTCGTTAGAAACTAGTGCAAACATCAGATCCGCAGTCGCCGGAAGTCCGAACGATTCAGAAGTGTCTTCGAGACCAGGATCAGAATTTGCATATCCGGATCGTGTGGTTTGAGTAGCGGATACAATCGGCACATCAAACTCTACAGCCAGACCCCTGATCTCTTCGGCAATCGCTTTAATATATGTGTATGAGTTAATAGCGCCACCCATACTCTTCATTCTTGCGCTTGCACATATATTTAGGTAATCAATAAAGATGATTTCCGGAACAAATCTTTTTTTCAAACGCAATTCATTTAGCAGAGCACGAAAATGCCCGGTGTGTGCCTGTCCAGTTGGATACTCTTTTATTATGAGTTTTCCGTTTGTGGCATCTGCAATCTTTTTAATGCGATCCGTAAACATAGGTTTGGACATATGATCGAGTTGATCTATAGCAACGTTCATCAGATTGGCATCTATCCTTTCTGCGATACGTTCTTCAGCCATTTCCATGGTGATATACAGAACGTTGCGCCCCTGAGATAAAGCGTTAGCTGCAACGTGACACATAAACAAAGACTTACCGACACCTGTACCAGCAAGGGCAATGTTCAGTGTCTTGTTCGGCAGTCCGCCCTTGGTGATCGTATTGAAATACTCAAGGTCAAATGGAATGCGTTCTTCTTGTGCGTGATAGAAATCATATCGCTGATCAATATTTTCTAAATAATCGTGACCAACATTGTTATCAAAACATACTGCCAAAGCTTTCTGCAAAATATCAGGCAGGGCATCCTTGGTATATTGAGTGTGCTTCCCATCGATAACCTGAATCGACTCCATGATAGCCAAATACACAGCACGATCTTGACACCACTTCTCAGTCTTCTCAAGAAGCCACTGCTCGTTCTCTTCTTGATACTCAAAGATAGAAGGCAGGATATCTAGAGCGTGTACATAAGTCTGCTCAGTTAGCGCAGTGCAATCATCGATCTCAATTTTAAAGGCTTCCATCGAAGGAAGACGGTTGTATTTCTGTACGTACTTTGTTACTTCGGTAAAAAGAATTGCATAAACACCCTCGAAATATTCCTTCTTGATGAAAGGAATAACCTTGCGCATATAATTTTCATTGGTGAGAATGTTTCTAAGTATCGTCTGCTCAAGATCAATCTTCACTTTCTTCTGCGTCTCCATAAGCTAATGAACCATCAGATGCTGCAACAATAAGAATGTCTTCCAGCACATCCGCAACGAACAACTGAAGCTCTTCATCGTCAGTTGTTAGTTCTGAGTTAGGAGTAGATTCTATCACAAAATTGAACTTAAGGAAAGCATTTTCGTCTTCACCCTCAAAACCAATGTTGCCAAATTTAATTACAGTTTCCGGATGCGGTCCTTCTAAAAGACGCACTGCCCAAGACTGAGTGTTAGTTTCATCTGATGGGGTTAGTTCGTAATGAACACCTTCTGATATTTTATTTTCTATTTCATTCATCGAGCAACAACCTGTATTTTTTGGGTAAATTAGTTTGATTTTCTACGGGGATATTAACAATTTTTAGATCGAGAGCTTCGTTGTCTGTTAAAGTATTCGGAATTTTTTTTGTTTCAAAAATTTCTAAAACTTTATTTAATGATCTTATATGTTTACTGTTCATTCGGTAAAAATCTTTACTAGAACTAGTATAAATTTTATTAATGAAACGTTCTTCATCACAAAAAAACCATGATAAATGCCAGCCTGCTTTTGGTATACATTTTAAAGTATTATTACTTCTTATTCTTCGCCATATTTTTGTGTTTTTACGTAACCAACGTCCGGAACCTAAAGCTATTGATTTAGTAGAATACTGTTCATTTTTTGAATTATCCCACAAGATATGATTCAAATCATAGATAAACCAATCCATCTCTAAACGAACCGGCTTTGGTGGACATCCTAGCTTTAATACTTTGTCAGCATTCCAAATCTCATCTACATCACAAGTTATTACAACATCATCTTCTTGTACAATTTCTGCTAGGTAAGAAAATGATTCCATTCTAGATTCTTTTTCATTGAGAATAGCGCTTTCGAAATCGCGATGACGTTTCTCTTTATCTTTTGAAGATCGATCAATATCCAAGCGTTTAACACTGTAAATACGGTGATCAATTTTGTGCAAGTAGTCTTTAAATAAATGTTTATTTTCCTGGAAGTATAGTGGCTTGGGATCGCCAAGCCACGTATGCTCCGATTCAGATAAAACAAATTTGCCGACGTAATCATTTAATTCTTTGAGCCTAAAGGAAAGCATTTCTAGCTCATCATTAAATTGGAAGGCGTCTATAATCATTCTTCGACTGAGAAATCTAACTCGCTACTTAATCCGGATCCCATAGAATATGCTTTGGAAACATATTCACAGAAGGCTTCGTCGCGTAAGAGAGGTCCCCAAAAATCACAGTTAAGCTGACTCTGTCGATACTTGTGATCAGGTTCGTCTGCTTTCGCATACCAGCCGTTAGAAGGTTTGATCACATGACCAGAAGCTAGTGCAACATCAAGAAGCCCACTGTATTTGTCGATGCCGCCTTCCCAAGAAACCGTAATGGGAATCTTAGATTGTTCTTTAACAAAACGAGACTTCTCAACCTTGATTACAAAATCATAACCTTCGACTTCAGTTCCCGATTTGTTTTGCCTACGGCCAATGATCCAAATGTTGTTGGCACTGTAGTAAATGCCAGTACCACCTCCAACAACATCTTTTGGATATAAACCAATCTCTTTGTAGGTGTGGTTAATAGCAAGCAAAGGAATGTCTTTCATAGAGAGGTATGGAGTTACCATACGAAACAAACCTTTGAGGGCTTTAGCACGGGACATATCAGCGACGGACTTTTCGTTCATCGCATCTTCGAGTTCTTTCTTAGATGCGAGGTTGCCGATTGAGTCTATGATAATAATCACATCATCTTCTTTGTCCATGTTGTCGAGTTGACTCACCAAATCAAACTTCAACTCTTCGGCATCCGATACTGGCGTGTGTAGAACACGAGTAGTATCAATACCAAATCCCTCGAAGTATGATTGTGGTGAGCCAAACTCTGAGTCGTAGAATAGCAACACGGAATCTGGCTTAGCTTCCATATAAGCTGCCGCCATTTTTAAAGCAAAAGAAGTTTTAAAATGTTTTGATGGCCCAGCCAGAACAGTTAGACCGTTTGACAAACCGCCATCCAATTTTCCGGAAAGAGCCACATTCATCATGGGAACTCCGGTATCTACATAATCTTTTTCTTTGAAGAACTCTGAGTGGTCAAGTCTTTCAGTGAACTTGACCTTAGAGTTTTTCATAAGCTTAGCCATCAATGACATATTAGTCTTCCTTTAGGTTACGAAGGTTTACTGCTTCTTCCAGCAGAGTGATTCGATCAGATTGACCAACCAGCATCTTTACATCCCTGTCAGCATACTCGCCGCCATAAGAACGAGCTTTCTTCACAGTGATAGATGAATCAGTTTTCGCTTTAATAAACGAAGGAAGCATCACACGCGAATCTTGTAAAGCGGGATGTCGTTCAATCATTCTTCGAACAATTGTTGGGTTCGCTGCACCAAGATCTAGAATGACCTGATGAAACTGATTAAAGAAAGCTTGCTTGACTGCACGAAATCCAGCTACTCCAAGCTTTGCGTAAATAACTTCGTGCAAAGTGCCTTTAACAACTTCTTTAGTTGAAGTGTAAGTGCAATGTTTAATGATGTTTAAGAAAGCATCAAGTGCTTTGGGGCCACCACCAACGTAATTTAAATCAGATACCAAAATTTCTTCTGGATCTTCACTAAACTCTGGTGAGTAAATCATTTTGCCGGTCACCCAATCAATACCAACGACATTGATAATACGATCTAAAGTTTCTGTATTGATGGTTGTTTTTAAACAGATACCAGCTTGCGTGTTCTGAGCAATCTTCTGAATGGTTGCAATCAAAGCAGCATCATCTAGAGAATCGTTCTTTAACATAGGAATATCGTCACAAATAAAAACTACAGCTGGGCGATATTCAAATAGTTGAATGTCATCTTTAGGACCAAAACGCATTACTTCAGCAACTTTCAAATCAAAAGCAGCCTCTGTCGCAACAGCGAGATGATTGTTGCCAGTAATAGCAATGCGAAGTTTTTCTCTAGGCAATCCCGCGTCAGTTACGCCAGTGCCTTCTGTGGGATCCCAATCTGCATCAACAATTTCGGGTTGTGGCGGGACAATGTTTTGTTCTTCAGTCATTTTAACTCCTATACATTTCGATATGCATACTCTACAGCGCGATCAGCTTCGAGGTCTAATGGTCTATTAGTATACCAACTACCAGTCTCCATGTCAAGCTCTCTGCATAAATCAGCGATTTCCTTTGCTGTAATCGGATAATCATTTTTGATAGCATTAGCTGCTGTCGCAACCATTATCTGATACATTTTATGATACCATCCAGTATCTGATATCATTTCATATTCTGCCGCCAAGTGTTTGGGGAAGAACGGACAATTTTTGTAAGAAGACCAGACAACATCTTTAGCTTGCATCTGTTCTTTTCTATACGCAATTACCGCTTCCGCAATTTTTGGTGGCAGTCTATCAATAAAGTTACCATTCGTTTTTGATTGATAACTCCACTGTGACATTATATAGTCGGGATCTAAATGCTCTCCCTCATTCACATAAAAAAAGTTAAACGCGTCTGGATATTGTGCAGGTACATAATACATTCGCGATAAGTCTTTGGTTTGTTTGTCTCCTATATCTTCAAATTGTTTGTTAAGTGCATACCAGAAGTGTGGTATGTCTTTTTTATCTAATGTTTTCGATAACGGAAATACTAGTCTAAACTTAGGCTGTATTGCAGTGCTTGAAGCAGTTGAGTAACAGACATAAGAATACTTTCCGCATATCCTTTGTAAGTTATGATCAACGTCTCCGGTGTGTATGCTAAAATCGTCAACATCAATAGCACACCACCCAGCCCAATACATAACATTTTTATTAGAGCGCGTACTGTCTTTGATATACACAGCAGGGCTAATGAGAGGAGAAGAATTAGTTCCACCTTTCTTACCTTTTAGTTTTGAACATTTTTCCAACCATTTAACAAGACCAGACCATGCGCCAAACTCTACCGTTCGATGTGTTTTATTATCGAAAGTGCTGGAAAACATTGTGACTTCATATTTCATACAAAGAAATCTTCCAAGGTGGCTTTAGGTTCTGCGGACCAACCAACAGCATCAAGGATAGGTGTCAGAGGATCTACAAATGATTTAGAAAACATGGTATCAAAATCTATTGCAGGTGTCAAGCCAAATTCTTTCGGCAAGTTGTTCGGAAAAGCAATAACGTTTTCCTTTATCCGATTTGGTTCTTTCAAATATACAAACTTAATTTTTTCGCCGTTTTGAATCTTCTCATATTTCTCCTCCAACCCTTGCTTCTTAAGGTGGTGATTATATAACAACGCGCCTCGTGCGTGTATTGGAGTTCCCTTGCTATAAATGTTGTCGCGATCTGCAAACTTATCGATGTTTGTTATTCCTCTGGGGAAAGCGATCTGTTCTGGTGTAAGGAGTTTAAATTGGGACTTAAAGTCAGAAATGAATCGTTGTGTATCTGATTCGGTACTTTCTATGATGACTCGAAAGATCTCGCGCATTTTTTTTCTTATAACTTCAGGGGTTGAAGACTTGATAGCTTCAATGCCCATCATCTTAAGCTGAGGTTCCGCGAACCGCACACCTTCGCTGTCATGGACGTTGAGAATATACCGCTTCTTAGCCATCCAAATTCCACGGTCTGCAATGACCTCACGTTTCATCACCATACGATTTTCATATGCGTTAGTAGCATCAGCTAGTTGTTGATAAGCGTCGGCAATTTTGTTTTCAAAATGTTCACATACTTTATCAAGAAAGTTTACGGGATTAACGGGTTGATGCATACGCACCATCTGAGAAAAATTAATATAAACAGAGTCGGTATCGATTGCGATTACATAATCGTCTTTAGTCCCCATCAATTCCTGCATCTCATCATTGACTGCTTTCTCCGCACACCTAATTGCTCGCTGGCCGGAGGTTGTTACCGCCTCTGCAATCCTTAGATCGAAGTATCGGAAGTACTGGTTAGCCATCGCACCGTAGAGAGAGTTCATCAGAATCTTAACTGCCATCTGCTGGTTGTTGAAAATTGTGATGTCATTTGCAAGTTTCTTAGTCGGAGTCTTTTCGTAGTCTTGCTTGGCTTTTAGCATCGCATCCTTAGCGGTAACTCGATCAGTATAAAACTGCTTGATCACTCGCGGGATGATACCTTGAACATCCGTGCGGTACCTAGTCCCATTGGCGGCTTCAGCACCTTCACCCTCAGTTAGAGTTTCCGGAGACATATTATACTGAACAATGATGTTAGGGTACAGTGAGTTCAAATCGAAGGAGCAAACCCAATCGTGGGATCCTACGACAGGATCTTTAACGTAGCCTCCTACGATGGTAGACTTCATTTTATCAACCTTGGGCGGCACTACAATGTTCTCAGGACGCAATGCGTTGTAAATAACAGAGTCCCATATGTTTGTAGTACCTAGCGTGTCGATGTAATTAGTCTTGGCTTTGTACGCCATAGTCAAAGCAAGAGTGATCAGTGCCATCTTCTCTTCGAGACGATCCACTAACTCAACGTCTTTGATGTTGTAATCGATGAACTTCTGAAAGTCATGTTTGTACAGCGAGTGTAGAGAGCCGTACTCTTCATACGACAATTTGTTCTCACCTAGAACAACGTACGCGATATGATCTAACTTGTAGGACTCTTGCTCGCCATATGTAAGCTTGCCAAACTTTTGAAACAGATCGTAATAGTCTAGCTGAGAGATTCCAAAGACATCATAAACTTGAGCTTCTTGTCCCATCTTGTTTATAATACTGCGTTTCTTCAGAATTTTCCAAGGAGACAAATCTTTGGCATGATTCTCGTCCAAAACCAGACTAATTCTATTGACGAGATAAGGTACGTCGAACATCTGTGTGTTCCAGCCCGTAAGAATGTCGGGCACGTTCGGCTTTGAAGACCACCAGCCTAGGAAACTTCGAAGTAGATCTGCCTCAGTATCACAGCGGAAATAGGTAATATTATGATCGTTGAGTTCAGGATTGTAATCGTACAAACCCCAAACGTAATAGACGTTGTCGATATTATTTTTACAGGTAATTGAGATTACTGGATGATGTGCCTCTTCAGGAAAGGGAAACCCCTCATCAGAAGCAACCTCGATGTCTATGGTTGTTACGTTGATGCGCTCGCGGTCAAACTTTATCTCGTTAGGAAAACGATCACCGATACATTGCAGAACATAATTAGACATTCCGCTGACAGTAAAATTAGGTACGTGTCTGTACTGCTCGATAAAATCATTAGCATCCTTCATGGTGTGGAATGCAATGGGAGCTACGGCATTGCCGTACAAAGTACGGTACTTAGACTTCTCTAAGCTCGTTCTGTTAATCGGAACAAAAAGCGTGGGAGAATATGGTATTCTTTCTGACACTCGCTCACCGTTTTCATAACCACGATAGAGAAGAGTGTTACCGTATTTAACAACGTTTGTGTAAAATTTCATTCAGGTATAATAGCAAATATATTAATGTTAGTCAAGATTCACAAAGTGTAAATCGTTATGATTTTTTTTAACGTGATCTCCTATTTTAGTGGCAAGAGCATCTCTACCCTTAATAGACGATCCATATTTTGAATCTATTAATTGAGTACAAGGAGCGTGTTCTATACCTAAAGGTCTGCGATGTGCTTGCGTAGCGCTTGTACCTATACCAGTTTTATTTACCCAACGAGGATCACTATATCTGTTAAGAGGCCAATAAACTCTATTAAATTTTAAATTTATGTTTCGACAATGCGCGTCCACAGCCTGATGCATAACGGACATTGTGCCTTTACGAGTTCCTTTTTCTACTATCTCGCAATGTTGTTTAGCGACACCAGCACTAGCCGTCCATATCTCAGTTGCAGTTCCTAAAAGCATAACTTCCATTTCTTTATATTTTGAAGTAAACTTTCTGAACGTATCTTCTTGTTCAGGAATTAAATAAGCATCGTGTTCCATTACCCAAAATTTTTTCTTCCCTGTCGCTAATTTTTTCATCATTCTATAATTAGAATGATAAGACCCCAATTCTCCGGGAGTAATTCTTTTATTAGTGTGCCAATATGGGGTATCTTTGAGTTCTTCTAATAAATTGTCTGGAGTGATGCATTGTATGACTTCGATTTCAAATATGTCAGACACTCGTTCAAACGATTTCAAAGCGATTTCGTTGTATCTCATAGCGAGATCATTATTAAAATCAACCTGCATATAAGCTTTAATCATACAACACCTTTAAATGGTGTGACGTTTTTGAGAGGAACGCCACTAAACCTCAAGAGGTAAGTTAATCTTCCAAGTAGTACTTATAACAGTCTTTCATGGTTTCAAACTTTTCTTGCTCAACTTCGAGTTGGCAAACTCTTTTTCTTTCGGCACGATCCCCGCTTGATGCGAGAAAAAATACCGCTGCTAATACTAGTGCCATTTGCATAATGTGCTCCTTATAGACCCTGTGGAATCAGAACCATGCCTGCTTCCATTTGAGTCTGAACCATTAATTCAGGATACAGTAATGGACCAATAAGACCCATCAAACATAATCCTACCATAACAACGCCGAGTGTGTAATTCCTGATCTTTACAATCATGACATCACCACTAATGCAATCATTACGGGCGCTACTAATAATGCAGCAGCAAGCATATAAACTGCTTGCGCTTCTTCGCTACACAAAATTTTCATTACTCCTCCTTTGCAGATACCTTGTAACCAGCGGCTTCCCATTGTTCAATGGTTCGACACTTCATTTTTTTAACAGTAAGACCAGCAGGTCCACGAACTTCGATACGTGCACAAAACTTACCATCTTCGGTTGCTTTGGCAACATAGTCTTGTTCGTCTGCAGTTACAGGTTGAGCAACAAGTGATGCTGCGAAAATAACACCGCTACATGCGGCAAATAGTTCTTTTTTCATTTAAGTGTCCTTAGTGAGATTTGATTTCTATCTTTCTCGGACGCTGTTCTTCGGGCAGTTCAACTCTGAGTTTGATCACGAGTAAACCGTTGACGAATTCGGCTCCATCAACGACAACGTGGTCAGCGAGTCTAAAAGTTTCCACAAATTTCTTCGTGGTAATCCCTTTGTGAAGATATTGACGATTGTCATATTGACCATCTTGAGTGTGATCTGAGGGAGTTCCCTTAATAATCAGCACACCGGGTTTATGTTCAATCTCAATATCTTTCTTTTGATAACCGCCTAGTGCAAATTCCATAGCGTATTCTTCATCATTATATTTTACAATATTATGACGAGGAAAACCTTTCTCGTTTGCGCCGATGGCAGTTAGTTTTTCTATCTCATCCCATACGTGGTCAAAACCAATGAAACGAGAATGTGGGAACGTAAACATTTTAGTACGTGTAGTAACCATATTTGCCTCCTAATATTTTAGCAAGGTTGTTGTCTAACGTTCGGACCATTCCGCAACGTCGATATTATATATACACTTTTTGTTTTTAACTGTCAAGTTTTTTTATATATTCTTGCGGATCCGGATCCCCTTCTACGCCGTATGAATATGTTAGTCTAGAACTCGAAGCTATAACTTGATGATGTGTTCCTCTAGGAATCCAAACCGAATGTCCCGGACGAAACAGCCTAGGCTGATCTTCATAATTGGTTCCTTCAACTTTTAATTTTACCGTTCCTACAGCTTGAACCAAAAGGACATCCATACTATCTTTGTGGTACGGGTAACTGTCAGATTCTTGTCCGAAACCATAAAATTTTATAAGAGATATGGCATTCTTTCTAAAAACTTCTGCCATATCTAAAGCTACTTCTTCAGCCCATTTAGGTAGTTTATTTTTTTCAACCCACAAACAATGTGTGAGGTATATTCTGATTTTTTCAGCTTTTGAATTAGAATGTGTAACAGGATGTTTATCTAAATATCTTAATTCGTCATCCCAGTTTGGTACAGGATCTAATTTTGTGCTGCCGAAGTAAGGAACTTTATTTTGAATTTTTTCAAGATCAAGTTTCATTTATTTCCAATGTTATATTTGGGACACAGATCCCATTCATCCTTTTCTTTGTGAGAAATAATTTTAATCTGTCGCAAGGGCGCACACTCAGCTACATCAGATTGTTTTACTACATGAATCAATCCCCAATCAGAAAGCAAAGTTGCAATAGTATTTCTACGAAGCAAATCATTTTCTTCTAGGTTAGATTTTTTTCCGTCAAGTAAAAACAATTCTTTAAAATGTACAATAAAATACCTGCCTTGTTTATGTAGTATATGACAGGACTGAAATAATTTTTTTTCTTTGCGCGATGCAACACCGATTCTCGTCAAAGTTTCTCGAACTTTAAGAAAATCGTCTGGCTCATTTAAAGTCACCTCAAGCATATCTGCGGGGGACCATA
>Ga0255768_10001752_pt1 | contig 22105 bp, 9 predicted proteins | sample 071ome_33_FD_179983 | JGI IMG/M metagenome (GOLD analysis project Ga0255768, IMG submission 179983) | Coastal salt marsh microbial communities from the Groves Creek Marsh, Skidaway Island, Georgia - 071412AT metaG (version 2) | ecosystem: Environmental > Aquatic > Marine > Intertidal zone > Salt...
ACCCATGCCGCCGTGCACCTGAATATTTGTCGACGCAACTTCAACACCCCTGTCGGTGCAGTAGGCCTTCACTACCGGGATTAGGAGGTCCAGTAGCCTCTGTGACTTAGCCCGCACTTCTAGATCTAAAGACCTTCTTGACTCATCCATACGCGCTCCAACCCAGTAGCATAAGGCGCGCATCGCCTCTGTTTCCGCACGCATTGCTGCGAGCATTCTCTGTACATCTGGATGACGAGAAATTGGAGCATTTTCCTCCCCAGTCTCCGGGTCCCGTCCTTGCTTACGCTCTGCCGCAAACATGGTTGCTTGCTGAAGAGCACGCTCTGCAACTGACAATCCCTGTAAGCCAACGGCAAGGCGTGCATTATTCATCATAGTAAACATCGCCTGGATGCCACCATTTTCCTGACCAACCAGCCAGCCAATTGCTCCATGGTCGTCGCCGTAGGACATCACGCATGTGGGACTGCCATGAATGCCCATCTTATGCTCAAGAGAAACTGGTCGCAGGTCATTACGATTGCCTAGAGACCCATCTTCATTCACTAAAAATTTAGGGACAACAAATAAAGAGACCCCACGAATTCCAGGAGGAGCCCCTTCAATCCGGGCCAATACCATATGCACGATATTGTCAGTTAGATCGTGATCACCGTAGGAAATATAGATTTTTTGGCCCTTGATACGAAATCTATCACCATCTCTTGTCGCTTTTGTACGAAGGGCTCCGACATCCGAACCCGCCTGCGGTTCGGTGAGGTTCATAGTTCCAGTCCATTCCCCTGAAACCATTTTCTCTAAGTATTTCGTCTTCTGTTCGTCGGTGCCATGGGCCTCAATCAGGTCAATTGCCCCTTGGGTAAGAAGTGGTCCTAGAGCGAAGGAGAGACAGGCAGATCCAAATAATTCGTTAAGAGCCGTAGTTGCAGCCCAGGGTAAACCGCCACCGCCAATTTCTGGATCAAACGCGGGACCATTCCAGCCCCCTTCTACATATTGTTTGTAAGCCTCAGGCCAACCAGGTGAAGTACGAACGACACCGTTTTCTATTTTTGGTGGTTGGGTATCACCTATCCGTTGTAGAGGAACGATCATGCTTTCAGCTAATTTATTAGCCTCATCCAAAGCAGCAGCAATCAAATCTGACTGCGCATCTTCTAGACCAGGTAATTTGGAGAGGTCCGCCAAACCAGCCACCGCTTCAAGCGCAAATTGCATTTCTCTTAATGGTGCTGAATACCCCGTCATCGATACATCCTCTTAACCGCTACAGTTAGCCATTTGGCTCAAAAGATTGTGCAGGTAAAGTCCTACTAGTCAGATAATCCATAATATGTACTGTAAAAAAATGATCTAACTGAGACTGATACAAACCCTTATTCAAGGTAGGTTGATTTCAAACCAATCTGGTACAAATCGCGATATCGAGTGAGAGTAGCACAGCCCCATATTTCATGATCAGTTCAATTTTATCTTTAATTCTTGAATTAATGTTGCAACTTTCATTCGAAGATTATTGTTTGTTTCTCTGTCCAGATAAATTTGCAATTGGTGAATTGCTTCAGAGATATTTTCCAACCGAATATGTATCATTGCAATTTCTCGCCGCAATTCGTTCACGCCAGGGGCAAAAACGAGCATTCCCTCCAGTGTCATCAAGGCTCCTGGTAAATCACCAATCCTCAATCGCCGTAACTTTATGTTATTTTGAAGACGAAGAAGAACCTCCCGATCAGTTACAGGCTGATAACATTCAGCGGTTAGCTCTGCTTGGTCTCCCTGGATGCGCTTCAAAATACTGCGCATATCGGATGCAGAAAGAGAACGCCCGTCCTCAAATGGGTCAATAGGCAATCGGACATTTCCTAGGTTTAAGCTAACTAAAAAGTGTCCGGGGAATGCAAGGCCCTGCATGTTCCAACCAAGCCTATGGCATACGCTCATGTATAGAATACCCAAAGCAACCGGTAGCCCTTTGCGCCTATCAATTACACTCACAAGATCAGCATTTTTTAGATCGTCGTAGGTCGTGCTGTCACCTTCATAGCCAAACTCTCTATGAATGCTTCCTCTTAAAGCCTCCGCGTAAGCCTCAGCATCATCACCTCGCAGTAAGTCTCTAGTCTTAAGTGTTATTTGTTCAAGATGCTCAATGTAATCTTGGAAAGAAATAAGAGGTCTTTCTCTTGCAGCAAACGCAAGTGCAAGCACACCTGGATCAAATCCAGATATGCCCTCATCACCCATCTCAGCTAAAAAGGCCAGAGGGTCCGTACCCCAAGGTGCTTCAAGCATGGACTACTCCTGAACTTGAATGGAAATTGTGCTCTAAAAAATCGTCTAGCTAGTTGATATCTTTTTTCTAAGTCATCTGAAACTTTACACCTTCAAAATAAGGTCAGGGTAAATATTTACGTTTTGTAAAGCTAAAAACGAGATCTATCGATTATTGAGTCAAATTATCATTTAGCTCAAAGTTAAAAATCTCAGGTTCTTTTGAAAAGCCTAACGACAGTGAGCAGTACGGGTATTATTTCGGTATAGGTGATGATAATTCCCCAAAGAACTATCAAAGAAGCTAATGCTATAAAAATAGGATCAGATGCAAACGCAATAATGAGACCGTACTTCAAGCCAAAATATTGAGCAGCTGCAGGCTCACCATTAGAATAAAGATCCTTGGCAATCGGCAGCGGTCTTATCTCGTCATAAAAAAAGTCTGGCAAATTATTTTCTTCACTAAAAAATTTTTCCTTGTCGTAGTTCTTTGCCAATATTGCTGCAACCAATCCCCCTAATCCCACTCCAGTGTTTTCATTCATGATGACTGATACCGGTAAAGCGATAGTTGAAATTTTTGAATTTGGTAGCAAGGGCTCTATCTGGAAAGCACCACGGGGAATTGAAACATCGGTTAGATACTCCACTTTATGAGAGAGTGCCTTTGCTTCCTGAATAGCAATAAGCCTTAAGCCCTCATGTTTTACTAAATTGGAAATAACGGGATTGTTAACGGGCAAGAGAAAAAACGCTGCGTCTGCATGCCCGTCAATGAGAGAACCAGAGGCATCATAAAATTGTAGATTTAGAAACTGCGTATTGCGATCGTTTATTCCATAAAAACTTAATATTTTTTCGATTAAATCTCTGACACCCGATCCAGCTGGCCCAACTGCTAGTCGTTTACCCTTAAGCCCCCGTATATCTGTGATACCACTCTCTAACCTTGAAAAAATCAGAAGAGGTTCAAAAGCAACAGCTCCGAGTGAATAAACGTGCCCATAATCTTTGCCTCTTACATCATGTGCTAGAAACCCAATTTTTGCTTCTTGGGTGTGACTTTGTTCTACAAGGTCAATGATGTCGGTGGTTTTGTTGATATATTCTATTTCAACCTTAATCCCATAGCTTGCCAGGTCTGTTTGCAAGCCCTCGGCAATATTCGAAAAAAAACCGTCCTTTGGCCCTGAAATTATTTTAACTGACCCTAAAGGCAAGTAACTGAAAAAACTAATTAAGCAAAAAGATATAACAAATACTGGTATAATTAAATAATAAGCATATAGAAAAAAATACTTTTTATTATTTATCATTATAACACCAAAATACAAAATTAATCATTATAAAAGTTATTTAATTGTTTTTTCTCATTTTTTTCTTTTTAAGAAAAACTGCACGCGAATATAATTCAGACTTAGGCAAATTAAACTCCATTGAAGCAGCCTTGGCGGCATCCTTAACCGAGAACTCTTCCAGGAGTTTTATCAACCGAGCATCCGCGTGTTCTATAGTATCCTGTCTTGGTATAGGAGGAGCAACAACCACGGTTACCTCCCCCTTGGGCGCTCCTACTTCTTGGTAATGTTTTGATAATTCTAGCAATGACCCCCTCCGCGCTTCCTCGTATAGCTTAGTCAACTCACGAGCCACGCAGGCTGGCCGATCACCCAAGACTTCGGCCATGTCAGCAAGCGATGCAGCCAGGCGGCTAGCACCCTCAAAAAAAACTAAGGTTGCTCTGATATCTGCCACATCACCTAACGCTCTACATCTCGGACCGGATTTGGAGGGCAAAAATCCCAAAAACATAAATCTATCCGACGGTAAACCAGCCAAAGTCAGCGCAGCTAAAGCCGCTGACGGACCAGGTAAAGGAGTAACTTTATGACCGGCAGCAACAGCTTCCACAACCAGTTTATAACCAGGGTCTGATACAAGTGGTGTACCAGCATCTGTTGCTAGAGCAACGGCTTCGCCTGCTGCAAGTCGGGCAAGAATTTCAGGACGCGAACGCTCCGAACCATGCTCATCATGCCTAATCAATTTTGGAATCTTAATTCCGTGAATTTCCAATAGCTTACGGGTGACACGGGTATCTTCTGCAGCAATAGCATCCACTGAGGATAGAACATCGATTGCGCGTAAAGTTATATCACGCACGTTCCCAATCGGGGCAGACACAATATAAAGACCCGGCGCCAGGCCTCCATGTAAAGTGTTATGGGGATTGTCTTGCAATTAACGGTCCCTGCGCAAAACGTTATTTGAATACTCTAATTTTTTTAGAGGTTTAAACCCAGTATGACGGAAAATGTAGGCCACCTACCATTTCAGTTCAGGAAAATATAAACACCGTCACATACCTAACTCATTGGAAACACGGATCAAATCCAAGTTAATGCTAACTAAATCTTATCTTTTTACTCCAATGGTTAAAATTTATTTTACAAAGACGCATTCACATAAAACAAAATGTTTCAGAGAAGCCTTGAGTAGAAAGGTATATTTTTTGGGATTTTCAGCGAATTGGCGAAAGTAATTCAGGATTGATTACCAAATTGCGAACACCGTGCGCATGGTTTTCGTCAAAAATATTATCTTTAAGCCAAGCGTCTAACGATAAAATGTTAATTTTTAAAACTTTTGGTCTAACACTCCAGGTAACCTGAAACGGCGAAGCCTTTTCATTGTAACTCGGTCCAGTTGTTGATCCAGCATACTCGATGGGTGCGCCGAGATTATCTGGAATATTATCTGCCTGATATCGACCACTAGAGTTAGATATTGTTGTTAACTTAACAAAGCTAAAGGCACTAGGATCATTGACGAGAACGCCTACTACCGTCTCAACACGCAGATTTGGATTGTTAATACTTTTGTTTATGCAAGAACCAAGTGTGGGCCCTGGGCTAACTTGTGCAGAGGAAAAGACAAAATGAATTTCAATAGTATCACCTGGAACCAAATCACCATGCACGGTCTTACCTATTGGAGAGCTGACAGGTGATAATTCGTAATCTTTTAGTTCTCCTGAATATTTAAATCCCGTTCCATAGCCCCGACCATCCCCATCACCAGCGTAACGCGTAAATTCTCCCCCTTTGTGTTCGGCGCTTTCATGAAAATGAATATTACAGAGGTTCATCTCTTGAAAAGGGGGGGAGATGCCAAAAGACCGTTCATTAAGACCCTGTAAGCTTCCAAGATCACGGGGTGATTGCGGCCCAAAACCTTTGCCTAAAGTCGCTGCCGAAAGTATTGCCCTCTGTTGAGAGATCGTCTGTTTTGTCGATGAGCTGTGTGGCTCACTAGCTGCACCCGCAACACTACTAATGCCAGATAAGACCATAGATAGAGCAAAGGCTTTAAGAAGATTAGTCCGCAACATAAGCTCCCATTTTTAAGATTGATGTGAAATCCAATTTTTTTTCCAGAAACACAAAAACACTACCTGAATTGAAAAATAAATATAGACATAGAAAATTTAAATCACACCAATATTAACAATCTAAGCAGCCCAGCCAAAATAAAACCTTTACAGTTAAAAAGTTCCATTTGTACGCCTTTAGCATAGGTGTTGGCTTAAATGAGCATCGTGAATTATTTGATTTTTGAGTAGGTGGAATTAGAAAAATTGTTTAGATTGCCAACCATGTTTTTTAAATTGCAACTCCAAGAATTACGCAACAGCCTTAATTGTTAGAAATCATGAGAGGCCAATGAAGCAGAAAAATTTAGGTATTTGGCGTCTAAAACCAAAAATCCTTACGATATTCATATTATTAAACGTACCTGTTTTATTAAATGTGCCTGTTTTCGCGGGGATAATTGCCCTTACGTACTTCTCAAACCGTGCGATAGCACTCAAATCCGGCGAAGAGGTAATAGCCCGCTTTCAATCGGACTCATTAAAAGACATTGAACACCAATTTTCAGTTATCCGTTCGTTAGCAAGATCAGCCGCCACAATTGGTCAAACAGATGCTGATTTTTTTATTTCTAAAGCCAGCCATTCATACTTGCAGAGCCTTGTCCTACATGGCCCCCAGATAATTAGTGCGTATTCAGGGTTAGCAGACGGATCATTTATTCAATCTCGACGGATAAATCCTGATGACAGGGTTGCCTACGCAAGCTTGTCAGAAAATGCCAAATTTGCAGACAGAACAATCACTGCAACAGGAAGCAAGACTAATTTAAATGAGACATATGTTTATCGCGACATAGAGCGAAATTTTTTAGGTGAGTACACTACAGAAACTAAGTATGACCCGAGAAACCGCCCTTGGTATAAAGCTGCACTTCAAACAAAAGATATAACTACAACAGATCCATATATATTTGCCTCATTAGAGCAGATTGGCTTCACACTGGCGGCGCCATTTTTCCACGATGAAAAAGTGGCTGGTGTCGTTGCCATTGATATAACACTGGATAGCTTCAGCGCAGGATTGTCTGAGCGGAAAGCCAGCCCAGGAACACAGAGCTTTGTTTTAACTGAGCAAGGGTCAGTAATAGCATCTTCTACCGGCACACATGCAGAAGCCTTAGCAAGTGGAGCGCTCAAACTCTCTCATATAACTGCTTTAAAAGATGCATTGCCTGGGGTGGCATTTGGAAACCGCCCCAGAGGAGAAAATCAATCATACTTGTTTGACTATAATGGCAATGAATACCTAGCGAGTATCTCTTCGTTAGAGGCAGCTACAGGAAAGAAATGGCAAGTTTTCACCATCACACCCATGAGTGATTTCCTTGCATTATTTGATAGGAACAACACCAGTTTATTAGTTCTCGGGATTTGTGCCGTATTGTTGCAGATCTTGGTTGTTCTAATATTATCAGGACGAATGGCGCGACCTTTGGAAAAGTTGGCGGTCCAGGTTACTCAAATTCAGAATTTCAAAACGGATAAAACACAACGCATACAATCATCAGTAAAGGAAATTGCAACACTATCCACTGCCGTGGATACCCTCAGCACTGCCGTTTCATCCTTCACTTCTTTTGTACCCGTAGAGCTGGTTAACAAGCTTGTGGTTTCAGACAAAGGAATGGAACTAGGAGGTCGTACAGAGTTTCTAACTATTTTCTTTTCTGACATAGAAAGTTTTTCTTCGCTTTCTGAGAAAACCCCATCTCCCGAGCTCATGAGGAAAGTCTCAAAATATTTTGAGATAACTACCGAGGCCATTGAAAAGGAAAATGGTACTACCGATAAATTTATTGGAGATGGTGTAATGGCTTTTTGGGGTGCACCAACTCGCAACGAAGAACATGCATGGAATGCTTGTGCAGCTGCTATTCGCATCCAACGTAAAATGGACGAGCTAAATAAAAAGTGGTCATGTCAAAATAGTCCGCCCCTCAATGTGCGAATTGGCCTTCATAGTGATGCTGTTTTAGTTGGTAATATTGGCTCAAAACACCGCATGAACTACACGGTGATGGGTGATGGCGTAAATATTGCCGCCCGACTTGAGGGTGTTAATAAAGATTACAAAACAAGAATTTGCATAAGTCACTCTGTATATCGCGAAGCTGGTGATCGATTATGTGTGAGGCCAATAGAAGAAGTCACCGTCAAAGGACGCCGGTCAAAAATTCTTATTTACGAGTTGATGGGCGTATATGGTTCAAACGATCCTTCTATTGAACCTAGCGCCTCCGAAGTCATTCTCGCCCACAAGACGCATGAAGCTTTTGAAGCACTACGAGAAGGGTCTATTGAGAAGGCACGAGAACTTTACAAAGCCATCTTAGACGAAAACCCCACTGACGGTATCGCAAAAATCGTCCTAAAACGGCTCACAATCGAGGGGACTTAGTAAATATCTCCATCACACCAGATCAAAATAATGCAAGTAACAGCATGTTTTTTAATTTAAATTTTTTAAGCTGACTTATGAGAAATAGTTAGTGCTGCCTGCGTTCCAAAAGGCGAAAAAATATCCTTGAGACAGTACAAATTTCCCTCAACAGATACTAAATCTTTTTCTACCTCTGCCTTCAATACACTGTCTTCAATTCCTCGCCCAATCGCCTTGCCTAAAGCCTCCTTTCTAACCCAGTACCGGATAAAAGATTTTCCTGGATCCCTTGATTTTTCAACTGCGTTTTTCTGCGCTTTTGTTAAGACCAAATCAGCCGTGGAAATGTCGTAACAGGAGTTTTCTTCCACATCGATACCAACACGTCTGCCTATGCTCACCGCAGCAGCAACAGCAGTTTTTGAATGGGCAATAGATAAGAAAAGATCAGGCCTGGTAGGGTCAAATGGGCGTCCAAAACGATCTTTTAAAAGCTCTGTGATCCCTCTTGCACCGCCCTGCACCAACAAGGAAGATAAAAGCTGGTATGCAGCTACGCTCTCCGGCTTCGTAATGCTTGCCCCCATAACCGTAATGGAATTGCTGACCACCTCGATCTCTTTGAGAAGGCGGACTGAATATTCAAGCATTTTTGCTTAGAAAGTAAGACCTAATGAAGCTGACTCTGCACGGCCGCGCGCCCCATCAAAGCCCTTCATTCCAGAATCTAAGTCGTATCGAAGCCCTTCAAAAACAAGACTCATAATCCTGCCACGTTCCTCAAATAAAAGCCCCATTTGTAGGAGTATATCAACGCTGTCCCCGTGTTCCTCTTTAGCTTTCAGTAGTGGAATTGGAGTTTCTGCTGCTCGCAGCAAATCAATATCCTCTTGCTCTAACTCGTGCTCCACCAAGTGCCCAAGTCGGGTATCTTCCACTACCCAAAAGTCACCTTCTTCAATCAAACGAAGTCGTGGTGTGCTAGACGCTTCTTCCCAACGCTTTCGCCACTTAGAAATATTTTCGCGAAGATGGGCAAGATTGTTAGCCAGGTCGATCTGATAGGCCGAACTAACTTTACTATCACGGAAATAGTAAGCCATATTTGTTCGAACCTCTGCGCTAAATGGATAGATAAGGTCGTTATAATCTAGCGGCTCTAGTTCGAGATCATAACTGTCTGAATTATTAAAATAAGGGCTGAAACGGTCAAACCGTACCGGAAATACTCCTGAAGGCGGTGGCAAGTGGGCAAGACGCGGCAGGTTTTGTCTATACATTTCATATGTTTCGACTGACTCACCGGGAAAGCCAACAAGTAGATTCCATATTGGTTTAACACCTTCTGCAGCACAATCAGCTAAAAACCGAAGATTATTAAAAGCATTAGTTCCTTTGCGCATTAACTTCAGGGTCTCTGTCGCAATGGACTCAATTCCGGGTTGTACCTCCGTGACACGCGCCTCAGCCATAATTCGTAGTGAGTCCCGAGGCAAATCCGCCTTAACCTCATAGAAAAGAGTAACGTGCTTGGGAACAGAAAGGTCTGGTAGTAATTCGTGCACATAAGGCTTTGGTATAATGTTATCTACGCTGGCAAATCGACTTACTCTATTACTGTAGCGATCAACCATTTCTTGGATAGTATTTCGCGCTAACGAAACACTCATTTCACGAAAATTTAAGGTAGCTCCATTCAAGCCACAAAAAGTGCAATGGGCCTTTTCACCCCACCAGCAACCGCGCGAAGTCTCAAATAGGAGTTCGATTTCCTCACGCCTGTGATCACCAATTAAACGCTCGTACGAATCTAAATAGACGTCATAGTCCAGAGATGGAGGCTTATCCAAAGCTCGCTCGGGAACGGTCCAAGTAATTCCATCTAATTGGTCATTAGGATTAGCAGCGCCTGGTCGGTGTGGCTTTATTTGAGGTGAAAGTGCGTCAATGGATTTACTGTTATTCCTACTGTAAATCCCATTTATTTTGTGAAGATCCTCATGGTTTCCTTGCTCCAGATGCGCCAGAAACTCAGGAAATGTAAGCAATGCATGGCCGGAAAAAACAAAGTCAATCCATGGCACATGGTTTACGATTTCAATGCCCATGGTTCCTTCACAATTTGCCCCGCCCATCACCACAATAGATTTTGAGTTACGTTCCTTTAAACGACGAGCAAGTGCAAAGCTGGGAACATTTTGGAAGAACATAGAAGTTAAACCAACAACATCTGCGTCAGCCAAGCCATGGGTGTCTATCAATTCATCAAGAATAAGAGGAAGCCGTTGACGAATGGGCGCAAGATCATTTTGATACCTTTGAACCTGCTCCGGTCCAAAGTGATGAGCATAACGATTAAAATAAATCTCCGTATTATCTTCATGTTCAGGGAACGCAGCTGATCTGAAAAGCCATTCCCCAAAACCACACGTATGGCCAGCTAGACTTTCTGAAATCCAAGCATAAGTATCAAGTCCAACCAAAGCGCCAAAGTCATGGTTCAGATAATGCACAGAAGTCTTAGCCGAATTGCCAAAGCGTTCATCGATAACGGATGAAAGCTGGTGGAGTGCGATCGATGGAATTTGTAGAGACGAAAAGGGCATATTAACTAGGGAGATTTTCACTTTGTTTCCTCTCTTTGAGGCATTAGGCCGGAGGCTATTGATTTCCCCATGGAAACCAAAACTCTGCGTTTTCCGTTGAAGGGTCTTCTTCCATGAGCTGCCAACATATTATCAACCACTAAGACATCGCCTATCTGCCAATCGAATTCCTGAGCATGTTCTGCATAAGTACTCCGCACTAAATCCAATAACTCAACATCTATTTGCGAACCATCACCGAAGCAAGCATCACGAGGCAAAGCTTCTGCGCCAAAAATACTAAGCATGTCGTCCATTATCTCATGCCCTAGTGCAGATGGGTGAAATAAATGTGCTTGATTAAACCAAACTCGATTACCTGTGCTTGGATGTATTGCTACACCCTGACAGACCTGAGAGGTGCGAAGCGAACCGTCGATAGACCATTCGCAGTCAATTTCATTTTGGTCACAAAAATACCTAACTGCTTCGTGATCATCTGTCTGGAAAACTGTTTGCCAGTCTAAATCAAAACCAGGGTGATAATTACGAATATACTTAATACCTCGCTTCTCTGCTAAATCCATAGAAGACGATCCTATCGCCGAAGATACTTTGCGCATATCACAGATTGGAGTTTGCCCGCCTGTGTCTGCTGGCACTAAGCAACAAAACACAAGCCTAGCTGGCCAAGACCTTTGATAAGCGTTCTCACAATGGAGCAAAATTTCTTGCGAGGAAGGGTACTCTGTCGCAGTCATAATTCCTTCGCCAACAGTAGTGCGAGGTGTAGATCGATACAGGTAGTTTAAAGGTTCGGGCAAAAGGATATCTCGCGCTTTTGAGAAATCCATTTCAGTTTGAACAGAGAACCCCCGAAATAGTATTACAGGTACGGATGAAGCTAACTTCTCAACCTCTGATAAGTGCTCAGAAAGCCAATGCGCTAAGTTCGTATCAGGAAATTTAGACCTGATAAGGACTGCGAATTCTTCGTCCGCTCCTTGTGCTGAAAATAATGGGATAGAGTCAATCATATCTGATAGGGATGCCTTCCAACATACTTTCCCAAAGACGCTCCACCACTGTCCCGATTTTCTCGGAATAAAGATCCAAGAGTTCAGTATGCGTCCCAGGCAAATCAATAGTATCTACTTTTTCAAAAATACTTCCCCACCCCAAATCATTTAAGGCAGCTTTATCACGGGAGCCCATCGCTCTAATCACCGCTGCTTGTGCATCGCAGCGCGACAGTGTTGCATTATTCACCATAAGTACATTTGCACGCACACGATCCACCAATTCTGGACCGGCGCCCAGCTGTGCAGCCGCGTTGGCAATTTCTTTATCATCTTCGAAAAATCTTTCCTTAGATACTGAAGGTGCGGCGGAATCTATTAACACAGGTAGGGCTACTCTATTCATCGACATCAGCCGCTGGGTTATTGCTGCAGAAATTGGTGCTCCTAGGGACCAGCCCGCAATCAAAATGGGATCTTCTAACTCATCGGAATCAGAAGCAATTTGTTCGGCATAAGACTCTGCGAGTGAGATGAGATCAGAACCTTCTCCAATCTGCTCCACAGCTATTACTTTTCTGTCCTTAGGCCATACGGCAGCCGAAGCTGCATATACTTCGCAGGAACCATCCACCGAATGAACAAGATAAATTTTTCCTCCGTTGCCTTCCCTCAGCACCCTTAATGCGCAGTCACCAGAGGCCTCACTCAATGCCCGAGCCAGGCCTTCCGGGGTTGGATGAGCGAATACAAGAGGTAATGGCACGGGTTTATTGAGCCGTTCTGATAGTTTTCCAGCAAAACGAACAGCCCACAAAGAATGACCTCCCAAGGTAAAGAACGAAGCAAACCTTCCGATGGGAGCCGATCTACCTAAAAGTTCGCCTGCTAAACTAGCAATTGTTAACTCAACTTCTCCTTTCAATGGAACGTTGTTAGCAATATTTTGTTCTCTTGGATCTGGGAGAGCTGATCTATCAATTTTACCTGTACTGGTCATTGGCATTTGCTCAAGCGAGACTAAATATGCCGGTAACATGGTTTCTGGAAGCTTTAGCGCCATCAGCGTTCGTAAAGTTCCAGGTTCCGGAACGGTCGCGCCTGATGCCCATGCCGCAAGAACTGGCTGATTATCTGAGTCAGAAACAACTCTAACCGCCGCGTGGTCTACATTCTCTATCGCAGCAAGAACTGCCTCAACCTCATCCAACTCGATCCGGACCCCCCGGACTTTTACCTGTCTGTCATCCCGACCAATAAACTGCAATCGGCCATCGCCTCTAACCCTAACCATATCGCCAGTTCTGTAGACTTGACCATTGAAACCGGGTCTTGGGTCCAGAACAAATTTTTCAGCGTTGAGTTTTGAATCGGCTATGTATCCGATACCCACCCCCAGGCCTCCGATGTGTAATTCACCAACTGCTCCGGGCAATTGCAAAGAACCTTGGGGGTCCAAAACTAGGCAGGTCATACCAGGGATAGGTCTTCCAATAGTTGGGGTACCAGAGCCTTTTTTATATTCGTCCAAAGATGTGCAGATGGTTGCCTCACAAGGTCCATAAGCGTTTATTAGACGCCTACCTTCACACCAACTATCCGCCAATTCTTCAGTGAGAGGCTCACCAGCAGAAACAAGAACCCTCAGATTTGGAAGAGAATTATTACCCAGCGCAGCTATAGCAGACGGGGTCATGGTAGCGTGAGTTATATTCAGAGAACTCAAAGCCTGCGCCAAGGGCTCACCTGATTGCGCAACACTGCGGTCAATAAGAACAAGAGTGCCCCCACCGGCCATAGTAGTGAATACTTCCCATATCCAGGCATCAAATGCAGGAGCTGCCACCTGAGCAACCCGTCCTCCTGGATTTATCCCTAATTCAGAAGATATATTAACTATTAGATTAGCAAGACCTTGCCGAGACAGGACAGCCGCCTTTGGCTCCCCAGTTGAGCCACTGCTAAACTGAATATAAGAAGGGAGCTCGCTCTCTGACGTTCCGGTGACCTTAAGAGACCGAACGCGTTCCCGCATATTTTCTTTTCGTGATTCCGGCAATGCAGGGTCTATTAGCGCAAAACCATGCCCGTGAATTAACGCCGAAAGTGCCAACACAACACGCTCAATCCCACTAGTACTCTCTATCAAGGCAATGGGTTCAGAAGGTGCTGGGTGGTTTGATGCTTTTTTCCAAAGCGATGCATATGTTAAACCGCTTCCTTCTCCCTCCAGTGCCAATAAGTTGGAGAATGCATCAAAGGCCTGCTGCAAAACTTCTCCTAAATCAGAGGTTGAATTGGATATCCCCCCTTCTAATACTGCAAATCTCTGATCTTCAATTGAAGTCGCACTGTATCTGATCACATCAATGCTTGGTGATATGACAAACTCTTTTAGGATAGAGCGAAATGATCTCGCCCAAATTTCAACGGTCGCCTGGTCTAGAATTGATGTATCAAAAATAAAAGCTCCGATAATTGCACCATCTAATCCTAGGCGCAGTGTTGCTGAAATATCAAAAGGAGCCGTTGCCACATCCAATCTTACCGGTCGCACATTGGTTTCTATCTCGCGGTATACGTCCTCTTGCCAATCCAGCACTGTATGCAAAAGAGGGGTTCGCCCCGGTTGACGCGTTGGATTAACCAACTCCACAATACGAGCCAGTGACGCCTCTGTATTTCCAAGCAAGTCAATCATCTGACTAGCGGTATTCGCGACCAAGCCTTTGCCTGAAATTTTATTGGTCACTGAAACCCTCAGGGGAAGGGTATCGAGATAGAGTCCAATAACATCTTCATGACCCTCTGGGCGATGATTAACAGGGATCCCAATTACCAAGTCTGTAGCACTAGACAAACGCGCTAAAAGCACTGCGTAAGCTGAGACAACAACTGACTGTAAACTAACGCCCTGAGACTGAGCAAACTCTCGAATTAAAGCGGTTTCTTCAACTGTCAGATTAAAAATTACACTATCCGCATCAGAAGAGTTAAACATCTTCCTGCGCCGGTCTAAAGGCAATTCAAGAGGCGCCGGCACGTCTGAAAGAGCCTTTTCCCAATAAGCAAGGCTAACGTCTTCACGATCTGCAACTTCGCGAGCACGTAGGCCTGCGAATTCGCGATACGACACACCAGAAGACTTTGGCAGATCTCCGCCACTCGCTAACAAAACTAGGTCCCGAAGCAATATATTCAGAGACGCCGCATCTGCCAGAATATGATGCACCGACAGCACAAAAATACTCTCATTCGCCCCATGAATTACAGAAATACGCCAACTCGTCCCATCACTGAGGTTAAAAACGCCTCGAGCATCCCTCTTGGAAATGCGGGCAATACTTTGCTCCAAGCTTCGATCTAATTCCTCAATTATCGATATCGAAATTGGTGTAGCATCCAACACCTCTATCGCCAGCTCTCCTCCAACATCTTTATAGATCGTGCGTAACAGAGGGTGGCGCTGCGCTAATTTTTGGGGAATTTTTTCTAAATCGACAGGTCGCTCATGTGCTGTGATTGCAAATGCTGCTTGCATTACATACCGGGACGCACCTTGTTCAGTTTGCGCATCTAACCAGAGCTGTTTTTCTGCAGGCGATGGTCCCTGCTTATCAAATATAGGCCTTGAAACAATATTTTCTTTTGCATGCTGCAACAATTTGGCTATGCCAGACGCTGTCTTTCCTTTGTGAACCAAATTAGCTGGAAGATCGCGCCCCAAGACACGGCGCAATTGGGCAATGATGCGAATTGCTTGAAGCGAATTAGCTCCGGCACTAAAGATATCTTCATTGCTACTCAAGGCTGGCAAGCTAAGGACTTCGCGCACTAATTCGAGTACTTGTCCTTCCTGCCTTGATGTTGGTGGCCTAATTTCTGCAAGCCGATTTAACATTGATCTCGGGGTTGGGGCAGCCACTAAGTCACGATAAGTTAAGTCCTCCTCAAACTCCCTCTTTAATTTGGCCACCAAACGAATTGCCGATAGTGATGTGCCGCCTGCAGCAAAGAAATCTGTCTCCGGACCAATGTGCTGGTTTAATACTTGTCTCCACGCATCGATCAGACGCTCACCTTGCTCATCAAATATTCCATTTGGCACTAATGCTTCGGTTTTTGGCAATCCATTGTTTCGAAGCCTTTGCCGATCAATTTTACCATTAATAGTTAAGGGAATAGTGTCTGTAAAAATTATGTGGTCTGGAACCATATAAACCGGCAGCAATGTAGTCAGGATTTCTTTGACTTTTTGCTCTGTTAAATTACCAACGACATAGGCAACTAATTTTTTATCCCCTCCATCGCCAACTGCCACCACTGCAGCACTTTGCACCTGGTCGATACCCCTGATTTCAGACTCAATTTCATCAGGTTCAATTCTAAAACCGCGAACCTTAATTTGGTCATCACACCGCCCCAGGAACTCAAATACTCCATCCGATCGCATTCGAACCAAATCGCCCGTCCGATACATACGAGCACCTAATTCTTCTGAGAAAGGGTCTGCCAAGAATTTTTCTGCAGTTAGACCCGGGCGTCGCCAATATCCCCATGCAACACCTGCCCCACCAATGAATAATTCACCCACTGTCCCTATTGGGAGCTGGTTTAAACTTTCATCCAGCACATAAAGAGAAGTGTTATTAATTGGTCGCCCAATTGGAATGGTACCGCTTTCTAGATCAACCATGCTAACTTGATGAACACAGCAACCGACAACGGTCTCTGTTGGACCATATTCATTAAATAACTTTAAGTTTGGGCATTGCTGAAGCCAGGGTTTTACAGCTCCACGAGTTAGCGCTTCTCCACCTATAACGAAACAATTAGAGCTACCACTTCGGTCTTCCACTGATTCCAGCTCCGCCAAAATGTCCAGGTGAGCAGGCGTCATTTTTATGAAAGAAAAGTTACCAGTTTCATCTAACAGCCCAGACAACTCTTCAAGCGCATTTTGCTCTGGGAGTAAATTAATTGGTCGTCCGACTAAAAGTGGCGCCCAAAATGAAAGGATAGTCGCATCGAACGCAGTTGAAGTAACGACTGAAGTTCCGTTACCAAATTTTACCCCATAAGCTTGAATCGCCCAATCCAAATAACTGAGTACTGACCGATGAGAAACCACAACACCCTTTGGCTTTCCGGTAGATCCAGAGGTATAAATCATGTAGGCAGCATCATTCGCTTCTAATCTAAAAGAGGGTGAACAATCTCTCTCCTCTATTAAATTGGAGCATTTCACACACCCATCAGATACCGAAAACATTTCTATTGGCGCATTGATACTTTCAATGACTTTATGAATTCTTTGTTCTGAATCTGGAGCACAAATAACTGCAGCCGGTTCTGAATCTTCTAATAAATAAGCTATCCGCGCATCGGGCAAATTTGGTTCAATAGGAACATACAGCGCACCCGCCGTCATAGCCGCCAACATTGAGATAGGTAAAGCTATGCATCGCGGGAGAATAATTGCTACTCGGTCACCCTTTGTTATACCTTTTTCGCTCAGAATACGAGCCAAGTCTTCCGCATCGCTTGCAAAATCTCCGAATGACTTAATGCCATCGGGAGCTTTCACCGCTAATCTGGTTTTTGAAGCATGAGCTATTTCTAATATTCGACTAGAAAGCGTTTCAACTTTAGAGGTAAATGCGTGCTTCTCGCCCCTACCCATAATGATGACTTCAGTTTTTTCTTCTGGTCCTAATCTGGAGAGAGTACTTAACAAATCTGATGGCTTATTTACCATCTCATCAAGAAGAAAATTATAGCTTGTAATCAAGGTATCTTGGTCAGATTTTGAAATTATACCCTCGGTAAAATCAAAACCACCGCGGATTTCATCACCAACCCTGAGCATAGACAACATAAAATCAAATTTTGCTGTTCCTTTATCACAATCAATGTCTGTGATTTTGCAATCACCAAAAATTGGCGGTTCAACGGAAGCTGCATCAAAATTAAAAAACAGCCTGATGTTTGGAGCTGCACCGCTTTCCTTTTCCGCATTTCTTAATAAGGCGCCTAGAGGAATTTCTTTGTCGTCAATCGCCTGTAAAACTGAGGCGGAAATCTGTTTTAGGTAATCGACAACAGTTATCTCTGGTTTAACTTTAACCAAAACAGGCACTACATTTATAAAACAACCAACAACATTTTGAACTTCATTCAAATCTCGGAGCGCTACAGGCATTCCTATCAGCAGGTTCTGTTGCCCAGTCATTCTAGCAACTAGGAGAGCCTGAGCACCCAAGAGTAGAGAATGCAACGTTACTCCTAATTGACGAGCTGATACCTCCAACTTTCGAACATGGTGACCCGAGATACTAAAGGGCTTAAATAATGCTTGAGCGCCTTCAATCCTTTCAGGCCAACATTCAAGATTTTGCCCTAGGCTATACCTCTTTGAGGCAGCCTCAATTGCGATAACTAATGCATTAGATTCCAGTTTTTCAGTCCACCAACCAGCCCAATCAGCGTACTGCAATTCCCCCTCTTCGTGACCTCCACCATTAACTATACTACCGAGAGACACGGAATTTTTTGAGTCCAAAGCTGCGGCATATGCCGAACTCAATTCAGTCAAAAGAAGTCGAATTGACCACCCATCAACAGCGATATGATGAAATACGATAGAGAGTGCATGCAGATCGCTTGATGCCGAAAATAATACAGCTCGAAATGGCAAATCGCACTGCAAATCAAAGACATACTGACCTGCCGTGATGCAGGAAGGTTCTAGTAGCGAGATGTCTTCAACGTTTTCATTTTTGAGAAGCCCATGACACTCATCAGCGATAGCCTGGATCGGCCCATCGTCCCCCTCGACATAAATGGTCCGCAAAATTTCGTGCCTGTTAACCAAGCTATCAATTGCAAACCTCAATGCTGATAAATCAATTTGACCTGAGATATGAAACGCTAGTGGTACGTTATAACAAGTGGAAAACGGATCGAGCTGTAAATCGGCCAAAATTGCGATCTGGATTGGTGAAAGAGGTAGTTCTGGCTCTGGGATAAAATTGCTTTCTTGTTCCTCTGATCCTGTCTTTATTATCAATTTGTCGTGCCCCTATTTTCGGACCTACGACGACGAGAGAGTCTCACAATTTTCCTATCGCTATCTTCATCATTTCCCGGGATGATCATCTTCAAATTATCAATGTCAGCAGCCATCGCCTCAAGGCTAGAACGTTCAAAAACATTTCTTAATGCTAGGGATATATTAAATTTCTCATTTATCAGAGCAACCAAACGAACACCCAACAAGGAATGACCACCTAACCCAAAAAATTCGTCTCCAGGCTCCACAGGTGCGCCATCTAAGAGCTCAGACCATAGCTCTGCTAATAATTTTTCTGTTTGTGTAGAAAACTCCTTAGAATTTGCGTTGAATTCGTCGTTGTCTGGAACAAAAAGCGCGCGAGTGTCGACCTTCCCATTTGCAGTCATTGGAAGGTTTTCTAAGCCTATGATGCGCCTCGGGACCATCCATGCTGGTAATAGTTGCGCTAACTTGGAACGCAAATCTCGCTCTAATTCGGGCCCTATGGCACCACCGTCTAACCATGCATATAAAGTGTGGTCGGCACCGTTTGAAGAACTTAACTTTGCATCAACTTCAACAGCGACATCACGCTGAACTACGGTTCGTATTGCGGCCTCGATCTCACCTGGCTCAATTCGGTAGCCACGTAATTTGATTTGTCGATCTACCCGCCCAAGAAATTCCACAGAACCATCATCTAATCGGCGTACTCGATCACCTGTTCTGTACATTCGCGCCCCAGGCGTCGAAGAGAATGGATCAGCTAAAAATGCTTCTGCCGTTTGACTAGGAGCACCTACATACCCATCTGCAAGGCCTTCACCGCCAATGTAAAGTTGCCCAGAAACTCCTCGAGGCACAGGAGCAAGAAAATCATCTAGGACGTATAATGAAGTTGCTCTAATAGGCTTTCCAATAGGAACTGAGTGCTCATGAGCACCTTTCTCTTGCACCTCATGAAAACTCGCAAATGTGGTCGTCTCAGTAGGCCCGTAACCATTCACAAAACGCACAGTCGGCCAGCGTTTAGAAGCCTCTAGTACAAGCAGCGGATCTACCGCTTCACCGCCAAAAATAACCTCAGCGACTTCTTTGAATACATCCGGCTCTGCAACGGCAGCACGGCGAAAAACAGATGCGGTTAGGAACATACTATCTGGCCGCATTTCATTGAATGCTGCGGCTAAATTCACAGGGTCATAGGTCGCATCACGATCAATAACGACCACGGTCCCACCATTTAATAACGCACACCAAATTTCATAGGTCGCCGCATCAAAAGCTGTCGTCGCAATCTGAGCAATCCGCTTACCCGGATAAAACTCAGCAAAGCCTGGATCTAAAGCTAAACGAAGTATTGCTCTATCTGGAATAGCAATACCTTTGGGGCGGCCAGTAGAACCTGAAGTGAACATGACATAAGCCGTATCAGCACCAGAACGTTGCAACGAGCCAGCTGTCTCAATATCACCTTCTATTTCACCGCCAGCATCAATTAAGGTTTGCAACGTTACTGAATGTGAACCACCAACATCTCCTACAATTATCTCAACACTGGCATCCGCCGCCATACCAGCACGACGATCTTCGGGTTGTTCTAAATCAAGTGGAACGTATGCGGCGCCTGCACGCAAAACCGCCAACATCATTATGATTTGATCAATACCGCGGGTCATACCGATCCCAACGCGGCTACCACGCTCTACACCCAACTTAACAAGACCACTAGCAATGCGACTACTAAGGTCATTCAACTCTGAATAGGTCACCTTACGGCCACGCTGATCCTCAAGAGCAACTCTGTCAGCTTCCACATCAGCAACCGAATAGAAACGGTCAATGATTGAACCCTCCGAAACAGAGCGGTTATCACAAACCTCTACCCCGGATACCTCTGACAAAAACTCCTCATCCGACAAAAGCGATATCGATCCAACTAACTGATCAGATGATGAGGCTGCTAACTCGCTTAATACTCGAATTAAACCTTGAGCAATGCGGCTTGCCGTATTCTTACTAAATAAGTCCGCTGCAAAGTGCAGTACTAAATCAAGACCTGTCTTTGTTTCGTCAAACGCAAAGGTGAGGTCATATCTTGCTGTAACGGTATCAATATTTACCGGCGTTATTTGCGTGCCTTCAAGATCAAGTTGCATTCGATCAGCTGGCTGCAAAACCACCATAGTACGAAATAATGGGGTTCGCGATTGGCTTCTATCGAGGCCTAGTGCCTTCACAATCTGATCAAGCGGCAATTCTTTATCAGCGAAAGCAGCAAGCGTTTCACGACGGGTTTGTTCTGCCAGTTGAGAGACCGTATTGTGATTTTGGACGCGCAATCTAATTGGAACTGTATTCACCATAAATCCGACCAATTCTTGCAGGTCGGGATGGTCGCGCAGTGAAACAGGGGTACCCAAAATAATATCGTCTTCACCACTAAGACGACTTAAATAAAGGCCTAAGCCAGTCAACAATACCATGAATAGAGTACTGTTCTGCTCTCTAGCCTTATTACGCAGATCGTTTATCAGCTCTTCACTAATTGCAACTCGCAACATCTCCCCAATAAAACCATTTGGATCTTGGCGCACAAAATCCTCAGGTAACGAGAGGGTCAAAGGCGGATTTGACAAACGATCCAAGACCCTTGTGAGAGCACTTTCCTCAACCTCTGTTGCAAATTTTTCAGAATACCATGTGGCCCAATCATAAAATTTTAGCTTAGTACTCTGAATTTCTTCATCCCAAAAAGAAGTAATTCCTTGCACTCGGTTTCTGTAGGCATATGAGAGATCGCTATACATAACTGGCGATGACGCTCCATCAGTTGCTATGTGGTGCAAAACAATAGCAAGGGCATGTCGACCATCAGGTAGAGCGGCGACACTCATACGAATTGGAATTTCTGAATCGATAGAGAACGCCCGCAAAGACTGATCTTTTAGCCATGTATAAAGCGCACCACTATCTGCACTATCTAACTTGGAAACTTGAAAATTGACTTCAGCAGTCTCCAACAAAGTAGCGACTGGATAACCATTACAATTAGAAATTAACGTTCTAAGGGCTTCGTGTTTACGAACAATATCTGAAAACGCTCCTTGCAAAGCCTCTAAATTCAACGGTCCGTCAATTAAAAATCCGTCCGGAACATTATAAGCTTGACTCCCCTCAATTTGGCATAAAAACCAAAGCTGTCGCTGCCCTGGGGATAGTGATGCAACTTTTGGATCATCACGATTAATAATGGGAGAAGCTGAGGAACCAGTTTCTGTCTTCATATGATGTGCAATTGATCGAGGCGAAGGAAACTCAAATATAGCATTAGCGGGGAGTTCAATATCTAGT
>Ga0255768_10001758_pt1 | contig 22059 bp, 42 predicted proteins | sample 071ome_33_FD_179983 | JGI IMG/M metagenome (GOLD analysis project Ga0255768, IMG submission 179983) | Coastal salt marsh microbial communities from the Groves Creek Marsh, Skidaway Island, Georgia - 071412AT metaG (version 2) | ecosystem: Environmental > Aquatic > Marine > Intertidal zone >...
GATGATGTCCTTCGGATCTTTGTTCACACCAACAATCTGTTTGTCTGCTGGAGAAAGCACGAGGGATACTGAATGCTTCCCTTGGGCTGCTGTGGCAGACTTTAATCGGTTGACAAGCTTCTGTCTGGCTTTGGTGCCAAACTTGTCGGTGAAGGATTTATCAAATTGGACGGGTAGACCAACGATCTTGCCGAGCTGTCTGAAAGCGTCGGTGGTCATCGGTACCATGTGTCCATTGACTTTAAGGAGTTGATCTGAAACTAGATCGATGTCCTGCATGGCTACTTCCTTTCTTAGGGGTTGGTAGTCGATGGATTGTTTTTTCCTGCGAGAGAATTCCTCTGCAGAGATAGTTTGAAATTTGGGCATATGCTTTTTATTTGAGATTCTTGAAGTGGTCTTCTATAACTTGAAAGTGGTTGGGTACAAAGTCAAACTCGTCCTCTAGTGATTTACCTTTAATCATCATAGCCAGCACGTGCTCCATCTTCTCTATGTCATCCCAGAGTGCGAATCCCTCTTGGTGCTCCATATTCCCGATAGTACCTTCGATGCGTTCTTTAAGTGTCATGATATCTTATATGTTTGATTAATGTGCAATATATGGTTTTACTACGAACAGAAAAAACGAAATGGAGGGCGGCGGGTTTGGTTCAACCAGTACAAAACCTCCCCCGACGCTGATCTCCTGGCAAGTTATGAGAACGGGTTCTCTTCTGAACCGATCTTGACATCAAGCTGGCCCGTGCCTAAAAGCTTGTCAAATGCATCCTCCTCTTCTTCTATCTGTTTGCGCTCTTGCTCGTAAGTTTCACGGGCTCCCTCGTCGATGGAGAATCGCTTCTGGTCGTATTTCACATCCCCGGTTTCCTTAAGGGAGAAGTACATCTTGCGATTGACCGGACCACGACGGTTTTTGGTAAACATCACATAGGCGGTGCCGGACACCTCATCTTCATATCTGATCTCCATCATGCCTGTGGTGTTGTGCTTGAGTTTGTTGGACCCGACAAAAACTCCACCCTTTGTCACTTGCTGGATGGCAAGGAAAGTGGTGTGCTTTTTTGTCTGGTTGTTCCCCAGGTTGTTGCGGATCATTTGGTCGATTAACCACTTCTCTGAACCAGAGGTGGTTAGACGGTTGACCTCCTTCACCGCTTCTTGGACCTCAACAAATGAATCGATGAGTACCACATCGTACCCTGGGGAGAGTGCTTCTTCGATGACGAGCTTTGGGTTGTCGTCAATGTATTCCCCAAGGAAGAGAATATCGATATCGCCAAACTTCGGGTAGCGTTGCACGTACTTATAAAGATCAATCCTGGTCATCTCCGCAGAGATGAAGAGGCATTTGTATCCGCCTTTGATGAGGTCGGAAAGTATATCTAGTGTCACAGTGGATTTACCCACACCAGGATCACCCACCACCATATAGTTGGTGGCTTTGGGTAATCCACCCTCGAGTGTAAAGAGCTGGTCAATGGCACGACCAGTGGGCATGGGAACAAATAGATCTGGATCAAATTGCTGATCCTTCATTTGCACCAATTCCAGTGCTCGAGAGCGATCTGGTATCTGTGGGGTGACTCCATCTGCGGGGAGTCCTGCTTCAATTCGTTTTTCACGTGCCTTGGCACGCACTGCTGCTGCAATCTTTTCCCTTGTCTCTTCCGACATGGGCTTGCGGATACCGGTTGATTTTTTTCTTGCCATGCTTTATTTGATTATAATGATTTTACAAACGTAACGCTTTTCCCCGAGGATAAAAAATGAAGCGGGGGAAAAGAAGTTAGGCTAGGCCCAACTTCTTCTTTTTAGCTTCTGACTTAGTGCCGTAGGTGTAGGCGTAGCAGTCATCTCCCAAACCTCGTTCGATGGATTGAGGATTTGTGAGTGGGAGTGCGCATCGGCAACACTTACCTTCGTGGAGGAGGCTTACTCCTTTTTGGCGTAGTGCCATTGGGTTGGCGTAAGCTCCTGCGATGAACTTCATCACTTTGGCTACCTGACCGTTGGGTTCCACGCCCTTGCCGAGTCTCCATTTGTTCTCGTCTTGGAAGAAGTAACCTCCAAGGACCATGCCTTGTTCCTTATCGCCCAAGAGGGAGATGGAGATGGTGAACTTGGGAAGCTTCTCGAGCTTGCCCTCTTCGTTGCGCTTCTTCCATTGCTTAGACTTGATGGTGATGTGGTTACCAGTTGCAGGGTTGTGGAAGGTGAGGACCGCGCGACCAGCTGTGAAGAGCTGGGGGAAAGTGAGTGGGTTAACGTTTGATCTGATCATGAGGATGTTTGTTTGAATACTTAGCTAATATAGACATAACCCTCGAGGATAAAAAAAGAAACCCGGGATAAATCCCAGGTTTCTTCTAAAGATTAATGACCCTAAGGAAAATTCTATGTTAATTTTTCAATTGTTTTTCCAACTGGTCAATTTCCGCCTGTAACTCAAGAATTCTTTCTTTCGCTGCTTCTTGTCTTGCTTCTTGTTTTGAGGAATCCTTATATTCAGGATCAAATCCCATTTTTGAAGTACCTGGGAAATAGGTACCATCATCCAAAATAGGAGTGAAGATAATTTTATCTAGCTCAATCTCTTTAATTGTAATGTATATTTGATCTTCCTCTTCTTCGTAATCATCTTCTTCAATATCTGGATCGTACATATTATTCCACCCATATTCCTCTGCATTGCAATTCGGAGATCCCCATTTTTCATAGATGGATATTAGATTATCTTTGTTGCCAAACTCTTTTGCTTCCTCTTCGGAATTAAAATACTTTGTATAATGGCTTATCCATTCCTGATTATATTCATCACATTTGTAGTGAATCCAATTAACAGCATAAATTTTGGTTGAGCCTGTTCCTGATTGATTTACTGAATTTTCCATTGTTGTTTTGTTTTTGATTAATAACATTGCTAACATATGGGTTAGCCTCGAGGATAAAAAAATTAAATGGGGTTAATTCTGTACTTTTTTGGAATCCCCTTAAAACAACGATCGCTCCGATGGGGTTCTTCGTGGTAGGCCCTTCTTTTTTTTAAAAGCGCAGGTTGGAGTCTACTCTTCCGAGCGGTTAAGCCCAGGCCCGTCTTGTTGTTTGACTTTATAAAGATAAGGTTTATCCTCGGGGAGAAAAAATGGGAACACAAAAAACCCCAGATAATTTCTGGGGTATTGGCAATAAACAAATTACATAACGTTTGGGTTAGGATGTTTTATCATGGAGTAAACAAGTTGCTTAGCTTCTCTACTACCTTCCTTAAAAACTTCAATCCAACCTTCGGTATTCCATTCCCCACGTTTCAATGTAAAGTGGTCACAGATAAACTCCCCTCTCTTTTCATTTTTAGACAATCCTTCAAGGGTTACAAGTTTGTTTTTGGTACAAATAAACCTTCCATCCAAGTCTTTCGGTGCTCCTTTAAGATTTGTGAGATTGTTTCCTTCGCAAATATAATCATATCCAACATGTTGTGGTCCTCCTTCTAGAGAAGTAAGATTGTTATCGTAACAAGCGAATCCTTCAGCAACCTCTTTCGGTCCTCCTTCAAGGCTTGTGAGTTGGTTGTTATTGCACTCGTAATGTGCTCCAATATCTTGTGGTGAACCTTTTAGACTTGTGAGTTTATTATTACAACAACTAAAAGTCAAAAACACATGTTGAGGTGCTCCTTCAAGGCTTGTGAGTTGGTTGTAATGACAATAGAAACTTTGCCAAACCTTTTGGGGTGCTCCTTTTAGGCTTGTTATTTTGTTGTACGCACAAGAGAAAACCCCACCCACAATTTGAGGTGCTCCCTCAAGGGAAGTAAGGTTGTTTTTTTCAATCAAAAAATTACCTCGAACAATTCCGAACTTAATACCATATAGGGTTTTTAGTCTTTTGTTACAACATTGGAAATGCCCATCAACATCCACAAGACCAGTTTCTGTGTTATAAGTCCATTTCCCATCGATGTACCTGTTTAAAAATTCAATCTGTTTTTTTGTGAGTCTGTTTTTATTTTTTTCCATTTATTTGTTCCTCCGTACTACAATTATAGGGCTAAACTTCTAAAATAAAAAATGGGAACACAAAAAAACCCAGAATTTCTCACGTGGATTTCCTCAATCAAACAAACCAATAAATGTGCTTAAAAACAAACGTGTCCTATTTTCTCCGTGGAATACCTCTTTTTGTCTCTCTATGAAATAGGCGAGTTTATCTGCTGCATACAACATTTCTTTCGAATCCATATCTTGAATGGCATCATTTAGTTTACCCCTCCAGTACAAGATCTTGGGCATGTAGTCCTCTTGATTTTTTTTCAAGACCTCTTCGTTCCATATTTCTTTGAGATTCGTTATAGTACCTTCATAATCTTTAGCAATTTCTTTATTAACCATATCAAATAAAAAGGGAGAGATAATTTTCTGTGCTTCTATATTTTCTTTCCTAAGCACATTTATCCAGATATTGAGGTTCCATTCTCCTTCTTCCCTAAGGCCAAATGCATCACAATAGAAATACTCACCCACCTCTTGTGGTGCTCCTTTTAAACTTGTGAGGTTGTTGCCAGAACAATTGAAAACCCCACCCACCTCTTGTGGTGCTCCTTCCAGGTTTGTGAGGCTATTGTTAAGACAAATAAAATCTCCACCAACCTTTTTTGGTGCTCCTTCAAGGCTTGTGAGTTTGTTGTACTCACAATTGAAATCCCCACCCACCTCTTTCGGTCCTCCTGCAAGGGATGTGAGTTTGTTCCACGAACAATTGAAATCCCCACCCACCTTCTGTGGTGCTCCTTCAAGACTTGTGAGTTTCTCCTCCGAGCAAGAGAAGTTCCCACTTACCTTGTTGAACTTAATACCTTTAAAATCTTCTAGCCTAGATCTTATTTCATAATACGCAAAGTTACCTTCAACATCCACAAATCCGGTAGCATGATTATAAGACCATGTTCCCTCTGTGCCTCTGTTTAAAAACTCAATCTGTTTTTTGCTAAGTTCATTTTTCATTTATTTGTTCCTCCCTATTACAATAATAGGGCTGGGGACCGCTAATAAAAAACGAAACTTAGAATCCTACACCATACAAATCTCCAACCAAATCTGCTTCTAGTTCATAGCCTTTAGGCAAGACAATCTTGGATCTGGTTTCCTTAAAGTTCTCATCGTTCCAAACTTCTTTAAGAATCATTATCATGCGTGCAGGATCTTTTTGGATTTCTTTATTGAGTTCCTTAGCAGTAAACAGGTGGTTCTGCGGATCAAAAAGAAGGGTCAAGATAAGCTTCTGCGCTTTTGGCTTTCCTTTTCGATTCAGCACCCTTAGCCAGCCCTTGGGGTTCCATCCTCTTTTACTGAGTTTAAATCTACCACAATTGAAATTCCCACCAACCTTCTGTGGTGCTCCTGCTAGGCTTGTGAGGTAGTTTTTATAGGAATAACCACCAGAACAATTGAAATCCCCACCAACCTCTTGTGGTCCTCCTGCAAGGCTTGTAAGTTTGTTTCCCTGACAAAAGAAATTCCTACCAACCTTCTGTGGTGCTCCTGCTAGGCTTGTGAGGTAGTTGTACGAACAATCGAAACTCCCCCTAACCTTGCCAAACCTGACTCCTTTAAGATCTTCCGGTTTCTCATAAATACAATTACTAAAACGAAAATCACCTTCAACATCCACCAGTCCGGTAGCATGATTATAAGACCATGTTCCCTCTGTGCCTCTGTTTAAAAACTCAATCTGTTTTTTGCTAAGTTCATTTTTCATTTATTTGTTCCTCCCTATTACAATAATAGGGCTGGGGACCGCTAATAAAAAATGGGAACACTAAAAACCCCAGAAATTATCTGGGGTCTTTGCAATCAAACAATCCACTCTTTTCTTCTACGAATCCTGTAGGTATTCAGAGGTGTATTCTATGAGTTGTTCCAGTTGGAAATCCAACTCACTTGTAATCATACCTTCTACTTGAAGGATGTAAGCTTCCTTTGCTTCTGTTTCAGAAACCCCGAGTTCTTTTGCTAACTCTAGTACCTCATCCGGGATGGGTACCTGAAATGATAGTTCAACGTATTCCATTATTCAATTGTTTTTCCAAGTCCTTTAATTAAAACAAAATCTTTCACATCTTCAGCTTCCTTGGTGAACTCCACCTCGGGTTGTGCTTTAGCTAGGGATTCCTCAATGGACTTCATGTAGGCCAGAGTGATATCCCCTTGTGCACTATTCAACCAAGTCCTAAGTTTGTGGACATCATTCCTTGTGACCTTGCGGGGTTCCTCCAGTTTGAAGTAGCAGAAGAATTCCCCCGATTCCGGATCCATATCTACAGCATCCAATGTGGTCTGTGAAAGAGTGTTCTGCAGGAAGTCGGCCATCCCGTGGCCATCCATCCCATCATTAGCATATTTCGGTACCATCTGTCGGGCTATCTTGTAGACCATGTTGGTTACCCCGATGGATATAAAATCCTTAAATACTGTTGCGTGTAGCATATTTGTTGTTGATTGATTATGGAGCTAATATAGGTTTAGCCCTCGGGATAAAAAAATGAAGGGCCGGATAAAAATCCGACCCAAGCACTCAATCAATCAAACAAATCTATATCAGACCAGGAGCTGAACTCCCAGTGTTTTCATCTTCTTCTTAGCCACTTCGTCGAGGGAGGTTAGCTTCTTGTACCCTCCAACTGTTCCTATGACCGTTGGACCTTGCAGGGAGAGAACGTAATCCTTTCCCTCGATGATCCCTGCTTCCTCGAGCAGGGACCTCAGCGTTTCTAAAATATCAACCTTATCCATTTGGACATCTTTTAATTTGATAAGCATAAGCCCAGTGGTCATTGTCCAGATCGACCGTCACATTGCGATCTCTAACTTTTGACCATTCCACCTCATCGACCGAATCTCCGTATTTTCCGCCGTTGGTTATTTCAATACCTTCAACTACCGCCTTTCTGAATGGCTCTGTTCCGAATCCGCCTCTCCAAAGGACGGTGTCTCCTACCTTTAATTTACTCATGATGATTGTTGTTTGATTACTTAGCTAATATAGGTCTAAGGGCCGTAGGGAAAAAATGAAATTTAGTAAATGTGCCCGCTTGCATGGTATAAGAACGTCCCACCCTTACTTGGTTGAGGATTAAACCTCAACCACTTCAAACTCTGAAATTGGGAAAACTTCTCCGTCTATATAATTTTCAATCTCATCAACGTTTTCCTTGTAGTATTTGAGTTCAGCTTCTGCTTTGGATTTTTGACCAAAGGTGGGAACTTTCTCATCTGGGTTTAAAAGCACGAATGCCCCAAAATTGTCATCCAACTCCAAGAATCTGTTGGATGGTACGTGTTTAATTGCATATCTAGCCATGGAGCTAATATAGGTAAAGGGGTCGTAGGGAAAAAATGAAACACTAAAAAGCCCAGCATGTCTTGGAGGAGATTTAGCTGGGCTTAGTGTCTTTAGTAACCTTAGCTAATGCAAATGAACCCATTTCGAGTAAGGGCTGGAAAGGTAGGTTTGACCTCGAGAGGCAGGTTACTCTTCAATCCCCAAGACATCGGAGATTTTTTATCCTTCCCAAAAGCAGACTCCGCGAACGGAATCTAAGTTACCTCTAAATTAAGGAAAGAGGTAACCCACTCAACAACGAAGCCACCTCAAGGGGTGACCTCACACAAACCTTGTGAGACAAGGTAGTCTTGTAATAAGTCCATCTTCATAGCTGTCCCAGCCTTAACTACATATGGTTGGTACAGAAAGTCCTTGATGGTTTCTTTAGAAACTGCCCTCACATCAATGTAAGGGTATTTGTTAGCAAAATCATTAATGAATTCTCTGATTACAGCATCTTGGTTGTAACCATTCTGTTGGTAGAAGATTTGTTCTGGTGTATCCATGGTGTAATTGTTTGATAAAGCTAATATAATGGAAATCCACTAATAATAAAAACGAACACGCACGTGGGCGGAGTATCTTATTAACATAGTATGCTATGGGGTGTTGGGTAACTCTTCTATTACCTCAGCACCCCAAAGGGTTGCTTTGTCCTTTGCATCCTCCAATGAATCTGCATAAAGGATGAAGAATTCGCCGTGCTCTTTGCAGAGGTATTTACTTTGCCCTTCCATATTAGTTCATTGAAATTCTACCAAAAAGATCCATTGCAGTATCCAGATCTTCCGTGGAGTTTTCGTCGACCTCATAGGAATCCAGCACTTCAAACTGATCTTTCTCTGGGATAATCGCTAGGGTTCTACCATCATCCCACTTAACATGTAGTTGGTTGAGGTCATCCACGAATTGAACTACTCCGCATTGACCTGGTTGAATCGGATCCACGTCCTCCATGGAAATCATCCGAACTCTTTTACCTTTTAAGTATTTCATTGTTTGATTATTTGTCTCAATATACTTAACCTCAACGCACAAAAAAAATGGATTCACTAAGCGAATCCATTGGTGTAATCAAACAACAACACGGGAGGGGGCTTAGTCCCCTGGTTATGACACCCGGTTATTTTTGGTCCCCTTCTAGTTTTTCAAGAGCATCCTTTAGATGCCTTGCATAGAAGGGTCTGTCGAAGTCTTCTGAATTCCAGTAAACTTTTATAGATCGCATCACATATTCAAGTGACCACATGATGTCATCTTTTTCATCTTTGGTTAAAGCCCTTTTCTCTCCAGCCATTGTATGTACATTTTAGCAGCAACTGCACGTCGCTGAGGTTTAAACTTGTATCTTTTCTGAATCAATGCTTCAGCAAGACGAACGAATTGGTCTCTAACCTCCACATCTGGTAGGTTGATTTCCTTGGGTTGTTTTGCGGTTATGTATATTGCCATAGTGTTTAGTAGTAATCAGCGTCAAATTCACATTGGCCTTTTTCTTCCACACAGGCCTTAATCTTTTCTCCAAGTCCCAATCGGGCATACAACATTAGCATTGCGAGGGTGAGCATCTTTACCTCTTTTTCTTCTCCCTCAATTTCCAAATGCTTTGCTACCTGCTCATTGTTGTAACTTACACAGTCTTCAAAGAACTGATCTAACTTTTCCTTGTTATCTCCCAATCCCGAAATACACCTGTCTAGGGCATCCTGAATGTCGGGGAGATCTTCTTTGGTGAATAAGTAATGAGACCCAATGACCTCATTACTTTCCTCATCAACGATCGGAGATTCTTTTCCTCCGAAGTGTGAAGCATCTGTGCTGTCCTGAACAGCAAACCAAAACTTCCCTTCAATGTCTCCGCTATAATACCTTCCCATTACGCTTCCTCTTTTAATAGTGCTTGAACTGGTGTGAATTTATTACCTTCACCGTATGTCGGACAAACTTCCCATTCCCCATCCCTATAGAGATAAGCGAACTCACCCCAACAGTTGTTTGTATCTGTTAAGTAATCCTGTTCATTTGCAGAAGTTGTAGCATCCACCCCGGTTTCTCCCCGGTCTTTATAAAACTCTTTGGAATGAAGTGAACTCATATCACCTTTGCTTAGAAGTTCGTTGACCTCAGCAGGTGATGTGTAATTTTGGATTAACTCTTGGCCGACTCCTTCTGGATATCCATCGTAGTGGCAATAAACTGATGTGATTGATCCGTTTTGATTTTGGATCCCGATGCGTGAACGTGTTCCCATTGTTGTTGTTATTTTTTGATTACATAGCTAATATAGGAAATGAGTTCGGATAAAAAAACTGAGAGCAAGAAAAAAGTGCGAAGAAAAACTCCACGCACTTTTTATGATATTTTACAGAGATTTTGTGTGGACTATAAGTTGTCCAGGATATCTCTAATAATGTCGTCCTCGTCTACATAATCTCTTGTGTAGTCGTTGTCGATACTTGCTTCTGCTTCTATTTCAACTTCGTTATCTCTGGTTGATGTATCAATCTCTACCTCAACATCATCTATTGCTTGGTCTTCCGCATCTCTTGCAAGGGAATTCCAATTAACAGAATCGAAAGCACTTTCCAATTCATCTATGGTATAACGATCTTCATCATCTTCATAACCATCGGTATCTAATCCCTGAACTTCGCTTACTATTTCATCCCAAAGTGATGAGGTGTCCCATGTTCCATTGATCCCTCCCTCAAAGTATGCTGTAATAGTAGCACTTGTCGAATAGGGTTTACCCATGTTAAAGTTAAATTCATCATTGGTTTCAAGTTCTATGTGATCCCAGAAATTAACATTATCCATAGCATCCTGGAACATTTCTTTGGTGTAAGTCTTTTCCTTCATGCCTATGTTTTCTAAATCCCTTAAAAGATCTGAATCATCTTCCTCGTGGATTCTGCTGTACTCTGCTGTAGAAAAGTCGTGGAATTTTTTAATGTGTCCCATTCGGTAATTTTGTTTATGTATATATTCCAAAGAACACAAAAAAGGCCAAGGTATTATCCCTGGCCACATAATAATAAAAAACCCTTTAGATACCTAGTGTGAAACGAGCTTGCTTCTATTTTTGCTTAAAAGCTTTTTAAACTCCATCTCACTCATGTCATCCTTTAATTGACGAAGCAAGACTTTTAAAAGCATCTGTTTCTCCCATTTTTCTAGGGCATCTTTTGTTCCTTTTAGTGCAGAAGATACTTCAAGTATTCTTTCCCAAAGGAATGATTGTTTCTGAGACATAACTAATTTGTCTTGGTTCTATGGTACAAATGTAAGATTAAACCCCGAGGTATGAAAATTATTAACCATGTTTTTAACACATTTTGTTTAACTTTTTTAGAAAAAGATTAAACTGACATTGGGGATTATTTCTTTTCATAGTATTTACACTCCTCCAACCAAACGGGGTCGAAGTTGCTTGGCCACTCAGCCCAACCGTTTGCAATACCATGTTTATGGAACTTAACACCCGGTACTTTTACCTTCCCACTCCTGATAAGCATATTAACCATTTCAGGCTTGAGTGATTCAATACCCTGAATAGTTTTCAATGCACTACATTGGGAATGTGCAGACCAACCAAGTTCCTTCCTGTGTATACAATTATAACAGTTGGGTTTGTCAAATCCTAAAGATTTGAGGTCCTCAGCTAAATCTGTGATATCGTCTAACATTACTCAGTAACTAGAACAACCTCATTACCGACAAATACCTCTTGTCCGATGAGGTCGTCAATTAAACAATTGCCTCTTTCACCATTTAACTCATAAAGGAACATCATGTCATCAGTCCACGATTCCGGGTCCTGAAGAACCTTTTTGATTTGGTGAGATGCAGTAACAAAGGTTTCATTACCCCAGTTATCTACTACTTCTTTTATTTGAATTATCTTTTTCATACTCTTCCTGAAATTATGGCGTCAAACCATAGTGCTACATAAAGGAACCCAAATAGCATAATCAATACTACTAGGCTACCAAGTGCTTCTTTAGGGTCTTCCCTAAACCACTTAACTGTTTCTTTAATTGCTTCAATCATAGTTGTCGACCTTATTTGTCTATACAAAATTACAAATACAATCCGCTAAGAAAAAATGGGAAGCGATAAAAAAAGACGTTCCGAAGAACGTCTTTTCTGTGTTAAGGGAGTGAGACTAATTAGTCAATAACCTCCTGAACAAGTTTGTCGGTAGTATAGAAGGTACGCGTTGAACCGTCTTTACGAACACGAACAATTTGTTCTCCATTAGGAGCTGTTGCTTCCAAGAAGTCTAGAATTACTTCTGCTCCTGGGCGCATTCTTGACGAGGTGTTTTCCTCGATTGACTTTTTACTGAAGACTTGCAAGTGCTTGTCTGTTTTCACTTTGAGGGTTTTCTTACCCAAAGAAGCCATAGCTTCTGCTTTCTTTGATTTACTCATAAAACGTCCTGTTTTTGGATCTCTAGTTAATGCATTCATATTTGAATTGCTCGGCTAAATTAAACATAGTTTCTCAAATAAAAAAATTCCCAGAAAAAAAATCTGGGAATTCTTGAATTAGTTTTCGGTTTCTATTCCTGCGGACTTCAGAATTTCCTGAAGTTCATTTTCACAATTTTGCTTTTCTTCCTCAATTGAGGTTTCAACTTTGAAAGCAACAAAGGCACCAAGTAACATCGAGAGTTCATCTAGGTGTCCGTGTTGAAGTGCAGTTAAAGCAATAAGGGTTGCGTGACCAATTGCTTCTAGTTCGTCATCTCCAGAATCTCTTGCAAACTGGATAGTTGCTTTGGCATTTTGGAAGATGGCCTGTAAAAGTTGTTCCTTGTCCATAATAGATCTTTGTTTGATTGCTTAGCTAATATAGTCAAGCTTAGCGCTAAGAAAAAACGAAACTTAGAATCCTGCAAAATTTTCGGAGGACATTATTCCAATCAAAATCGATTGAAAATCATGAAAACGCCCACCCACCTCTTTCGGTGCTCCTTTTAGACTTGTGAGTTCATTCTTCCCGCAATAGAAATCCCCACCCACCTCTTGTGGTGCTCCTTTTAGACTTGTGAGTTTGTTGTTATAACAATCGAAATCCCCACCCACCTCTTGTGGTGCTCCTTTTAGACTTGTGAGTTCATTCTTCCCGCAATAGAAATCCCCACCCACCTCTTGTGGTGCTCCTTTCAGGCTTGTGAGTTGGTTGCCCGAACAAATAAAATCCCCACCCACCTCTTGTGGTCCTCCTGCAAGGGTTGTGAGTTGGTTGTTATTACAAGAGAAATCCCCTTTATCCCCAACCTTTTGTGGTCCTCCTTCCAGACTTGTGAGTTTGTTGCCCGCACAAGAGAAATCTCCACCTACCTTTTGTGGTGCTCCTTCAAGGCTTGTGAGGTTGTTGTCCCGACAATAGAAACCCCCACCTACCTCTTGTGGTGCTCCTTTCAAACTTGTGAGACTGTTGCCACCACAATAGAAATACCCACCCACCTCTTGTGGTCCTCCTTCCAGACTTGTGAGTTGGTTGAAATCACAATTGAAATACCCACCAACCTCTTGTGGTGCTCCTGCAAGGGTTGTGAGTTGGTTGTTATTACAAGAGAAACTCCCACCTACCTCTTGTGGTGCTCCTGCAAGGCTTGTGAGTTTGTTGTTCTTACAATCGAACCACCCACCTACCTTCTGTGGTGCTCCTTTCAAACTTGTGAGACTGTTGCCACCACAATAGAAACCCCCACCTACCTCTTGTGGTCCTCCTTCCAGACTTGTGAGTTTGTTGTCCCGACAATCGAAATACCCACCAACCTCTTGTGGTCCTCCTTTAAGAGATGTTAGCTTGTTTTCCTTACAATTGAAATCCCCACCAACCTCTTGTGGTGCTCCTGCAAGGCTTGTGAGTTTGTTTTCCTTACAATTGAAATCCCCACCCACCTTTTGTGGTCCTCCTTTAAGAGATGTTAGCTTGTTTTCCTTACAATCGAAATACCCACCCACCTTTTTTGGTGCTCCTTCCAGAGATATAAGTTTGTTCCCCTTACAATTGAAACTCCCACCAACCTCTTGTGGTGCTCCTTCAAGACTTGTGAGGCTGTTGTAAGCACAATGGAAATCTCCACAAACTTTGCCGAACTTGACTCCTTCAAAGTCTTTAAAAGAAGTATATCGCAGTCTTCTTTGAGGAATCTTGAAACTTCCAGCCACATCAACTAGTCCAGTATCAGCATTATAAGTCCAAATTCCTTTAGTGTAATAGTTTAAGAAATTTCTCTGATCTTCAGTAAGTTCTAAGTTTTTCATAATTGTTGTTGTTTTTGATTACCTGACCAATATATGGGTTTGGAGCGCTAAGAAAAAACGAAACTTAGAATCCTACACCATACAAATCTCCAACCAAATCTGCTTCTAGATCATAGCCTTTAGGCCAAACAAGCTTGGATCTGATTTCTTTAAAGTCCTCATCGTTCCAAACTTCTTTAAGATTCATTATCATGCGTGTAGGATCTTTAGCAATTTCTTTATTGAGTGTATCAACAGGAATTACAGGAAGAAGTGTCACAAGGAGTTTCCTTGTTTTTAGCCCTCTCCTCTTAACCCCACTTAGCCAACTTTCAGGATTCCATCCTTTTTCCCACTTATAGGATCTAAATGCATCACACCAGAAATCCCTACCCACCTCTTGTGGTCCTCCTTTTAGGCTTGTAAGTTCGTTCTCCCGACAATCGAAATTCCTACCCACCTCTTGTGGTCCTCCTTTTAGGCTTGTAAGTTCGTTCTCCCGACAATCGAAATCCCTAACCACCTTTTTTGGTCCCCCTTCCAAAGATGTGAGTTTGTTGTTACGACAATAGAAACGAATAACCTTTTGAGGTGCTCCTGCAAGGCTTGTGAGTTTGTTGGAAGAACAATCGAACCACCCACCTACCTTCTGTGGTGCTCCTTTCAAACTTGTGAGACTGTTGCCACCACAATAGAAATCCCTACCCACCTTTTTTGGTGCTCCTTTTAGACTTGTGAGTTTGTTGTTACTACAAGAGAAATACCCACCCACCTTTTGTGGTGCTCCTTTCAAACTTGTGAGGATGTTGTTCGAGCAATCGAAACCCCCACCCACCTCTTGTGGTGCTCCTGCAAGACTTGTGAGTTGGTTGTTCCTACAATCGAAATGCCCACTGACCTTGCCAAACTTAACTCCCCTAAGGGTCTTAGCTCCTTTTGAAGAATAATCAAAATCACCTTTCACATCCACCAGTCCGGTAGCAGGATTATAAGTCCAGGTTCCATCGGTGTACTTGTCCAAGAAATCCTTCTGACTCTTGTTCAGACCCAATTTTTTCATAACTGTTGTTGTTTTTGATTACTTGACCAATATATGGGTTTGGAACGCTAAGAAAAAATAGGAACACTAAAAACCCCAGATAATTTCTGGGGTTTTACTGAAGGGGAAATTAGGCTGTTGCTAGACCAGGGATTAGTTGTCCAGCTTTTCTAACTCCTATAATGGAGTCAAGTGCAAATGTACGAATAATAACTTTATCTTTTAAACCTCCTTGGTCACCTTCTTTTTTTTCTGGAAGACCGATGATATCCTTTTTGGCAATTTCTTTTCCGTCGAGGAAGTAAGTGGTTTCACCCGGTTTCATAAAGATACACTCTAAGTAGGTTTTGCCTTTGTGTTCAATGAATGGGGTGCCATCGATTCTCTTGCCCCATTGTCTTGGACCTGGCTGGAATTCTTTAGCAGCGATAGCCTCAAAGAGTTCGACTGTTGTGAGTTCTCCTTGGGCTTGGATTTTCAAACGGCGGTTGACCATGTTTTTAAACCCTTTACCTGAAGTGAATAGCATTACTAATGAACCCTTGGTTACCTTGGTGACCTTGTTTTGCATAGGGTTTTTCATACCACCCTTGAGCTTAACGTCGGTAACAGTGTCAAGTCCTACGAATTGAGAACCTTTGAAATCTGAAAGTTGTTGTTGAATAGACATGCTGTGTTGTTTGTTTAATTACACAGCTAATATAAGGCTTAACCTCGAGAATTAAAAATATTTAGGGTTAAAAACTTAGAAATTTCCAAATAGGTATTGGTACACAACCTGTGGGATCTGAGTACAAATCATCGGGTTTCCTGCGCCATCTGTGCATCGAATCTCGGGGAGTTTTTTGATATAAGACCTCATATAAGAGGGAGCTTTCTCCAATCTTCTAACAATAGCATCCCTACTATAAAGTCTGTTGCTATCGTAATATGATTCATTGAGCTGCTCGTATGATTTAATATTATCCATTATCCAAAAGTTAATTCTCCCATGACGGTTAGCTGGAAGATGATATCAGCATCACCAGCATCGATTTCATCCTGTGTGAATCTTTGAAAGACCTCAGGATAATCCTTTGCACATAACTCTAAGCCTCTACGAAGATTCTTCTGGGAGAGGTATCCAAGTACATCATCCTCGTCTTCCACATCGTAGACAGGCATTTTGAAAGCGGGGTTTTTGAATACCGCTTCTGAGATCCTTTCGGTCAGTGCAAGATTTCCCTTTGGTGGTAAATCATCTTCAAAGTCTGCAACATCTATAAAGTACCAATAGTTGGACCCACCTTCAAGGGCAGAGACAATGACGTTCTCTATCATGCCTTCGGTTACTTCGTATTCTATTTGTATTTTCATCTCCTTTAATGTTTGTGTACGTGCGTATACAGAGTATGTTACGGACATACTATATATCCAACAAAAAAGCCTGAGATTTCTCCCAGGCCTTTTGCGTAATCAAACTTATGTATCACCACCAAGAGTCGTAGTAGACTGTGTATCCTTCTTCGATGGCTTTGAGGGAATCCTTTACAAACTGTAGATCATCTTCCCTTTCTTCTTCGTTGTCATAGGATTCACCAAAGAAGAATCCTGAAGTGTGGGGTAGCTCATTATCAATAATGCAAGCTGCAAGTTGGTGAAGATCATCTTCCCTCAGGACAACAGGATCGCAGTTAAACTGTTCTCCCTCTCCACCTTTGCTGCGGTAAAGATTTTCCATCCAACCGTGGAGATTAGGATGCTTTCTCCAGTAGTGAACTTCTTCTGTTTCAACATCTTGAATCTCTTCTTGGAAGTCAACCTCTTTTGAAGGGTTGTACTTCATCTTGTAAGCGAACATATCTAATCCCATGACTTGTTGTTTTTAATTACAATTCAAATATAGGGTTTGAGAACGCTAAGAAAAAATGCTTAGATGATGAAAGACCTGAAGAAGAAAGGGTCTCCTGTGAGGTTACCTCGAACTACATTCTTCCGGATCTGTTCCTCACCTTCTTCCAGCGAATCTACAACAGATGGTGGGGATTCTAGATCTTCTATTAACCTCATCGGTAAAGCCATTGCTCTAGAAGAGATCAACGTCTCTTCCCAGATTTCATCTATGGTTTCGTTGGGTTGTCTATTTAGGTATTCTTGGATGAGTTCTTTTGAGTTTCCTTTTACTACAAAGTTTAGACCCCGAAGTGGTCCGAAGTGATGGTTAACAAAGCTGATTAAAGTTCCTTCTTCATTAATAAAGCTATCTAAGCTTGATTCTTCATTCATACTCTCTCTTTAATTTTTTGGACCTCAAAACTAGACATCCACGCCGAACGGAAAAAACGAACACAAAAAAAGCCGGGAAAATACCCGGCCTTTTGGTTGTACAGATGCTGAAGACTTACTTCTTCATCATTTGTTCGTTGGTCTTACGTCCTCTTACCATGTTGTAAGCATAGTTGATCACCCGGTCGTTAGGAGCTGTTCCAGCCAATACCGCTGATACAAATCCTTCTGTGAATCCAGTCTTCTGAGCAACCTTGCGAACATCTCCACGACGAAGACGACGGTTGATCTGAGCAAGCTTAGCAGATTGTGATAGACGTCCACGTTCTGTTTTGGTCTCAACCACTTGTTTAACCTTGGAGGTTTTCTTAGCCTTTGGTTTCTTAGCTGGTTTTGGTTCCTCTGGAGTGAACTCTACAATTAGCTGGGTAGATGTGTTTTCACCTCTAGTCTTTGTCCCAAATGAGATTGGGTCTGCTTTACCCTTCGGGGTACGCTTAATCTTACCTTCGATCCCAAGCTGGTGCTTACGATTAAAGATAGATGCACGTGTGCGTCCTAGTGCACGAGCAATAGAGTTACCATCTGCACCTCTTGCGATGAGGTCTTTCAACATCTGATCATCGGCTGGGCTCCAGCGCATGTTCAGGAAATCCGGTTTCTTTTTCATTTTTTCTGCCATATCTGAGATAGGTTTTAAAGAGTTATTTTATTATTATACAGCTAATATAATAAAGTTTTCCCATTTAAAAAAAATATTATCAAGGAAAAATTAAATATTATCAACAATAACAAATAAATTATCTACTCCTCTGGTAACATGGATTCAGTAATGGATTCGAGTGTGAGAGTTAGACTCTTTACGTTCTCCACGTCTTCTGCTGTTGCTGCATCTCCCCTTTTCTGTCGTTCTTCTAGTTCACGCACTAGAGCAAACAGTGCATTCAACTCCTCTTTAAGATTTCCCATACTGTACCTCCTTTGCTTTCAATACATTAAGAAGATTTGTTAAGTAATCAACCGATTGCTTTATACATAGATACTCCTTACCTTCCTTCTCATATGAAAGTAGATCCATGGAATATTCCTGAATCTTATCTTCCACCTGATCTAGCACAAAACCACTTTCCATCAAATCTTCTACTATGACTTCTTCATACTCTGGATGGAAAAAGATTACATGTGCTGCATCCTCTATATTAACATTTGACATCTTCATATAATATTTATGTTGTTATACCTTCTTGTGTTCCTCAAATGTACCCGGACGATACGCTTATAAAAAAAGAAAGGCGGATCTTTTTAGGATCCGCCCTTCTAAAACAACAATTGAGATATATTAGAAGTCTCCAGGAGCTACCTGGAAACATGGAATTCCATTCCGTCTCCACATGTCAACGACTTTGTTTCTGTCATCGAACACGCAGACAATTTTCTTCTTCCCTTCATCTCCTGGGAATTCCTCATTCAACCACATCTCTTTAAGTTCATCGTCCTTCATGAAAAGGAGTGGTGGTTTGTTAGGTCTCATTAGGAGACGATCGAAATCTACATCGTACTCTTTTAACCATGCGATGGTTGCATCCATGGTGGCATCTGATCTTCCGCTGAAGATGATCATTTCGTGCCCTTGTTCCTTGAAGGCTTTGAAGGCTTCGATCACCGGCCAATTAGGAGAATCCATTTTGACATTCTGTGGGTCAAAGAACTTAGCCCAATTGATCTTGTCGCCATCGCTCGTCGCGAGGGCCCTACGTTCACTGATGTCAGCCAACGTACCATCAAGGTCGAAAATTACTGTTTTCTTGTTACTCATTAACTTTTACTTTTTGAAGATCCTGTTCCAGCTCTTAGTGCGATGATGACTAATGATGCGCCGAAGAATGTCTTCATACTGTATTCGATTTCAAAGCCCATCAAATTCAGTCCCCATAACAAAATCGCCGGACCGATTAGAAAAACTAAGAGGAGTGTAAATGCAATAAGTGCAATTGCACCACCTACACCCAAATACTTCAACAATTTATTAAATGCTTCCATTTCTGTTCTACAAATTTACTTAGAATATTTCAACTAAAAAAATGCAATTCTATCTTTCCCAATACTTTACACCAGGCTCTTGACTTGTCCATTTGACTTCTCCGTCGATATCAATACGAACGATATCCTCTTTAAAGTGCAAACCTGCAATGTAGTTAGGTGGGGATTTGATTTTATCATATGTCATGACAAGACCTTCTCTTGTATAGACAGTAACCTCAGACCCACCGGGCTGGTGGCTGAGAGGATTAGTGCGGTACTTATCTTCTACCTTAATGTGCTTCATATTATAAATGCTTTTCCCTTTCAGTCTCTTTCCAGACGAAATAGTTTAACTTTCCTACCATGTATTCCATGGAATATTTCGTCTCTTTATCTTGAGCCGCCTTTAATAGCTCCGAAGCCCAGAACTCGATCTTGGGTCTGTAACCTCTCTTATAACGGGTATCTCTTGACTCTCTCATATTAAGCTGTTCTTGCACGGCCAAGACCGTAGATGAATAAAAATCCTAATGCGAACATTAATGGGTGTTGGTCAATTAATGCTAATGCATACCCTCCAACTGCTTGGAAGAGCAATACAAACACATCGATGATTCCTGGGAACTGACTCAGTACGAACAGGAATAAAAGAATAACGAATAGGCGTGTTGCTAACTTGATCATATCTTTTGTTGTTGTTTATAACCCCAATATAGTTATAGGTAGCGCACTAAAAAAACGAAAACTTAGAAAACTGATTTGATCTCTTCTAAGTAGTGTGCCTCTGCAATAGTATGCAGATTACGGGCAGAGTTTGTTTCCGCACCCGCGAATATTATAACTTCATCACCAATCACCTCAACATCATCTATCTCAAAGATCTTTTTGCGTAGGATGTTGACAGCATACTTCTGATTCTTCCATTTGATCAGGTCTCTCATGGTAAATGCTTTTTACAATTATACTGAAAAAAAATTAGACAGTTTCCCATTTTCATTTTTCCTCTCCGGGGGATAACACTACATTTGTATAGTACCTGGAACGGTAAGGGCGGGAGTGACACTCCGGGAGAGTAGACTCCAACCTGCGCTGGGGTTTCGTAGAGGTCCTAAAACCATAGCCCTTGTCGGGAGTGTCATGTGGATTCCTGACAGCCGAACTCCACGGGAAAAATCCTCGCAGCTACAGAGAAAACACGTCGAACTCAAAACTCCACATGAAAATTTTTTGGATCGCCCCTTCGACCCTTTGGCGACCTTTATGTCCACTTGAACCTCCAACGGAACGATCGTTACTCCAAGTGGGGTTTCAAAAACCCACCAACTATGCAGTCTATCTGCACAGTTGTTTTCGTGGACTCCATAAAAGTTCGTCCCACCTGGGATGTACTTCTCAGGGAACCCAAACCCAGCCCGCAAAAAAAATCCCGGACCGTGTGTCTCAAATGAGACGTGCACATTACCGGGATTCCGACGGGGGCGTCGCGTAGAGTGAGTATGTTACTCACATAGTATGTTTACTTCTTCTTCTTAGGTCTTCCCCTTTTCTTTGCTGCGGGTTTTGCAGGTGCATCCTTCGCAGCCGCAGGCTTTTTTGCTGCAGCCTTCTTTTTTGCAGCGGGCTTTCTACCAGGTCTTTTCTTACCGGTGGCGGCACCAACTACATCTTCAGCCTGATCAACGACTTCTTCAACAGCTTCCTTGACATCAGCCAATTCTTCTTTGACAGCCGCAATCCTTTCTTTCACTTCATCTGTAATGACTTTGACCTTCTTCTTGCCATCTTGGTAGGCTTCAACAACCTGCTCATCGATGGTGGTCTTGCCCAGGAGCCAATTCCAGAATCTCTTTAGTGCATTCATAGTACTTACTTTTTTTTGTTAGGTCATTTATATATCCCCCTCGCGTCGCGTAGTACATAGTATGTTACCACCATACTATCTATAGTGCATTCTGAGCAGCTCTGATAAATGAGATGAGGATGTAGCGTGTGCCATCCCAGACCGGGCGGGCACCATGTCTATGTGTAACCATTCCAGGATGAATAAAGGCATTCCCATTTCTCTTTGGAGTCATAGTCATGCCTAGTCTCTGGAAGTAAGTGCCACCACCTTCGAACTCTCCATTGAGTCGAACCCCCATGGTCCAGTGTGACCAGTCGTGATGCAGATAGAGATGGTTCTGATCTTCCTTCCTGTATCGGATCATAAAGTTCTCTGCATAGGGTTGGTCTACCCAGTCTCCCTCTAGAGACCAAATAGACTTGGCAATGGGTGCTACAAAGTCATGGATGACACGAGTGTACATCTCTCCAATGCCTAGAGATCCAAGTTCAACATCGACGGCGGGATAGGCTCTATGTCTATCAGTCATCCAGGCGTTCCTCTCTTCAGCCAGACCAATCACCATGTCGCAGAAGGCTTGGTTGAATAAAGGGAACTCGAAAACATTGGAGTGCTGTGGGCCGACCTCATCTATTACCAGCTCCCACTCTCTTCTCAGAATGACAGGTTCTAGATAGGCATCGCAGAACTGGGCATAGGGATCTTGAGCTGGACCGGCAGACCCAGACTCATCTCCCACAGAAAATATGTTCTCGTTAGCATCCATGACCATCATTATACTCCCACGCAACGAGGGGGTTTCGACCCTTAGCTGCCAGACCCGCCGGCCATCCAAATATTTACCCATGAAAGTTCCGTTCATATAGATGCTACTAGTACTAGTAAGAGAGAGACATAGACTAGTACTAGAGATGGGCAGAGACAGCCTTAGACACGAGGAGTACTCTTAGATATGACTGTGAGGCTATGACCGGGGCTAACTTGGTGCCCAACCCCTAGTAGCCTCGAGGTTCGGGGCGAGTTCCGGGGCGACTTTAGGATCTGGGAGTTAACCCCACTTATCCCCACAAAAATCCACTTTACTATATCGTAACCGCAGGGTTGAGGTTAACCGGGGCGGCACGAGGAAGACCTGGGGTCTCGGGGAAATCTCAAAACCCCTCGCCCACACCCTGGGTGGTATCTCACACATCTAGAGGGGCTGCCAAATGGGCCCTTTTTCCGAGAACCTAAAGGTCTGGGCT
>Ga0255768_10001775_pt1 | contig 22012 bp, 8 predicted proteins | sample 071ome_33_FD_179983 | JGI IMG/M metagenome (GOLD analysis project Ga0255768, IMG submission 179983) | Coastal salt marsh microbial communities from the Groves Creek Marsh, Skidaway Island, Georgia - 071412AT metaG (version 2) | ecosystem: Environmental > Aquatic > Marine > Intertidal zone > Salt...
GGGGGGGGGGGGGAGGGTGAAATCGATGGGTCGTGACCCGTGAAAAAAAACAGTACCGTAGTGAAATTCCGCTCGTTCGTTCGAGTCGTCGTCGAATCCATCAATCGACGCGAGTCTGACGTGGACGCGGTTTCGGGGTCGATTTCGAACCGGCGCCTGGCTGGATCGGGTTCGGGTTCGGGTGGATGGATATGGTTGGACGGCGCGACAGTGGGAGACGCCGGTCGGACGAGTCGACGCGAAACGCACGGTTCGGTTCGGTTCGGTTCGGTTCGTTCGGTATACGTGTCTGAATCGCCTGACTTCGGGACGGCCGAACGCCGCGCGTGAAACGCACTCGAGCGTCTCTTCGGGGGATCATCGCTGACGAGGATAGGACGACGACGACCCTCGGGGGCGAACGAAGAACGGAACGAAGGGTTCGGGGCGACGCGATGGCGCGAGAGGCGATGGGCAAGGTGCGAGAGGGCGATGCGCGGGAGAGAAGGAATGGATCGACGCGCGGACGGTGTTTGGCGCTCGTTCGTTCGTGTGCGTCGACGGATGAACCAGGAGTGTCGATTTGACAACGCGCCTTTTCCCTCGTTGGGTTCAAGGTTGAGAGTACTGGACGACTGACGACGACGGCGCGATGGAACGCTCTCCGTTTCCCCGCGCGCGCAGAGACGGAGAGAACGAGGGAGTAAAACGATAACCATGGGTGAAGTGAGCGCGGTGTTTCATTTGCCGATTAACGAAGCGGCAAAGGAGGTAAGCGTAAAACTCGAGACGCGGGCGAGGTTTGAAAAAGTGTGGAGGAGCGCGCAGAACGCGAGTAGTTGATTTTGATATTTTCTTTCTCTCTCCGACTCTCTCTCAATCTGTGGAGGCATTATGCATCGCGTCGCTAGTCAGACTAACTTTGATTGCTTTGAATCGATCGCGCGACGTAGTTGGGTATGTGCGTCACCGTGCTCAAGCAGAGATGTCGGGATTTCGGCGTCACGCGTTGGCCCTACAGAAAAGTGAAAAAGTTGGACACCATCATTAGCGCTCTGCAGGCGCCACCGTCGAATGGTTCTCGTAGTAGTAGCCAGACTGGCGGGAATAGATCGGCTCCCGCAGAAGGGTCTCGGCTTGAAAAGATGAAGAAGACGCGTGAGCTTCTCATCACTCAGCCGAATTGCAAGGCGCATTTGCGCGTGGGTAAGCTCGATAAAGAGCTTCGTAAACGCGTCGCTGAGGCGAGTCGGGATGAAAGCTCCTCGGATTACTCATCAGACGATACCAAAATTCAAACGGGAGACTTGAACCAGCCCTCATCGTCCGGGGTAGGCGTCATCGGAGGCTCGAGCAAGAGCAGAAAGGACACGGCGGCGCAGAGTAGCGGCGCGAGCAATCGAATTCTAGACAAGCTTCTAGAGGCTGTCTCTGTCGTCGACGGGGAAAACGAAGCAAAACATAGCGTATCCAAGAAATCATTCTCGGTGCGGGCCGTAAACTCGTTTTCATCGGGTTCAGAGGAGAGCGAGCAAGGCGCGTTTTCGTTTGCGCCGTACGTCGCAACGCAATCCATGTTTCGTCCTCCCTTCCCGATGTCAAACTTTGAGCTCCCAGCTCACGTCCAGCGACCATTACCGAGAAGATTAGCTTTCTCATCGCGCGACGTGTCCATGTCGGCGAATCGAACGTGGTTTGCGAGCGCGCAACGCTAAACAAAGTCACTCGGCTCGGGCATTTCCAGTCCGAGTCGCCGACGACGCGGTTCCATTCGTAAAGCGCGGCGCCCCGTCCTCGCGGATCGCGGCGCGCCAAACATTCATCCTTTATTATTCATCGAACGTCACCTGATTTTAAATTTTAGAACGAAATGTAAACAAATTGTAGACAAACAAATCATTTAAACCGAGCGCCGCGGGCTGTCTGACTGACTCCAGAAGAAACCTCCACAAGAAGGAGTACGACACGTACGACGATTCATGACTCGTCACGACTCGAAAGCCGCCATTCGGAAAAAAGACCTGTGGGGAAGAACCTGCGTCGGCGCCGTCGTCGTCGTCGTCGTCGTCGTCGTCGTCGTCGTCATTCCTCCTCGCGCGCGCGCCGCCCCGCCCCGACGACGACGACGACGACGGACGAAGTATAATAATCTATCGCCATGGGTAAGACGCCGGCGCAGGAGAACCGGCTTCGGGCCAAGAAGCAGGGCATGTCGCACGACGACGTCAAGAAGGAACAGGCGGCGGAGGCGCACAAGCTCAAGCAGCTCAAAAATAAGGACTTGGACTTTGGCAAGACGAAGGGCGCGGCGATGAATCGTAAACACGAGGTGCACATGCAACGACTTCGTGATATGAACGACCCGACGACTGAGCTGGGGAAGGCGACGCTACGAGCGGCGCGTAAAAAAGCCAAGGAACAACAAGAGTTTTTGCTGAGAACAAAGGGGATCAGCGTCAAGCAACCCGAGTTGCCTCCTGGGGTCGATCCCAAGACGGTTTTGTGTGAGTTTTTTAAACACGGATGCTGCGCAAAGACGGCTGATAAATGTAAGTACTCTCACCAGCTCGATATCGCGACTCGACAGCAAAAGAGAAGCGTGTTTGAAGTGCCAGACGAGGATAACATAGAGATGTGGGATCAGAAGAAGCTCGAGGCGGTGATTGCTCGTAAGCACGGGAGCGAAGCGAATGCGAACAACGAAACGACAATTGTATGCAAACACTTTTTGCAAGCGGTTGAAAAGAAGTTATACGGTTGGTTCTGGCATTGCCCTGGAGGAGCGGATTGCAAGTACAGACACAAGTTGCCTCCCGGGTACGTGTTCAAGTCTGAGCTTCGCGAGAGACTGCTCGAAGAAGCCAGACTGAGGAAAACGGATCAAGACATTCTTCGCGAGAAGCTCATCGCTTTGAAAAAGACTGGCAAGGCGACACCACTTACTCTCGACGTCTACCTTGAGTGGAAGAAGGAGCGCGTGGAGAAGATGAAGGCAGCGTTTGAGGAGGCGAAGAAGGAACGCGCCGCGAAAAATATCCTCACCGGCAGAGAAATCATCGAGCAGTCGCAAGGTGCCGACGCCGGTGGTGAAGACGCTGGTGCTAGTGCTGGAGAAGATGAAATCGTGCGATTGATGCGCGAGCGTAGAGAGGCTGACGAAGAGGCTGAAAGAAAGGCTGCAGAAGAGGCTGCTGAGAACCTCGCACGCGCAAAGCAACTCGGCGATCTTTACAACATTGAAATGCTTCCCGATGAAGTCGATGATTTTGCAGACCTTGAAGAGGAGGATAATTTCGAGCCCCCCGAAGGCTGGACGCCGGATGCGGTCGCTCCGGGCACGCGGGAAGACGAGACTGAGGACGAAACTGTCGAAAAAGAGGATGTCAATGAAAAGAAAGCCCGCCGCGAGGCCGAACTGAAGGCGCTCGAAGAAGAAGGCATCGTACTCGCCGAGAAAACGACGAGAAAGGATAAGGAAGAAGAATTGTTCAAACCCGCGGTCGAAATCCCTGACGAGGCTCTTGGTGGAGAAATGGACCCCAAGAAGCTTGGCGAAATGATCGCCGCGAAACGCGCCGCGGAAGAAGCAGAACGGAACGCCGAACTCGCTGCGCTCGCTGAAGAGAAAGAACGAAAAGAAGCAGCCAAGGCAGCCAAGAAAGCTGAACGTGAAGCTGCGCGCGCCGCAAAGAAGAAAAAGAAGAAGGGAGGCGAGGAAGAGGAGGATATTACAACAATTGAAGCCGCGCTTGGAAAGATTGAACTTGAAGAGACAGGCGCTTCACTGAAGCGTATATCGACGGGTGTTTTGGCTTCGCGCCCGACCGCGCGTGACATTAAGATTATCAACTTTTCCATGGGCATGGGTGGTAGCGAGTTGATCAAGGATTGTGACATTGAAATCACGATCGGCCGTAGATACGGTTTGCTCGGTCAAAACGGTTGCGGCAAGACGAACTTCTTGGAATGTCTTGCTCGTCGCGAGGTCCCGATTCCAGATCACATCGACCTGTACCACTTGCGCGAAGAAGCTGAACCGACGGACAGATCGGCGATCAACACGGTTATTGATGAGGTGAAGGCCGAAATGGAGCGCTTGAACAAATTTGAACAGCACATCCTCGAGACGACGGGTCCCGATGATGAACGCCTCGAAATGATCTATGATCGTCTGGAAGAAATCGATCCTACGACCTTTGAAGCAAGGGCTTCAGAATTGCTTCACTCGCTTGGTTTCTCTCAAGCTATGATTCATCGTGCGACCAAGGATATGTCTGGTGGCTGGCGGATGAGAGTCGCCCTTGCGAAGGCGTTGTTCGCTCAACCGACCCTCCTCTTGTTGGATGAACCGACGAATCACTTGGATCTTGAAGCGTGTGTCTGGCTGGAACACTACTTGTCGCAGTACAAAAAGTGTTTGATTATCGTTTCGCACTCTCAAGATTTCCTTAATGGAGTCTGTACCCACATCATCTGGCTCACGCAGCAAAAGCTGACTTACTACACGGGCAACTACGACACTTTCCAGAAGACCGTTGAAGAAAACAATGTCGTTCAGCAAAAAAAGCACGACAAGGAACAAGCGGATATCAAGCACTTGAAGGAGTTCATCGCGTCGTGTGGTACATATTCCAACATGCGTAAGCAAGCCGAATCCAAGCAAAAGATTATCGACAAGATGGTCGCCGCCGGCCTCACTCCGCCAGTGGTGAAGGAACACAACTTTACGTTTGACTTCCCTGACTGCCAGAAGGTACCACCGCCAGTCTTACCGTTCGCGAACGTTTCTTTTGCGTACAGCGGCAAGAAGGAGGATTACCTGTACGAGAATTTGGAATTGGGCGTCGACTGCGATAGTAGAATCGCGCTCGTCGGACCAAATGGTGCAGGTAAATCGACGTTGCTCAAGCTCATGACGGGAGAACTTACCCCGAGCGTCGGCACAGTGGATAGACATCCCGCGCTTTCCATAGGCAAGTACCATCAGCACTCTGTCGACGTCTTAGACAAGTCGATGACTACTCTGGAGTTCTTCATGAGCACGTATCCAAACACACTGAAGTTCAAGCGTGAAATGGAAGAGTGGCGCGCCTACTTGGGGCGCTACGGCGTTAGTGGGCGCATGCAAATGCAAAAGATTGGCGAGTTATCCGAAGGCCAGCAGTCTAGACTTGTGTTCGCCATGATTTGCATGCAGCGACCCAACTTGTTACTTCTCGATGAGCCTACGAATCACTTGGATCTCGAAGCCATTGACGCTCTCGCTGAAGCCATCAAGCGCTACAACGGTGGTCTCGTGCTCGTTTCGCACGATTTTCGTCTTATCGACCAAGTCGCTGACAAGATTTGGGTCTGCGAAGACAAGACGGTGCGGAACTGGGATAAGGATATCCGCGCGTACAAGAAGCACCTCAGTAAGAAGGCGGAACGCGAAGCTTTGGAGCGCAAGGCAAAACTTTAAGCATTTAGGTTGTTCTAACCTAGTGATGCCACCCTTCGTTGAATTAATCATTTCTAAATACAAAGAATATCTTTTAGTCTCAAACTACTACCGGTACGTACAAGTGCCGCATGCGTCTCGACGCCCGCTCGTCCACGCGAATTTGACAGCGTAACCGTCTCATCACCCCAGCAGAGGACGCGCAAACTTGGCTTGAAACGCTAGTAGCAGCGCATCTGCGCCGCCAAGAAAGACAATCATCAACACCATCCCCAGCAAAACAGCCAACGTGTTCTTTAAAGTACCTTTTAACGTCGACAACGCGAAGAGTTTTTCGTTTGGCCAGTGCAACAACGGCGTGACGTTTCTCAAGTTTTGCGGCTGCTGCGCAATCCACGCGCGGGTCGATCGCGCGATGAACGCCGCGATCGATTCATTGTACACGACAGGCTCGGGTACCGCGGTCACATCACCGTCGCCGTCGCCTCTGTCGTTATCACCCAAAGCGCGAAGACTCTGTGAAACACTGATAAGTCGACGAGAATCGCTTGCTTCTCGAAACGCGCGGCGCTCTCTCGCGCTCGGACCGAGCACGCGACGGCGTCGGATCGTGCGAGTGGGCACTCCGATCGCGCTTCGCGAGCACGACGCGCTCGCGCCGGTCACGACGCGTATCATCCGACCGTGACGCGAGTTTTTGTGGCGACCTCACTGTTGGCCTCTGCGCGAGGCTTCCGTCGCCGTGCATGACCGTCGTCGGGACTTCGTGTCGCCTCGAAGTGAGAGCGAGCCCGTCGCGGGGCTGGCTGCGGCGCGTCGAGGGCGAACGGGCGTTGAGCGTCGCGCGCGCGGTGCGAGCGACGGCGGCGAGCGCGCGAACTTCGGGAGTTGAGCTCACAGAATGGGCGCGCGAACTGCGCCGCAAAGGTGACGACGAGCGCGTGGCGCTCGTGCGAGACGCTTCACACGTCAAGTATGATCCCGCCGCTCTTTTCAAGACGAAGTTGTTCGCGTTCGTGTACTGGCGAGGGTATCGTCAGCTTTTCGCGGCAGTCGGGTATCCCGGAGAGACGAAAGAGGTTGAGCTCGCGTTGAGAGTTCTCGGTTCCGGTGAGACGCTTCTCGATGTGAGCTGCGGACCGGGGCTCATAACGGATGGGTTGGCGCGGTCGAATAAGTATGGGAGGGTAGTTGCGATCGACATATCACCCGAGATGTGCGATTTGGCCCGTGAGACCTGTCGCGACGTCGATGTGTACTGTTGTGATGTGTGCGATTTGCCCTTTGTCGACGAAAGTTTCGATCGCGTTCACTCTTCGGCAGGGGCGCACTGTTGGAGCGATGCTGAAACGGGATTCACGCAGCTCTTTCGGGTGTGTAAGCGTGGCGGTTGCGTGTTCCTATCCACCGTTGTGTTGGCGCAGACGATGACCAGCGAAGGGGAGTACATGGCCAGTCGTATGCCAAACACCCCGTTTTGGAAGCCCGAGACTATAGTTTCTATGATGCGAAGAGCTGGGTTTGAAAATGTACAAATAGTTTCTAGAGCGGGGTGCTTTGTATCCCTCAAAGCGATTAGAGCGCCATAGAGCGCGAACAAAGTCAGCCAATCATGGAGGTATAAATAGACAAATAAGTCGTCAATCTTCATGTCATTCATCGGCGAAGTATCTGTCTCAGGGCTTGATCAATGCGTTCGTACTTGAATTTGTACCCGGCATCGAGCGCGTTTTTCGGCCTAACCATTTGCCCGTTCAAGACGACAGTCGCGCCCTCGCCGAGTAGACTTTTAATGGCGAAGTCAGGCACTGGGAGCCAATTAGGCTTTCCTAGCGTCTCGCCTAAAGTCTCACACATCTCGCGCATGCGCACCGGGGTAGGCGCAACGCAGTTGACGGCACCTTCTAAGTCTTCGTTCGTCAAACTCTCCATGATGAGTCCTACTGCGTCCTCCCGATGAATCCAACTAAACCACTGCGACCCGTCGCCAAGCGGCCCACCCATGAAAGCTTGAAACGTCGGCACCATCTTACCCAACGCCCCGCCATCGCGATCGAGCACGATACCTAGCCGAAGGAGCACTACACGACACTCGCCTGGCACTCCTAGCGCGGTCTGTTCCCACGCTTGACACACTTGGCTGAGGTAGTCTTGGCCGGGGCCACTCGACTCGTCGTACGTGTTCGTCTCGCTCGTCCCATAGTACCCGATCGCAGAGGCATTGACCAACACCTTTGGTCGTTTATCCACGTCTTTGATAGAATGCATGTGCTCCACGATCGTTTTCGTCGTCTTTACCCGTGACGCCATGATTTCACCCTTTATCCGGGGATCCCAACGCGTGCTGATAGGTTCACCAGCGAGATTCACGACGTGGGTGGCACCGATGAGCCCTCGCCGCCATTTTTCAGGCCCAACAAACGCAACGTCACCGCGCGGTAGCCGCGAGGGCGAAAGCCGAGCGCGAGCTCGCGCCACATCTCTTGTGAGTACCCGAACTTCAGCGCCTCCCTCGAGAAGCAACTCAACGAGCTTCGACCCGACGAAACCTGTCGCACCAGTGATGGCCACTACGAGGCGTCCTTGCTCGATAAAGTCGACATTTTCAACCTGCGAATCGGTAGAGTGCGACGTGGCGACGCTGATCGTCGTCCGTCTGCTGGGTTTGACCCTGCCTCTCGCCCCTAAGCTCTTGACGCTGTATATCCGCGCGTCACGGCTTCGGCACGCCGAAGCGGAGAGTTGCGCACGGGAACTACTTGTCAACATGTCGTTCCGCAGAGTATTCCGAATCGAATTTCACGCACTCGATCGCGTCACCGTCTGTGGTCGTGTTCCTGCGTACTCGAGTCTTTGAGGAAGCTGTGTTTCGCCGCGGCCTCAGGAGTCAATCTCTTTGCCGGATCCCACTCGAAGGCAGAGCGTATAAAACAATCGAACGCAACATTTGTGATGCCTGGTAAAAGTGATTTCGTCGCGCTGACGCTTTTGTCCTTCTTTTGTTTCTCTTCATCGCGTTTCGATGCGCATGTTCGATTTGTGGCAACGCAAGCCACTCGCTCACATTTGACGCGCGAAACGGACGAGTATTCTGATTTTTGAAGCAAGTCACTCGGAGGATCACCGATAATGGATGCGATGGCTTTGAGCTGCAGTGCTTCATCCTCACCGACGAAAAGTGGGGCGCCACATGCAACTTCAACAAGGACACATGCAAAACTCCACATATCAACAGGGTGGCTATAATGGAGCCCGAGCATGACCTCTGGAGCCCGATAAAAGCGGCTTTGAATGTATGTGTATTTTGATTTCCCTTTGAAACATGCGCTTCCGAAGTCAATCAGTTTTACGCGAAAATTTCTTTCCGGCTCTACCAATATATTTTCTGGTTTTATGTCACAGTGGACCATACGAACCCGCTTGAGAAAACACAGCGCGTTGATCATCTGATTAGTTATTGACCGCACGAGTCGCATCTTCATGCCTTTGAAGTGTCGAGAGGCGAGAATCTCGTAAAGATTCATGCCAAGGAGTTCAAAGACAATACATACATGTTCACGAAATGTGAAATGCTCGAGCATATGAACAATCCTACTCGCTCGATTCTTTCGAGCCAGCTCAAGAGCAGCAATCTCCATTTCTACCTGAGATGCGTAACGTCTATCACGTTTAATAAGCTTAACCGCTACTTCTCGTCCCAGCTTGTGATCGTAGCACTGCACAACGCGACCAAAACTTCCTTCTCCCAACATGATAGACATCTCGAATCTGAACGCAACGTGCGCGCCACGTCGAATCACGATTGCATCGTCATTCTCGCGTGATGACGTGGTCGACTCAGTCATCGACTCGCTCTGCGGCGAGTCATCTCGTAATGGTAGGTACCAAACATACTTGTGACAAAAAATGCTGCTTTGGTCAATAGCACTCAGGCGCGGCCAATACGATCGTACGGCATCTTTCACAAAGCCGCGTAAGTACATCGATTTGCCATTCTGAAGGGCGGTGATAGTCCCAACTGCAGGATTCACCGCTAGTGCCGCATCACCGTTCGATATGTGGGCAGGCTTACTGGATTTGAGATTTCGATGCAACGTCACACTCAGCGGTGGTAGTGATGGCTCAAATTTCCTCTCGAAACCAACAGTAAGCGGGCCCATGCCCGTGTTAGACCTACCCCTCTGGCGCAAGACTGGTGTTGTACCGTGTATGACAGGTCTGACATTGTACTGATGCCCCTTTGACCTGCCTGCTGTGCACTCCGAGGTGGTTGCCAAGTTCGCATTGTGCAAGACATCTCTCTTCGCGTCGTTGCGTGTGAACGGACTCAACGTAATGTGCACTGATTTTGAAGCGAGATGCAGCTCCCTTGGTTCCGTGCGCCGTTTACAAGTTCGTGGCTCGGGCATGTAAGCGCGACGCTCTATGTCGATATCGAAAATAGCAGCATGGCATAACAACTGTCATCGCGGCTGTAATGTTGACTCTCTTTGAAGGTCTTGAATTAGTGAGTTCAGGGTTGAGTTGTTGGCTATGGCTAGGCTACATACAGTATCCAATCGATGGTATCTAGGAATTACGAGAGTCTTTCGCCGCCGATAAAGCGGGAAGAAGTTGCTGCTTCGTCGCCATTTCCTTTAGTAACTGAAACATAAACGGGATGTAGTTGTGCTTGCGTCTGATATTTTCGTCTCGCCACCTCTGTCGTCTACTTTCTTCGATTTCTAGTAAAGACTCAGCATCGAGTACTTCTGCAGACGACGACGCATCTAAACCTGCTTCGTGTAGCTTTACAAGGCGTTCACGCAAAACTGCCGCTCGGTCCTTTGTAACGGCCATCAAGTTGAACTTGATTTCATTCGAGGAGTACTTCGCAATTTTGCTTTGAATCGCAGAAATCGCAACTTGCAGCCACGCTCCATTCTCAAAGGCTCCATGATTGATAGGTCCCGCTCTAAGTCCATCGAGTTCGAAGACGTGACCGCCTCTCGGGACGAAACCTACAAAGTGGAAAACGTCGTCGTCCTCCCTCGCTGGTCTAGACTGCAGCATGATTGGTTCAGGTCTAGCGAAAGAGTTATGTGCGTCACGAATGATGTCTGAGTTCGACAACGCAACTCCTTTCATATCCGCGTCAAACTCTGCTGTGAAGTCGAGGAAGTTGTTCAATGTCTCCCCAAGCTGAACATCCTCTCGCGCATTCAGTAGGACAGATAGCACGGCTTGCGTCGCGCACGCATTCTGAATGATCTGCCTAGCAAAGAAGACATCGCTCACATCTTGCTGCGCAATCGCCGGGTGTTCATCGGGCGATTCCGATGTGTACTTGAAGAGAAAGATTAAACCGTAAATCGGTTCGATTCTCGTTAACTCAGCCACGTCTAGGGCGTACACCTCTTCGAAAGACACGTCGCTGACACCGATCGCGCTCACCAACTCGGTGAAAACACCCGGGTCGCTCTCTATCGTCGTCCACTCCATGGCGAAGATGTCCTCTCGCGCTGGCGTCGTAGTTTATAGTGTTCGAGACAAACGTTGTGCGCGTGAAGAAAAAAAACTCGCAACATTTATTACACACTGGTTGTTCTCTATTCGTCATTGAGGATATCGTCGATGGCAGAGCCGAAGCGGCTCCGTCTAGACGTTGGCGCCGGTGGAGGCGCGCGAGGTGTTGCTAAAATATCATCGTTGACCTCTTCGCCGGGTTCCAGGACTCTGCTCTCAACGATGATTTCATTCCCATCCGAGTCGTACTCGACGATTTCCAAAATTTCTTCTGTTTCTTCAATCGTTCCGTATTCGTAGTCGGGATCGTATTCTGGTTCGGGCTCTTCCTCTTCTTCGTCAATGTATGTCTCCACAGCGGTGCGTCGCTCAGTGCGATATTGCACAATGTCTTCATATTGTTCCTGAACGATCGGTGCTGGGGCGACAGGTTTTGACACAAGTGGAACTGGTTTTGGTGACGGGGCTTTCGGCGCGGGCATCTCCGGCATTTCAAACTTCGGATCTTCTCCAAAATCAAAGTTGACTGTCGTCACACCAACAGTGTGAGTGGGCTCCGGAGCCTTTGGAACTGCCAGGAGCCTGTCTCTCTCATTTTTCAGCGTTATTATCTCCTCTTGCTGCATCTTGCAAGTCTCTTGACACTCGTTCAAAAGTTTATCGAGTTCTTCCGACGAACCACCAGAGTCTGATGATTTCTTGGCGATTGCAAGCGCCTTTTTGAGCTCTGATATTTCCACCTTCAGGGTAATAAGGAATTCTTCGGCACCTTGAGCGCGCTTGTCGCTCATCTTGGCCCAGTTCTCGGCATATTCAACCGCTTCTTGGTTCGCCTTGATTTCTTCTTCGAGAGCTTTAATGTCCTCATGGGCCGTGGTGAGCTCCATTTCGAGAGCGGTTATACGTTGCCCAGACGCCGTGCCTTGGTCCGCCGAGTCACTCTTGACTTGCGCGAGGGCACTTGCACTCTTTGCGCGCTCATGATTGAGTTCCTCAGTGAGGTCATCCATCTGTTCTTGCAGCGTCTCCATACGCGCACGAAGGTCTTCCTCGTATTCCGCACGAACAGATGTGAGCTGGGAACGCAACTTTGTTATCTTTGCATCACTCGCTCTCTGAATGCGTTGACCTTCAAGCATGAGCTCTTCTTGTTCGGCTGAATATTCTTGAACTTGTGCGCGCAGTTTCGCGACCTCCACCTCGGCGTCGTTAAGCTGTTCCTGAGTTCTTTCAAGTTTTCGCTGAATCAGTTCTGCGTTTTGCGTTGATTCAATCTGGAAGAAGTTGAATTCTTTCGTAATGAAATCCTTCGCAACGCGCTGGCGTTCCAACTCACTCAGGGCTTCTTGCAACTCGGTGTTCAGCTTGGCGTTCTCATCACTGAATTGTCTACTCGAACGCACCAACTCAGCACTTCGAGAGCTCGCTTCATCAGTCTCATGACCAAGTTGAATCTTCATCGAGTCGCACTCAACGCGGAGTTCAGTGATCTGAACCTCAAGACGTTGAACAATAGTCGTCTGAGATCGAATCTTGTCATTCAATTCCTTGATGGTGCGTTCCGCATCTTCGCTAGCGGACGCCAATGCGTTATTCGCAGCGGATAAATCTCTATCTCTCGCAGCAAGTTTTTCAGAAAAGCTCTGCACTTCTCGTTGTCGCTTTGCGCGCTCCGTCTCAAGCTCCGTCTCCAAGTGTTCAACTTTGGTTCTAAGGATGTGCAACTCCTTCATAGACTTTTCTACGTCATCGTTGGTACCAGTTGGGGATATCGCTGAGCGTTCAAGATCATCGAGTCGCAGTCTCAACTTCATCATGTCAGCGATGGCGACGTCGCGAGATGCCGTCATCTCTACGAGGTCACCTTCAAGATCCTCAATGATGCGAGAATAATCACGTGCTGCGCTATCGCGCTCCTTTTGAAGTTTGGCGATTTCCTGTTTGTGGTCTTCAATCATATGGCTCGCTGCAGTAGCGTTTTTACGCTCCATCGTCGCAACTTCCTGCTCAAGCTGAGTGACGCGCAGCTTGAGTGACTTGACAAGCTCGGAATTCGCTTCCATGGTCGGCCGCGATCTAACGCGTTCGGAATCTTCCAGCTTAGACTGTAACGCCCGCAGTTCATCAGAAAGGCTTTCTTTGTCGGAGCGAAGCTCCTTGCAGTCACGTTCAAGATCGGCCATTGTGGTCTTCAAACCTGGAACTGCAGAGAGTTGTGCCTTCAGGTCAGCGAGTTTTCCTTGAAGCACAGAAATCTTCTCCTCGTACTTGGCTCGCTCTTCTGAGTACACCAACGCTGATGCGCGCAAAGAGGCTAGTTCTTCGCTCGTATTCTGATCGTCGGTAGGACTTTGTGCCGCAGGCTGGAGCTTCAGTGCGGCGATTTCCTCTTGCAGACGATGAATCGCGGCCGTGGCTGTTTGACCATGAATCTTTAGTTCCAATTTAAGAGAAGAAGCAAATGATTTGGCGGTCGTCATGGTACGCAAGTGATGCTGTCGTGAGCGTATCGCAAAGCACAAGCGGTGCCATGCCGTCTGTGCTCTCTGCGATCGATGCTTGCGCAAAGATTCAACTTCACTCTCAAGGCGTCGTACCAACCGAGAAGCATCTTCACTTTCAATGGTGATTCGTGCCTTGAACTCATCGTACTCTGCACGGAGTTGACTCAATTCGCGTCTAGATGACAGGGCATCATCACTGATTGTCGATTTAGACTTCTCTAACGCTGTCTCGTTTTCAAGCAACAGCTTTTCAAGCTCCTCTATGCGTGAATCCCGCAAACTTAGAGTGCTTGCGTGCCTGAACTTCAATACAGCCAACTCTTTCTTCTGCATTTGCGAAAGGTCGGCAATTTGAGATTCGAATTCCGCCTGCATTTGCTGCAAGCGTTCTTCCGCAGCGTCAAGATCAGCCCTAGCTTTGGCCTTATTGCGTTTATCGAGGTCGCCTAGTAAATTCTTGAAGTTTTCTTGACCTTGCTTCTCTCTTTCGGCAGCATCTTCAGAATCCTTCTCCATGCGCGCACGCAGGGCAGACAGCTGCTCCTCGTAGTCGGCTTTGATGCGTGCAAGTGCTTCGTCGCCGTCGAGTCTGGACTGATCCTTGAGTCGACTTGTCCAATGCTCAAGCTGCGACTTGAACTTCGCACGCGCTTCCGCCTCACGCTCAGTCACTGCATCCAGGCTACTTTGCATTGCAACGCGCAGCTCGTCGAGTTGCTTCTCGTACTGTGCTTTGATTTCCATCATCTTTGCGTCCGCTGCAGCCTTATCAGATAACGCGTCTGCGCGCAGCTTGTCAAGCTGCTCGACAAGCGCTGCATTTCTTTCGCGCAGTCGATCAATCTCACCGCTCGATGCAGACTGAGTGGTCTCAGACATTGATTGTTGCTCTTGCAACATCAGCTCAAGCTCGGCAATGCGCGCATCCTGATCGCGAGCCTTTTCGTGCATAGCATCCAGGTCCTTGATCTTCATTTTCGCGGCTTGAAGCTGATCATTCAACGAATGAATAGTCTTATCGCATGTCTTTGCCCAATTTCTGGATTCTACGAGTTCTGCAGACGTGAAGCTTTTCACCAAGTGCAAATGACGCACGTGTATGTTCTTCGAGCGAAGAACGCGGCACATCCAAGCCCATCGCAAGAGTGCACGCTCGGATTTGGCGCGTGCAACTGCGTCGCTCAAAGCTTGATCAGAAGCACCGATGCGAGACTGCAACGTGTCCGAGCGAGCGGACGCAACCTTGAGCGACTCGATTTCCGCTCGCAACTTGTCGTTTTCGTCAACAAGTCCGATTTTCTCCGTCTCCAGCTTGACAACTGTCTCTCTCAACTCGTGAATGCTGCTTTGCAGCGTGGATATGCGCGCATCCGAATTGTTGTGCTCCTGAGCGGCCTCAAGTTCACCTATCCTGGCGCGAGCTTCGCCGAGTTCTCTCTTCAACTTTACAGCGTCAGAAGATGTACTCGATTTCAGCTGTTCCCATTCGTTTTGAGCTTCCGCGAGTAAATTTTCAAGCTCGTGGATGCGCTTATCACGGAGACCTAACGCACTTCCATTACGGAATTTCAACACCGCCAGCTCTTTCTTTTGAACATCCTTAAGATCGGCCAGCTGGTGCTCAAAGTCTTTCTGCGCTTGTGACAATCTCTCATCGAACGATCCGGTATCTGCTTGCATTCTCTTACGAATGTCACCAAGTTGTCTTTCATAGTCATCCTTCATTTGTTGATAACGTGCCTCAGCAAAAGTGGAATTCATTTTGGACTTCTCGGCGAGGCGCGCCGCCATATCATCGAGCTGACTCTGATGTTCGACTTTCGTAAGACGTTCCTGCTCAGTCGCGTTTTCAGAAACTTCTCTGATCTTTTGCTGTAGCTCGTCGAGTTGCTTCTCGTACTGTGCTTTGATTTCCATCATCTTTGCGTCCGCTGCAGCCTTATCAGATAACGCGTCTGCGCGCAGCTTGTCATGCTGCTCGACAAGCGCTGCATTTCTTTCGCGCAGTCGATCAATCTCACCGCTCGATGCAGACTGAGTGGTCTCAGACATTGATTGTTGCTCTTGCAACATCAGCTCAAGCTCGGCAATGCGCGCATCCTGATCGCGAGCCTTTTCGTGCATAGCATCCAGGTCCTTGATCTTCATTTTCGCGGCTTGAAGCTGATCATTCAACGAATGAATAGTCTTATCGCATGTCTTTGCCCAATTTCTGGATTCTACGAGTTCTGCAGACGTGAAGCTTTTCACCAAGTGCAAATGACGCACGTGCATGTTCTTCGAGCGAAGAACGCGGCACATCCAAGCCCATCGCAAGAGTGCACGCTCAGACTTTCGGCTTGCGAGTGTTTTGTCGTGTGTGGTGGCCAGCTCATCAAGTTGTTCACGTAATATACGGACCTCTGCATGGAGACGCTGCGCCTGACCTGAGGAAGCGTTTTTTGTCGATTCGAGAGTCGACTCATACTCTCTAAGAGACGTCTGCAAACGCTCACACTCATGCTCGAGCTCCTTGATGCGTTCGCTCTTCGTATCGGACTCGTCCTTGTGAGCATGTCTCGCAGCCGTGAGCGCTTTCTCAAGTTCTGTCACCGCACTTTCTAAGTTTTGAACTTGAGCTTCCAACTCAATTATGCGTTGCTTACGTTGCTCGTTGAGCTTTGACTTATCCAATTGAGACTTGAGCTTTTCAATTTGACCATTAAGCTTGCCAACGTTCCTGGCCGCTGAGGACTCTTCGTTCGCGAGCTTCTTTTCGAGGTCTCGAATTCGCTCGCGCAAAGCGTCTGCCTCTTTCTTTGCAGCGCGAGACGCGTCGTCGTATCTCTTCTTTGCCTCGCGATCGTGTGAGTTCAGCTGCTCTTGTAATTTTTTGCGTTGCTGATCAACAAGCGCAACCTTTTGCTCGAGCGATTCAATCGTTTCAAGACGACTTGCATCCTTAGCAGCGGCATCTTTACTGATGCCAAGCATCTCATCTCGTAGGGCAGATTCACGCGCGAATACTTCGTCGTATCGTGTTTGCCAAGTTTTCAGAGTGTCGTTAAGAGAATTGATCGTCTTGTTGCTGAAGGTAACGTGGAATTGATAGTCAGTATGCAGCGCTCGGCTGAACGCCTTGGCTTGGTCCACGGTACGCTCATGCCGCTCTCGTTGACGCAACTTGTTGACTATCCATCTCCAGTTAATGTGTGCACGAGCAGTCACAGAGCTCTCCTTGAGTGCTGCATGCGACTTGGTCAGCTCTTCGAGTTGTCTCCGCAGCGTCGCACGCTCGGCGGTCAGCTTCTTTTCGTCTTTTTCAAGCCGTAAACGAGTTTCTTCCGCACTCTTTTCGAGTTCGCGCATACCCTCCTCCATACCTGCGATGATAGACTCGAGCTCTGCGATGCGAGCTTCTGCTGACCTCTTCAAGTTCTCGCTCTTGGTCGCGTCTGACTCAAGTTTTTGCCGCAAGGATGATAACTCATCATTTAACGAATCAATTGTCTTCTGAAGCTCTTTACCTTTTTTCGCAGCCTGCTTGCGTTCATTATCGAGTTCTCGCTTTACCTTGTTCAATGCGTCATCGCGCCCCTTCTTCAAGGCGTTGAGCTCATCTTGGAGTGACTTTTTGTCATCCTTGAGCTTTGCAATGGTGTCTTGAAGTGAATGCAAAGTGCGCGTCGATACCTCACCATGGCGGTGTAGCTCAGTCTTGAGAGAGCCAGCAAAGTCCTTCGCAATACTGAGCAGACGTTCGCGCCTCTGTTTCACACGAAGAGATTTGTGTAACATTCTCCAGTTCGCTAGAACCTTGTCATGACGTGAAGACGCAAAGTCCTGACGCAGCTGCTCATTCTCTAACTCTAAAGCGTGCGAGTACTTCGTCTTTGTCTCGTGCAACGATAACTGATACTCGTTCACCATCTCTTCCAATACCTTGATGCGGTCATCACGTGCAGCCAATGCGATGGCGTTCCTGAATTTGCCGGATGCAGCTTCTTGAATCTCGAGCTTGAGTGAACCAACGAAGTCTTGCGCCTGTGTGAAGAATCGCACATGTCTGCTTCGAGCGTGCATGCTTCTGATCAGGCGCACCCATCGATCAGTGGCGCGCTGAGACTTAGCGTCAGAGAGTCTACTAGTGAGCTCATTCAAGCGCTCTTCTAATTCCCCTCTAGATTTGTGCACTGACTTCACAACATCGTTGGCATTTCGCACGTGCGAATCGTATTCTATTCTCAAGGAACGACTGAAATCGCGAGCCGCGGTGAAAAGAATGTTGCGGCGATCGGCGTACATTTTCTTGCTGTAAAGCGCCGCCCAGCGTAGCGTCGCTCTACTAGTTTTCGTAGCCGCAACAGTTTCAGCGTGAGTCTTCTCGACTTGAACAAGTTGTGCCTTCAAGCGAGCGATCTCAGACTCGAGTTGACGCACTTGGCTCGCCGTCATTTCTGATCGAGATGAATCCAACTCCTTAAGAGCGGCCTCGAGCTGCTCGATTCGGCCATCTCGCTGCGAAATATCCACTTCATTCTTCTTCAGTAGTTCATCAATAATCATCTGAAGTTCGGTGTTTCTTTCTGTCAGCTTTAAGTTCAACTCCTCCGCCTTTGCTTGGAGAGCCACACTGCGACGCTGAATCGACTCGTGGCCTTTATTGGCTGACTTGAGAGAGTCACGTAGTGTGTCATTTGCTCGCTGTGTTTGCGCTAGTTGGGACAGCGTGAATTCAGCGTTCGTTTGCTGCTGATGCATGAGCACGGTGAACTCGTCCTGCAAACTTTGGAGTTCCGCCTTAGCGGAATCACGCATGCTGGTCATTTTCTGCAGATCATCTTGAAGGGTGTCAATCTGCTGTCGTAATGATCCGATTTCCGCGGCTCCGTCGCTTTGCAGACTGCGGATACGAGCGTCACATTCAATGCTCGTAGCGTCGAGGAGCAGTTCTAGTTCGCTGACTCGCGCTTGCAGATGTTTCCTATCATCTCCCTGTACCGTCTTCGCCACGGGCATAGTTGCGGATTGTTGCAACTTGACGTACGCCTCTTCAACACTTCTACACCTCGTCGAAACTTCTCGCAGAGACGCCTCCACGGTGATTTTATGTTTTTCGACTTCAGCAACAGCTTTTGAAGATTCTGCGAGTGCCGTCGAAAGGCTTTTATTCTTCGCCTCGAGTCGATCCAAATCGGCAGACTGAGTACTGATGATGCTGAATGCCTCTCTGAGCTTGATGCCCTCGATCTGTTGTACATGCGCGAGTTCCTTTTCTTTCCCTCGAAGTAAACGACGATACTTTGAAACATCTTCATCGTTCTTTGATCGCAGGTCTCTGCATTGCTTCTCAAGTTCATAGAGCTTATCACGTTGTGATGACGAAGTCGTAACACCATCAGCGTGCGCCATCCCACGCTCGATTCCGCCATCTTCGAGGATACGGATGCGTTTCTTCTCTTTCTCACGAAGCTCATTCACACTCTGCAGTTCTTGGTGAGCATTGTCGAGTTTGAGTACTAGCGCATCGTAAGCATTTTTCAGACTCGTTGTCCTTATCGATGCGCGCCACTTTGCCGTTGCCAGCGCTGCACGTCTGTCAGAAAGCTCGGCCGTCTTGAGATTCAATTCGCGTTCCATGGCCGCCAGTCTTCCACCAAGATCATCGATTTGTCCATCGCGACGCTTTATTTCTGCGTTACTTTCCTCGTACTTAAGCGTTAATGCCATCATTTGTGCATCCTTTGTCTTCAACATCGACTCGAGAGCAGAAAACTCTTGTGAGCCGGCGACGCTCTGCGCTTCGATACTCGAATGCAGTGCGCTGAAAGCATCAGCACTCGACTTCTTCATATTTTCAATGAGACCTTCTGCGTCCTCGACTTGTTGCTGCAAGCTCGCGATCTTGCCTTCGGCTTTCATGGTGTAAGCTTTGTGCTTGTCCATGCTCGACTTGTAGTCAGCCTCAAGTTTCGTTGCTGTCGCAGTCATCGTGGCCAGATTTTTTCGCAGTCCGTCAATCACATCAGAATTTGATACGTTATCCATTTTACGCGCATCTTCTTGTGCCTGGAGCTGTACGCGGAGCTCTACTTCTGATGTTCGTAAGTTCTCAATCGTATCCGCATTTTCCGACAGCCTAGTTCGCAGTGCGAAATTTTGCATTCTCGAGATGAAGTGCGCGAATGAAATACCCGTTCTACGCTCGAGGAGCGTCGCCTCGACATCTGGTGCTGCTGTAACGGCATCATAGCGTAGGTTGTGTCGATCGCTCGTTTTCAAGTCGCGGATCTTCGCTTGGCTCACTTGCAACTCCTCTTCTATCAAGTTCTTTCTTGCGAGTGCGTGCTCTTCTCGCGCCTCTGCTTTAGACAAGAGACGGGTGAGTCGCGCGATTTCGGTACGCAGCGCTGAGTTGTCCGTCAACCATTTTTTTATTTCGGTCTTCTTCGACTTTTCGACGTGCACAAGCTTGGAGTTCAAAATAGTCATTTCTTCAGAATGTTTCTGGCGGATCTCCTTGAGCTTCTGCTCCAGAGACGCCGCTGAATGCTTGGACTTGTCGAGTTCCTTCGTCAAATGTGCAAGCTTGGACTCGTAACGTTTCGATGCATCTTGCAAGGTCTTACGATCGGTGTCGCGTTCTTTCGTGGTCGTCTTCAGCTGATCTTGCACTGCAGACAACTCGACTCGTAAACGCTCCAGCTCCTTGGATTGTTCCTCGAGCGACGTTTTCATTCCTGCATTGTCCATCTCAAGCTTGTGCTTCGCATCTTCAAGTGCCCCGAGGGACTCGTGTGTGCCAATCGACAAAGTTATCTCAGACTTCATATCAAAGCCGTTCTTGAGTTCAGATTCAAGCTTGAGAATGCGGTCGTGTGAACGCGCGTTTTCCTTCTGCAACTCTAAAATTTCCTTCTTCAGCTTTGCGTTGAGATCGTCAAGTTGGTCGCGCTTTCGTTGCTCGTCCAAGGAGGTTTGCTTCGAAGATCGATTCGCAGCGTCAATCGCTGCTTCCAAAGCGCGTTTGGCTTTGGAGCGTTCTTCTTCCGCCTTATCGTTGAGAGACTTGATACGTTTATCCATGGCAGCCTTGAGTTCTTGCAACTCCTTCTCAAGTTGCATGGTGAACGTTCTCTCCTTCGCGAGTAGGTCCTCGTGCGACTTGAGTGACTGCTGGAGCTTTGAACGTTCGCTGTGGCAGTTTTCACAGGCTTTGGATTCATCACGAAGGGCGCGCTCTGCGTCGAGTGCTCGTCGACGCCACATCTCAACCGAACTTGCGTCGTCGCCCGGACCGTATCCGCGCAGTTGGCCGAGCAACGCCAATGGTTCAATGCGAAAACTAACACCCAGCGGGTTATCCACGCGCTTAATTAGTGGACTACGCGAGTTTTCTTCATCATCAAACTCCTCTCCCTCGTCGGCATCTTCATTCATCCTGTCGAGCGCCACGTCGGGATCCGCCGTTTTCAAAATGGGAGATTTCTTCTCCCTCTGTTTCGGCGAAGGCAACCTCACCGCCTCGCCCGTTTGTCTCGTATCCACTTGAAGCAACAAACCTTTAAATAAATTCAAGGTTTTTTCGTCACCAGTCTTCTCCTCCTTACCGCTCTTCTTGGTCGAAGGAAGATCGCACCCTTCTCCTCCGAATCGACACCCTGCGTTTCATTCAATTCGCGCGCGGTTGATTCTCGTCAGTTGCTCTATTCGCTCATTCATTCAATCTGCGCGTCGCGTCGCGCACCGCCTCGTCCACCCGCGCACGCATCAATCAACACCGACAACGGGTATCGCGAGCGTTCGTTCTACGCGACGCCCCCTCACGCGCCGCGAACGAACCCGAGCCTCTCCAAATATTCCCCCGAAACCAAATCCTCGTCAACACCACACCACGCACGAAAACGTAAAGGTCGCGCGCGCGCTTTACGTACTCGCAAGCCACTCAAACTTATCGCTCCGCGCATCCGCGAGCGTTTCCTCCGCCCCGCGTCGCGATCGCGCCCAATCGTCCACCCCGATCGGTCGCGTCGGTCGCGCGCCGCTCATCTTTCGACGACGGACGACGGAGGTCGGCCGGTGTTGTTATCGACGAGACCAACGAGCGAATTTGGAATTCGCAATCGCACCGCGGGTCGTCCCGTCCCGTCCCGTCCCGTCCAACGCGCGTCCAGCGCCGGAACGCTCCGTCGGTCGGTCGGTCGGTCAACGCACGACGCTTCGTCCGCTCGTTCGTTCGTTCGTCCGTTCCGTTCCGTTCCGTTCCGTTCGTCGTCGCGCGCGCGGGATACTCGCGTCATCCGTTCCGTTCCGTTTCCTTCCATTCCCTTTCCTTCCGTTCGTCCAGTCGCTCGCGTTCCACGTTCCCACCTCGAACTCGAACTCGAACTCGAACGACCAATCTCGCGCCCGCCCGGTTGAAGAAAAAAAAACCGCGCGTGGGTGATCGCAAACCCAATACGCTGTAGTTTATAAATCCATCACATCCTTGTGCCGGGTACAAACAAAGTGGCAACTAAATTCGGACGTTTGGACGGGCCCAGAATTTGTATACTGTTTACACGTATGAAATACGCTTCGGGCGCGAACAGACGCGAACGGACGC
>Ga0255768_10001777_pt1 | contig 22012 bp, 21 predicted proteins | sample 071ome_33_FD_179983 | JGI IMG/M metagenome (GOLD analysis project Ga0255768, IMG submission 179983) | Coastal salt marsh microbial communities from the Groves Creek Marsh, Skidaway Island, Georgia - 071412AT metaG (version 2) | ecosystem: Environmental > Aquatic > Marine > Intertidal zone >...
TATGTCTCAAATTTGTTCCATAGAGTTGACTCGCTTGCGCAGCCAAGCGGCTAGGCAAATCAGTGTACCCAATGATCGTAACTCCCTCGTGATCGACTACCTCATTGGCATGAGTAAGTTCGCTGTTTCCGCCCTGCTCGGCTGCCAAATCTACAATGACAGAGCCTCTTCGCATCGAAGTAATCATCTCTTTGGTAATCAATTTAGGGGCAGGCTTGCCTGGAATAAGAGCTGTGGTAATGATGATATCTACATCTTTGGCTTGTTCAGCAAATAGCTCCATTTCTGCCTTAATAAATTCATCGCTCATGACCTTGGCGTAACCGCCTTCTCCAGAGCCATCCTCCTCAAAATCTAACATTAAGAATTCAGCATCCATGCTTTCTACCTGCTCTTTGACTTCAGGTCGCGTATCAAATGCTCTGACAATGGCTCCCATGCTTTTGGCAGCACCGATTGCAGCAAGACCTGCCACTCCTGCGCCAATGACTAGGACTTTAGCTGGAGGGATTTTTCCAGCAGCAGTTATTTGGCCCGTAAAAAATCTTCCGAAGTGTTGTGATGCTTCGACCACGGCACGGTAACCTGCAATATTTGCCATAGAACTGAGGGCATCCATCTTTTGTGCTCGAGAAATTCTCGGCACACTATCCATCGCAAGAATAGTTGCGCCGGTCTGGCTTAGTTTTTCTAGAAGCTCTTTATTCTGAGCAGGCCAGATAAAGCTTATTAATGTTTTACTCGAGTCTAATAGCCCCACTTCTTCCTCTGAGGGCGCTCTAACCTTAAGTATAATGTCAGACTCAGCCCACAGGCTTGCGGTATCTGTTATGCTCGCTCCCGATTCTTTATAAAGATCATCGGTAAACGATGCGAGATCCCCAGCTTTTGATTCAACATTGACTTCAAATCCAAGTTTTATAAGATCTTTGACAACTTCAGGAGTAGCTGCAACTCTTTTCTCTAGACTGTAAACCTCTTTGGGGATACCAATTTTCATAGAACTCTCCAAGCAGAACAATTTCTTTGGGGTATTTTATCCTAAGCTCAGTATAAGGTGTATATTAATTATGTATTAAGCGAGAAGAGTATTTTCGTATAAGCGCAAAACATGGAATTCTAAATTACTAATGCATTATCACTACAGATTAGCTTGTGAAGTAGCACTACCAATTTCTTACCAACAAAGCCTTCAATATGAAATTAAGCATCTCGAGTCAATAAAAATTGGCTCTAGAGTTGAGGTTGAGGTCGGCAAACAAAAGAAGATGGGAATCATCATAAAATTAATGAGGCGCCATACCTCCTCAATTAAGTTAAAGCCTATCCTCAACCTTTTTGAATCTGTTCCTACTTTTACACCCGAGGCACTTAAAGAGCTCATGTGGGTAAGTAGTTACTACCACATCCCATTGGGAGAGATTATCTTTTCTGCTTTTCCCTCTTATCTGAAAAAGCGAGGCTCGATTAAAAAAGAGAATGAATTTAACTATGTCATTAATTCATCAGAAACCATGCACTTAAGGGGTAGTAAACAAATTAGAGTTATTGAGCTTTTAAAGCGTCAGCCTATGACAATGGCTGATCTTAGGAGCAATGGAATACCAAGAGAGACTGTTAAAAATCTTGAAGCTAAAAATTTTATAGCTGCTATATCACCTATATCTATAAGTCCCTCTCTAGAAATTAAAAAGAATAATTTACTGAGACTTAACAATGATCAAGTTCAATGCCTAAAAAACATTAAGAGCAAATCGAATGATTTTTATACACATCTAATTTATGGAGTGACAGGTTCTGGCAAAACAGAAATCTACTTGAATCTGATAGATTTTTTTGTAAAACAAAAAAAACAAGTTTTGTTAATGGTTCCTGAAATATCTCTCACACCTCAATTATTAAATAGAATGCATGCTAGATTTCATGGAGAGATTGGAGTTTATCACTCAAAAGTTAGCGAAAAGCAAAAATACAATGTATGGAAAAAACTTAAAATGGGTGAAATATCATGTGTCATAGGTACGCGATCATCTGCATTCTTACAATTTAACAAACTGGGAGCAATTATCATTGATGAAGAACATGATTCTTCGTTCAACCAAAAAAATCCTTATGCTTTTTCTGCAAAAAATATACTTATTAAAAAAGCAAGTATACAGAAGATTCCAATTATCCTAGGAAGCGCTACTCCTTCACTTGAAAGTCTCTTCAATATAAAAGAGAAGCAATTCATTCTCCATGAGCTTCCTGATAGAACTGGCACGGCAAAATTACCTAGCATAAGACTGATTGATAAAAATAATCATAAGGAAAAAAATGGTTTTACAATTTTAGCTCTGCAGGCGATTAAAGAACATCTAGCCAACAAAAATCAAATTTTTATATATGTTAATAGGAAAGGGTTTGCACCTATTTGTTATTGTACAAATTGTAATTTGGCTAAAGCATGTAATTGGTGCAGCAGTCGACTCGTCTACTATAAAAGGAAAAATATTTTTAAATGCCAAATCTGCAATAAGCAGGAAAAAGCAAAAATTCATTGCGATCAATGTGTTCATGACTTGAAATTTTTAGGTCAGGGCACAGAACAAATTAAAGATTTTATAACAGAAAAGTTTCCTTTGTCTCGTGTTGGTATCATTGATTCAGATATTATTGATAGCAGTCAAAAACTCGATTTATTTCTCTCAACAATTAATGAAAAAAAACTAGATATCATCATTGGTACGCAGCTTTTTTCAAAAGGTCATGACTTTAAAAATATTACGCTTGCTATTATTTTGGATGCAGATCAGGGAATCTATGGAATCGACTTCAGGTCGCATGAAAAACTTCTTCAGCAGTTATTTCAAGTCTCAGGTAGATCCGGCCGAGGCGAGAAAGGAGGCGAGGTTCTTGTCCAAACCTATAATACAAAACATCCTATTTTTTCCTATTTATTGAAACAAGATTATATAGGGGCTTCTCGCTATTTACTCGATGAGCGTGCTGAGGCTCACTGGCCGCCATTTCATCATTTAGCTGCAATCATTTGTCAGTCTAAGTCTCAAGAAAGTGCTTTTTCATTACTTAACAAAATAAAACAAAAAACCCTAATCAATGACAAAAGAATCAAGTTATTAGGTCCAGCGTCTAATATAATACTTAAGAGAAAGGGCATGTATGGTATGCACTTATTGATACAGAGTAGCGATAGAAAATTGTTAAATAAAACAATTAATGACCTTAAGCCTTTTATTTTAAATTTACAAAAAAGCAACCAAATAAGAATTCAAGTTGATCCTCATGAAATCTAAAAATAACAAATATATATTTCATCAATTAAATGAACTATTTGACCGGGCTATTCTAGAAATCGTTAAGGATCCAAAAATCAAATTGAATTATCAAATTGATAGAACTAAAAATATAAGTCATGGTGATTTTAGCTGTAATGCAGCAATGACTTTATCAAAACACCTTAAAATGAAACCCTTTGATATAGCGCAAAAAATTATGGATGCTTTGGGGTCAAATAAAATCATTTTTAAAACTGAGATTGCTGGTCCAGGATTCATTAATATTTTTATTAAGGATGAAGTCTATACCAATGAACTGAAATCCATCCTAAAGCAAAATGCTGATTACGGAAAAATCGTTCGCGAGAATCCAAAAAAGATTTTAATCGAGTATGTTTCAGCAAATCCTACTGGCCCGCTTCATGTAGGGCATGGCAGGGGTGCGGCATACGGAAGCACGATGTCAAACATTCTAAAAGCAAGTGGTGAGGAGGTCGTACAAGAATACTATGTCAATGACGGGGGGCGTCAGATGGATATTCTTGCTCTGAGTGTTTACCTTAGGTATTTGCAATTTAATCACGAATCATTCAATTATCCTGAAAAGTGTTACCAAGCTGAATATGTTGAAGAAATTGCATTAAACATACATAGAGAAAAAGGGGTTCAGTTCCCTCCGTCAGATAAACTTATTCATCTCCTAGATAATAATGATAGTTCTGAGGAGTCTCTTGATAACCTTATAAATGAGCTCAAAGATCTTTTAAATCAAAATTATGATCTTTTTTTTAATGCCGGTCTGGATTCAATTCTCTCAGATATAAAGCATGATCTTGGTGAGTTTGGCGTTACTTTCGATATCTGGGCATCGGAGAAAAAGTTCCTTAGTGGCAATATTTATATGGATTGTATTCAAAAAATTAAAGATAGCGACTTTACTTATGAAAAAGACGGGGCTCTATGGTTTAGCTCTATGGAATTTGGTGATGACAAGGATAGAGTTTTAATTCGAGACAATGGACAGCCGACCTATTTTGCATCCGACCTTGCCTATCATATCGATAAATATGAAAGAGACTTTGATCAATATATCAATGTGTGGGGCGCTGATCATCATGGCTATTTAAAACGTATGGAAGCTGGACTTGAAGCCTCAAAAAAGAATCCAAAGTTACTTAAAGTCATATTTATCCAATTTGTTTCTCTTTTCAAAAAAGGAGAGAAGGTACAAATGAGTACGCGCTCCGGTAACTATATTACCTTACGTGAGTTGAGAGACGAGGTTGGTAATGATGCTACTCGTTTTTTTTATGTGAGTAGATCCAGTGATCAACATCTTGACTTTGACATGACGCTTGCAATTGAGCATAGCAACGAAAATCCAGTATTTTATGTTCAATATGCTCATGCAAGGCTTTGTAGCATCTTAAGGCAGGCCGATATAAGCTTAGAAAAATTAGTGAGTACTTCTGACTTAAGTCTTTTGACTAATGATCAAGAAATAAATTTAATGAAAGAATTATCAAAATTTCCGGAGCACATCGAAATGTCAAGCAAGACTCTATCCCCCCAGATAATTACAAGCTATGCAAAAAACATAAGCTCCCTCTTTCATACGAATTATGCAGCAAATAAAGTGATTGTAGACAATGAAGCATTGATGAGAGCAAGATTATCGCTCTGCTATGCGACAAAGTTTGTTATAAATAATGTACTGGATTTAATAGGAGTCTCAGCTCCAGAAAAAATGTAACCGATGAAAAAAGAGAGCATTATTCAAATTAAATTAAATTTCTTGCAATCACTTTTTTTTGGAAGTGTTCTTGCAATGATTGCTTTAGTTACATACAACAGTATTCGATTTGTTCAGCCTGAAACTCTGCAAATTAATCAATCTGAATCTAGAACAGACTTAGACTTTAATTTCTCTTTCTATGATTCTTTGTCAGCTATAGATGTTGTTGCTGAATCACAATCACCTACAAGCATAGATATAGTTACAGAAAATTTATTAGCGATTCAAGTAGGCGCCTTCCAACAAAGGGTTGATGCGGAGGCCATGCTTCAAAGGCTTCAAAATTTTAACCTCACAGGACAGATTCAAGTTTCTGAATTAGCTGGAAGAAACATCCATCGAGTAAGAATTGGTCCTTTTTCTGAAGAAGAGGCAACAGAATACAAAGAAATTCTTGATAGTATTGGTATTTATTCCTTTACCGTTGATCTATAACACTATTGAATATTTAGTTTTTTTAGCTTCCTATAAAGGTAAGTTCTCTCAACGTCTATCCTTCCTGCCAGTCGACTAATTATCTCATTTGAGCTTTTGAGGTGATGCTTAAAGTATACGTACTCAAAGACCTCTTTTGCTTTTTTATAGTTTAGGCCAAGAATATCGTTTGTTAGCGAAAGTTCATCAGATAATAGTTGGCTTTCCGAAAGTCCTAAAACTAACTCATTGGTACTATTGAAATTTTTTATAACAGAATTTAGCTCTAGGTATTCAAAAGGCCATGAATAAGATTCCAGTAAGGCTATCTGCTCTTTTGTTAAATGTGGCTCAATATTAAACTGGGATTTAAATAAATTAATAAAAATTTTTAAAATATCCTCGCGTACCTCAGATAGTTTTGGAATTTCAATAAAATTAAAATTTTGCTTAGAAAAATTAATCTGAAATTGATCAATACTAAGTGATTTCGAATAAACAATAACTTTTGACCCTGAATGTAAGGATCGATCAAAAAAGTTTTTAATCTTTTTAAGATTATATTTAATGTCATAACTTTCTAAATGAATAAGAATGATATCATTACCTTTAAGCTCACTACCAAAGGGGTCAGCTAAAATTGTATTCTTACCTGATTTTTGAAGTTGATGCGTAAGATATTGATCAAAACTATCCCACTCATAAAAAAAACTGCCAGATATAAAACAATGATGAGCATCATTAATTAAAGATTTAATTTTTTCTTGAAATCTAATTGCAGAACTTGAATTACCTTGTAGGCTAATAGGGATTTTATTTTCATAGGGGTTACTGATATTTTTACCTGCATCTTTTTTTTCTGAGGTGTAATACCTGATGGTCTCTACCAGGTGATTTAAAGATATAGGTTTCTCTAGGAAGGCTTTTGCTCCGAACTTAGTTGCCTGGATTGCAGTATCAACAGTACCGTGCCCGGACATCATGATAAAGTTAGTCTCTTTCTTTTGATTGATAAACTCTCGGAGCAATGAGATACCGTCGACATCTGGCATCCAAACATCTAAAAGCACAAGCTCATAGATATTTTTATTAAATGCTTCTCTAGCTTTCTCTCCATTATTTACAATTTCCACTTGGAAGCCCTCATCCTCGAGTATCTCCTTGATTAAGAGACATATATTAGGCTCATCATCAACAACTAATATTTTATTTTTCATTACTTACACTTAATGGAAATTTGAGTGTCACGGTAGCCCCTGTTATCTCGTTATTGAAAAGTTCAATCGTTCCATTTTGCTCCTCGATAATCTTTTTCGCAATCGCTAATCCTAAGCCAGTACCTTTAGATTTAGTACTGATATAGGGTTTAAATGCATCTCTAATTATTTCATCAGAAAATCCAGTTCCATTGTCAATAATGTCAATTTGTAATTTTTTATCCTTAGAAATTAATGCATTGATTTCAACTCTTTCTTTGTCTTTGATGACTGAGGCTTCAAAAGCATTTTTGATTACATTTAATAAAATTTGTCTGAATCTTCCTTTATCCGTCTCAATAGAATCTACAGTGTCAGCTACATTTAGAATTAATTGTCCCTTTTCTGTACGATGAAGATGCAAATTAATAATCTCTTCGAGCAACTCTCTAACATTAACACACTCAAGCTTTAAACTTGGCCCCCTAGCATACTGACCAAAATCATCGACCATTCTTCTTAAGTTATCAACTTCATTAATAATCGTTGTCGTACTCTTCTCTAAAGTATCGTGAGAAATCACCTCATTGTTCTTAAGTCTTCTTTGAATCATTTCTGCAGAGAGCTTAATAGGAGTCAAGGGATTTTTTATTTCATGTGTCAGTCTCCGTGCTACCTCTCCCCATGCTGCTTCATGTTGAGCTTGCACAAGTTCTGTTGCGTTATCGATAACAACAATAAAACCATTAATAGATTCGTAACGGAAGGTTGATGCGGACAAATTAAATACGTATATATTAGATTTTTCTTGGATTTCAATTTGATCTTTCCATTCATAAAGCTGAAGTTGAAATTTATTTTTGATAAGTTGGAATACTGATTGTGCAATGTGTGATTGGCATTTAACCTCATTAAGGTGTAACCCATTAAGGCTCGATTCTTTTTCTTTTAAAATTTCAAAAATCATTTCGTTCGTGATGATCACTTCTCCATCATCCTTAATTGCTATGACACCACTTGATAAATTAGCAAGTATGCTTGCAAGCTTATTTTGTTCATCAATTAAGCTGCGTTGAGTAATTTTTTGAAGATCATCGGTTTGTTTTAAATTTTTGCTCATAAGGTTAAATGATTCAATGAGCTGCCCAAATTCATCTTTCCTTTCGTATTCAAGTTTTATATCAAGATTCCCCCTTGTTATTCCATCAGTGCCTAAAAGTAAAGTTTGAATTGGCTGAACAAACCTCCTTGTTAGGACGATTGCACCATAAAGAGCAGTAAAGAAAGCAATAATAAGAATGATGCTTAAAAAGAGTGTGAAGCTAAATTTAATATTAGGGATTTGAAAAGTTAGTTCACGATACTGGTTAATACTGCTCTGAACTTGGTTAGCAAGAAAACTTAAATCCTCATTGACCCTAAATCTTCCAAAGAGAACATTCTCTTGGGTAAAGTTTTGGTTAGTCACGAGTGGCATACCTACTAATACTTCATAGCTTCCATTTTCTAGTGACTGAAGCTCAAGGTAGCGATTATTCTGATCAAGGTTAATGTTAATGTTAGCAGTTGGCGATAGTTGGAGGTTCATTACATCCTCAGTTGCAATGCTAATTATTTGATTATTTGCATTGAGTATCATTGCCTCTATAGCATCCGTTTGCAGTATGAAATCATTCAATATACCCAATTGATCAACGTTATTGGCTCCTCGCAAGACTTCAGCAAGCGTTTCTAATTCACCAAGGTATTGTCTTGCCTCTATATCTATCGCCTCTTGGGTAAGCTCAACTGCCTGTACTAATCCAGAATCAAGACCTAGATTGAGCCAATTATCGATGCCACTATTAATATAACGAAGTGAAAAAATAAAAATGATCAAAGAGGGTATGACCAAAAGACCGCCATAAGCTATGAGAATGCGCAGACTGATTCTTGATCCAGGAATTTTATTTCTATAATCCCTTACAAAAGCAAAAGTATTGCCGGCCAATACTACCGTTAGAACTAAAAAACCGATAAAACTTATAACTGCTATTAGTTCTTGGTAAAAAGTAAAGTCGCTACTATCTTGATCAATAGCAGAAAAAATAAAGATTAAAACTATCCATAAAAGAATAAATACTAATAAAGCAAAAAGTATTGCCTTAGTTCTTAATTTACCTGCCATTCAAACCAGTCACTCTCAATATTCTCATCCCTTCTAAGAATATTGATGATACGATCGAATCTTGAATCTGAATCAATTACCATTCCGGACCTTAGCTCTATGAAATGATTGGTAGACTGATCTATGAGGGAAGCATCAAGTATCGGTAGCCTTGAAATTCTTCCAAGAAAATTTAATGCTGACTCCAATGATGCAAAGGATGAAACTTCATTAGAGTTTAAATTGATTATGGTAAACCTTTCTGTAATTTCGTTATAAGCTAAATCATATTCTTGTCTGAGCATAGCAATACTCTCGTTAAACCAAAACCTTCTGTATCGATTCACCTCAATATCGACATAAAAAGATAAATTTATCCCCGAATAAATTGCATCAATAGCTCGATCTGGTGGATTCAGATCAATGTTTGCATCTAACATGAGTACTCCATCGTTCAATTCAGTGTTAACTGATTGAATATTAAAGCTCCCTTGTTCCTGTGAATATGAAACCGAAGAAAAGAGAAAAAAGATTATGTATACAAATTTTTGCTTCATAATTTTTTTAATTTAGCATAATAAAGCCCATTCATGCCGCTCTCACCAGGCAATATTAAGCGTGTGCTGATGATCTTCATATTTTCAAATTCTTTTTTAACCTTACTGATTACCTCATTTGTTTCTTCATCAGAGTAAGTGCATACAGAATAAAGCAACTCTCCACTCTTCTTTAATAAAGGCCAAGCACTTTTAATCAAACCAATCTGCGTAACCTGATAAGAATTAAAATCATCCCGCCTTCTATGATGTTTAATTTCTGGATGCCTTCTAATGACTCCCAAAGAACTGCAAGGAGCATCAATTAGCACTTTATTAAAGCTTTCACTTGGAAAGGAATTCTCAATCTTTTGGCCATCCAGATTTAAAAATGTTCCAACTACGCCAAGTCTTTCCATATTTTTTAACATGTATTCGTAGCGAACCTCATCCTTTTCTACGGATGTGATTTGTGATTGAGGCGCTAACTCATAAATATATCCAAGCTTTCCTCCTGGAGCCGAACAAATATCTAAAACAGCCTCGCCGTTTTTTGGATTTAATTCTTGGACAACTATTTGACTTGAAAAATCTTGAACCGAGACCAAGCCTATTTCATAGCCGGGGAGATCCCTATACGGCTTAGGGGGATCGATAATGACTCCAAATGGCATCTCCTTGGATTCAATATAAGAAATATTTTTGCTGCTCAAAAATTTTTTATATTCTTGATTGGTAATTAACCTAGAGTTAATACGAGCCATCATGGGGGCTTGTACATTATTTTTTGTAAGAATATTTTGCCAATCATTAGGAAATTGCTTTTTAAAATATTTAATCATCCATTCAGGATGTGCATAATTTGCCTCATCCTTCGAATGAAGTTGGAATAGAAACTTATCCCTATCTCTCAGAAATGACCTTAAGCAAGCATTAATAATGGATTTAGCCTTCCCAATGCCTAATGCAAATGTCGCATTGTTTGCGTTATTGACAATCGCATATTCAGGTTTATTGCTAAAAAGGATCTGAAAAAGACCTAATTCAAGAAGAAGAATAAGATTTTTTTGCCAAGAATTTATATTTTTCTTCGCCAAGAGATGAATTAAATAAAGCAACTGATGATGCCATCTGAGCATACCGTATAATAAAAAATTAAACTCAGCACTATCTTTTCTGTCAGGATTATAGATAAACTCAGATGCACTTTTACCTTCTAATATAGAATCGAATGCTCTGATGGCATCAATGATTAATTCGCTATTAGCTGAGCTTTTGTTATCCAAAACTTGAAATGTTTTTACCTGAATTAAATAAATCTTTGTGGGTAATGACTTTTCCTCCATCAAGCTGTACCTTGACTAATTTGAGTGCATTTTTCTTACAGGCAACTACTAAATGTTTTTTATTGAATTCGATAACTTGGCCTGGGAGAAAGTGATGGCGCTCTTCAATCACCTCTGCCTCTATGATTCTTATTCTTGAATCAGTATTTATAAATGAATAGGCCATGGGCCAAGGATTATAGGCCCTTATCAAATTAAATATAGATAATGCAGAGGTGTTCCAATCAATAAGACCATCCGTTTTTTTTATTTTTTGGCAATACGTCGCCTCCTCATGGTTTTGTGGCACACCGCTTAAATCTATTTTTGCTTCATTAAATAAATCTTTAAAAAATACTTTAGCCTCTTCTTCCATTAGGAGAGAAAGCTCTTCCGTATTTTTAATTCCTTCTGTAGAAAGTTTCGACTGATAAATTATATTCCCCTCATCTAATTTTTTGCTGACTCTCATGATTGTAATGCCTGTTTCTTTGTCACCGCTCTTAAGCGCACTCTGTATAGGGGAAGCCCCCCTCCATCTTGGCAAAAGGGAGGTATGAATATTAATGGCTCCAAGAGCTGGCCATTCAATTAACCATTCTGGTATTAAGAGGCCATAGGCAACTATAATCATCAAGTCTGGCCTTTGCATACTTAAAATTTCATCGTGTGCCCGATCATCAAGGGCTGTGGGAGAAAAACAATTTATATGCTGGCTTAATGCAAAATCTTTTACAGCAGTTGGAGTTAAGGTTTTACCCCTGCCTGAGGGTCGGTCAGGTTGCGTTAGGACATTAAGAGTTTTAATGGGATATTGAAGAAGGTCCGCCAAAATATTTTTTGAAAAAACGGAACTCCCAGCAAATAAGATATGCTCAATTCGATTATTTATATCGCTTTCCTTCCAGCCTGATCTTGAAAGTCTTCGGTATCTGTATTTTTAAGTCTTTTCTCTAGTAGCTTTTTAAATTTGTTCCTTTTAAGCGTTGAAAGATAGTCTACAAAAAGCTTTCCAATCAAATGATCCATCTCATGCTGTATACAAATGGCCAATAATCCATCAGCTTCCATCTCGCACTCTGATCCTTCCAGGCTTTGATAGTTCACAGTTATCTTCTCGGCACGTTCAACTTTTTCAAAAAAGTTTGGCACCGATAAGCAACCCTCCTCATAGCTCGTCTTACCCTCTGACTTAATGATTTTAGGGTTAATCAGACATATCGGATCATTTTTTTCATCTGAGATGTCAATCACGATAACGCGATAATGATGATCAACCTGAGAGGCTGCAAGACCGATACCCTTCGCCTGATACATGGTCTCAAACATCAATGCGACAAATTTTTTCAGCTCCTCACCAAACGTGGTTACCTCTTCAGCAATCGTTCTAAGCCTAGGGTCTGGGTACTCAAGTATAGTAAGCAATGTCATATTAAGGTGATGATTTTAAACTAAAAATATAAATAATGTTGTCCTCTCATTCTACTAAAATAAATTTAAAAATTATTTCTATTGGGTTGACTATGATGTTTTTTTAATCCATTCTCCCTATCCTAATTACCAAATTTGCGCTCATGTCTGAAAAAATTTTAAAAGCAATTTGTCTTATGGTCGATGAAAACGACCTTACTGAAATCGAGCTAACTCGTGAATCTTTAGAACTTAAGCTTGTCAGGCAGGGCTTCTCATCGGACAGTATTTCCTATGTACTTGACTGGATTGCTAACCTAAATCAAGACGTACCAAAATCACCCGCAGCACTCGCTGGTAAAGATTCCTTTCGAACATTTACTGATGAGGAATTAGATCTTATCGATCCAGAATTTCTTAATTACATTATGAAAATTGAATCTATGAAACTTATAAATCAAGACGAAAGAGAGTTAATTTTAGATAAACTAAAGCTCATTGATAATGAGGATCTTTCTGAGGATTCAATGAGGTTTCTTATTGCAATGATACTATTTGGTACAAAAAATCATAATAATGACTTCTTATTTACTCATGCGCATGAGCCTGAAATTCTAAAAACTCTAAACTAAGACTATGAATAAACTTGTAATAGTAGAATCACCAGCAAAAGCTAAGACAATTGAAAAATACCTTGGTGGTGACTTTAAGGTTATGGCCTCTTACGGGCATATCAGAGACCTAGTACCTAAAACTGGTGCGGTGAAACCTGAAGAAGGATTCTCTATGAAATACGAGATTATTGAAAGAAATGAGAAGCATTTAAATTCGATCATCAAAGCGCTGAGTAAGTCTGATGAGTTAATCTTAGCAACTGACCCTGATCGAGAGGGAGAGGCAATCAGCTGGCATCTGGCAGAGGAATTAAAAAATCGAGACTTACTCAAAGATATTGCTATAAAGCGAGTCGTTTTTTATGAAGTAACTAAAAAAGCTGTTAACCAATCTATGGCAAATCCAAGAGATATCTCAAGTGAGTTGGTCGATGCGCAACAGGCAAGAAGAGCGCTTGACTATTTAGTAGGTTTTAACCTATCCCCCCTTTTGTGGAAAAAAGTTCATAGGGGCTTATCAGCCGGACGTGTGCAAAGTCCAGCCCTCAGGCTGATTGTTGAAAGAGAAAAACAAATTGAGGCTTTTATCCCTCAAGAATATTGGGATATGGACTCAAAACTTTTAAAAGATAACATCGAATTCAAAGCGAGGTTAGTACGTTTTAATAATGAGAAACTTGAACAATTCAGTTTTGCAAATGAAGACTCTATTGAGGATGCAAAAACTCTCATCCTAGAAAAATCTAGCAAAAATCTTACCGTTTTTGATGTAAAGACCGGAACCCGAAGGCGGCAACCAACCGCACCTTTTACAACCTCAACGCTGCAACAAGCTGCATCAAGGAAGCTGGGGTTTACAACCCGAAGAACCATGTCAGTAGCTCAAAAACTCTACGAGGGAATCGATGTGGGCAATGGGACCGTGGGACTGATAACTTATATGAGAACAGATTCTGTTTCTTTATCGAACGATGCAATTGCACAAGCTAGAGATATCATTAAAGAAATCTTTGGAGATAATTACCTACCCCAGGCTGTTCGTGAGTATGAGAATAAATCTAAAAATGCTCAAGAGGCACATGAGGGCATTAGGCCTACCGATCTTTCACTGACGCCAGACAAAATAAAAAAATACTTGAGTGAAGAGCAGCACAAACTTTATGAGCTTATATGGAACAAAACGGTTGCCTCGCAAATGAAAGAGGCGACCTATGAGACCTTAAGGTTAGAATTAGTCCCTAGCACACTCAATGATGATCAAATTCTCTTCAGGGCGTCTGGATCCGTTCTTATTGATCCAGGATTCATGGCGCTTTATGTTGATGACCAAAGGGATAACCCTGAGGATATGAATCTTCCAAAGCTTAGTAAGGGAGATCTTGTTAGTATTGATGACTTAGTATGTAATCAGCATTTTACTGAGCCGCCTCCCCGTTATTCAGAGGCATCACTGGTCAAAACCCTAGAGGAATTTGGAATTGGTAGGCCCTCAACCTATGCATCTATCATTACTACACTTCTGAATCGAGAGTACGTTGAACTTGATGGTAGAAGATTTATGCCTACCGATACCGGTCGAGTAGTCAGTGACTTTTTAGGTGAGCACTTTACTAAGTATGTTGACTATGACTTCACGGCGACACTCGAAGATGATCTGGATGCAATTTCTCGAGGTGAAAAAATATTAAATAATGTGCTCCAAGAATTCTGGGGTCCCTTTATACATCTCTTGCAAGAAAAAGAAGAGGGAGTCTCTAGAGATGAAGCGCTCCAAAGCAGGCTGCTCGGTGATGATCCTGAGTCAGGCAAGCCTGTCAGTGTTCGACTTGGAAGGTTCGGCCCGTATGTTCAAATAGGAACTCGAGAAGATGAGGAAAAGCCTAAATTTGCAGGACTTAGGCCGGGTCAATCTATGAATAAGATTACCCTAGATGAAGCATTAGCTCTTTTTGATCTGCCAAGATTGCTCGGGGAGAACAGTCAGGGCGAAGAGATTGTTGCAAATATCGGTCGTTTTGGGCCCTACGTAAAAATTGGGAATGAGTTTGTCTCAATCAGAGGTGAGGATCCCTTTGAGATAACACTAGATCGTGCTCTTGAGATGATCCATGAAAAAAGAGAGGCCGATAAGAATAAAATTATTAAAGTATTTGATGATTCTGCTATTCAAGTTCTCAATGGCCGTTACGGTCCCTATATCACTGATGGAAATAAAAATGCAAAGATCCCTAAAGATAGGGAGCCAGCTACCTTAACCTTTGAGGAGTGTGCTCAGCTGATCGCCGAGGCTCCTGCTCGAAAGAAAAAAACGAAAAAAAAGCGAGCTAAAAAAACTACCCAGTGAAGCACCAAAACAGTTTAGCCGCGTATCACGTAAAAAAGGACAGAATTATTGCCTACCCTACAGAGGGTGTATTTGGGCTTGGCTGTAAACCGAGTTCAATCTCTACAGTAAAAAAAATATTAAGTATTAAGAAAAGAGCATCGAATAAAGGCTTAATCCTAATTAGCGATCAAATTGAAAAATTTTATGGTTATGTTGATGACGCACTGGATCTGAATGACCTTATGACTTTTACAAATTGGCCTGGCCCTTATACCCTCATTGTAAAGTCAGGACACAAGGCACACCCCCTGATCACAGGAGGAAGGGATAAAATTGCCATTAGGGTGACAGATCACCCTGTTGCATCAGGTATTTGTCATTTATTAAATTTTCCTATTGTATCAACCAGCGCTAATATCTCGAATCGTCCATCTGCGACCAATGCGTTACAAGTTCGAAGAATTTTTAAAAAAAAGATTGATTTCATAGTCGGAAAAAAAGTCGGTAAACTGGGTCATGCAACCGCGATTTATGATTACGAGACAAAAAAAATTATAAGAAATGGCTAATGCAAAAAAATATGGTGTCATTGGCTCTCCCATTGAACATAGCTTATCGCCGTTCATTCATAAGGCATTTGCCAAAGAATTTAATTTAGAGATCAGTTACGAAAAGATTCATGCGACCCAAGATGCCTTTGCAGAAATAGTCACTAAGTTTTTTAATGATAACGGTCAGGGGCTTAATGTAACTTTGCCACATAAGTTTAATGCTTTTGAATTTTGTGATAGGCACACCTCAATGGCAGCAAGACTTAATTGTGTGAACACCATCAAGATAGATGAGGATAAAAGGCTGGTCGGTCATAATACGGATGCTCTGGGATTAATTTATGACCTTGAAATTAATCACTCAATAAATATTGAGGATAAATCTATTTTGATAATAGGCGCTGGCGGTGCGGCATCTGGAATTCTTCTTCCCCTCTTTGAAAAGAAACCATGCTCTCTCACCCTTACTAATCGAACGATGGATAATGCACTAAAGCTCATCAACCTCTTTGGCTTAAAAAATCAGATCAATTGTTTAGCTGCTGATGAATTGCATGCTCCTTTTGATTTAATCATAAATACATCCTCAGCAGGATTAAGTAATCAAATATTTAATATACCCAAGCAAATTATCACAAAAAATACTGTCTGCTATGATCTGAATTATGACTTAAAATCACTTAGCTTTCTTGACTTTGCGAGAGAGCAAAATGCCTTTGATTGTTTTGACGGGTGGGGAATGTTAGTTGAACAAGCTGCTTATTCTTTTGAGTGGTGGCATGGCACACGGCCGGACACGTCAAACATTAAACATCTAAAACCATCATGAGAATTGTCTCTTGGAATGTAAATAGCATTAGGGTTCGACTTGAGCAGGTTTTGGATTGGATCGGGCTTAATGACCCAGATGTGTTGGGCCTCCAGGAAATTAAATGCATCAATGATGACTTTCCCGTTAATGAGTTCGAGCGCCTCGGCTACCATTGTTATGTCAATGGCCAAAAAACCTATAACGGTGTGGCGCTGCTCTCAAAAAAACCCATCGACTTTGTGTTTATGGATCTAGAAAAATTTGAAGACGACCAAAAAAGAGTAATCGCGGGAATGATTGATGATCATATTATTTGGAATATTTATGTCCCCAATGGAAACTCCATTGGGAGCGATAAATATCAATATAAATTAGCGTGGCTAGAAGCCTTAAAACAAAATATCAGTGCTTTGCTAAAAAAAACTACCAAGCAAGTCGTAATAGGTGATTTTAATATAGCTCCGGAGGATGTTGACGTTCACGACCCCGAAGCATGGAAAGATAAAATTTTATGCAGCCAGCCTGAGCGAGAGGCATTAAAAGAGTTATGCGGTCTTGGATTTAATGATAGCTTTCGCTTCATGAATCCTGAGCTTGTTCAGTACAGCTGGTGGGATTACCGAGCAGCGGGGTATCGAAGAAACCTTGGCCTTAGAATTGATCTTGTGCTCTGCACAGATCAAATTAAACCAAAAAAAGCCCTCATTGATGAGGCTCCAAGAAAGCTCGAGAGACCCTCAGATCATGCGCCCGTTCTAATTGAGTTTTGATATGGATAAAGTTTTTGCCTACTTTTTAAATTGTCTTACTAAGAACTACCGAAATTTTGAAGGATGCGCTTCAAGGGCAGAATACTGGTCTTACTTATTTATTTGGCTATTGATTGCCATCCCAATTTTTTTAGTCAGTAAACCGCTTTATATCATCTGGGAATTAGCAACCTTCTTTCCTGGACTGTCCGTAGGTGTGAGGCGTATGCATGATGTTAATCAAAGCGGTTGGATGCTGCTCTTATGCCTAGTCCCTGTCATCGGTTGGCTCATCGTTCTCGTCTTTCTTTTGCTTCCATCTTCCAAGAATAAGTACAATACAATCATGGAGAAACCTATCAATGTAGTGGGCAAGGTAGTTCATAGGCCCTGGGGATCTTACCAGTCACTTGAGGAGTCCCCTGGCTTTCAGGTAAAAAAAATAATTGTAAAACCAGGGCAAAAACTAAGCCTCCAATATCATCATCAAAGAGCAGAGCATTGGGTTATCGTGGCTGGCATTGCTGATGTCCAAATTCACGATGAGATACATCGAGGGAAAGTAGGCGACACCTTTTTTATACCCCTCGAGGCGAAACATCGTCTTTCAAATCCTGGTGACAGTGACCTTACCATCATCGAGGTCCAACAAGGGGAATACTTGGGCGAAGATGATATCGTTCGCCTTGAGGATAATTACGGTAGAGCTGACTAACTAATCAGTGCTGCGATACAAGCAACGATTGTCATATAAAATAAGAATGTCTTGATATTACTAGGCGAGGCCTTGACTGCTAGCTTAACGCCAATTTGTGCACCGATGATATATCCTACAGATAGCACAAGACCAATGAGCCAATCAATTAAGTCATACCAGATAAAAACAGCCAAAGACATAAACGTGAACCCAAGCATACATAAGTGCTTCAATGCATTAGTTTTTAAGATGTCGTATCTAAGGTTGCCCGCAATGGCACCGATGAGCAAAAAACCTACCCCCGCCTGAACGAGCCCCCCATAAAATCCAACAAAAAAGAGTACCGGCCAAGCTAATGGAGTATTTCGCATCTTCTTTATGGGCGTTCCTTCTGGCGGTAGGACAGTCTGTGGCTTAAAGTAAGTGATACAGGCCATTAAAATCATAGCTCCCAGAATGACATATTTCACATGCTGAGTATTAATATTCGCAATCGCAGAGGCACCAGCGAGGCCACCTAAGATAATGGGGATAAGTATGAGCCCCAAATCGCTAGTATCAAACTTTCCGTAGTGCTTAAATCCTGCCAGAGCTGAACTTGATTGTGCAATGATGCCGACACGATTCGTTGCATTAGCAATCTCTGCGGGCAACCCAAACAATATAAGTGCTGGGACCACTAAATTCGAGCCTGCGCCCGCAATCGTGTTAATAGCACCTGCGATGAGTGCTAAAAATGCAATTCCAAACATAGAGAGCAAATTAAAATCCATTACGTCTCACACTCGCTTTGCCTTAAAAGCTCCGACCTTCGCATGGGCATAGCATCAATTCGATCAAAAAGCCTGTCAAGAATACTAGTATCTTGAGAGTAATCCTTGATACCGCCATCAAGACCAATTAGCCAAATCCCCTCATCATCTAATGGCCAGGCATTTAAGTTTTCATGCATCCCATTAATATACTCAACTACCAGTATTTTGCGCTCTCTCATCTCACAAGCAAAATCTAAATTAAAAGCAACGATATCATGCATCATGTCACCTCTCTGACCGTCATGGTTAATGACCAACAATCGGTATTGCCACTTAAAGTCCTCGAGATTTTGAGCCTTAACCCATAAAGGACTCAGTATTAATAAAATCAATAAAAGCCTATACCTCATAATGCATTTCGATATGATCAATATTATCCTCAAGATAAATCTCACCCACAGCGATAAACCCAAGGCTCTCATAGAATCCTCTCAATCGATACTGAGCCGATATAATAATTTTTTTTGCCTTGAATTGTCTCTTAACATAGTCCATCGACTCTCTCATTAACGCCACTCCCAAGCCCTTAGATCGGTGACTGATCGGAACAACCACCCTGCCGATCGAGGGATGCTCGTATTTAATCTTTTCCGGAAATGCTCTGAGGTAGCCAACCAGATCATACCCCTCACAACAAAGCAAATGCATGGCTGATTGATCTATATTATCGGCATCTATGTATGGGCAGTCTTGCTCTAAAATAAAGACCTCCTGCCTCAGTCTTAAAAGCTGATAGAGCTCTTCCTTGCTGAGCTCATTAAAACTTTTCCAGTGGACTTGATACCCTTTAATCATCATCAAACATTATATTAACCATCATGATCCAACCACAGGTACCAACTGGCAACTGACCTGTAGGGTCGCCATTTATGTGTAATCTTATCAATTTCTTTGATCGAGAGTGCTTTATTCTTATAAAGCTTTTTTACGGATTGGATTAAACCATAATCGGTATTGGAAAATACATCGAGACGATGCAATCCAAACATCAAGAACATCTCTGCAGTCCATGGACCAATGCCCTTGAGTCTTGTGAGATTCTCCATCACCTTGTCATCACTCTGTTTAGAAAATTGGTTCATCTTAATTTCTCGGTCACGCATCGCCACAACAATCCCCTTTAGGTATGTTATCTTCTGTCCCGAGAGCCCCTCTCTTTTATCGGGATGATTTTCAAGTCCTAATATCTTTTCTTCCAAGGACTTTAGGGTTTTAGTGTTCTTTTTAAAATTATTCCAAATTTTTTGAGCAGCACTGTTAGATACCTGTTGGCCAATGATGATCTCAACAAGACAGCTCAATAAACGGTATTGTGAAATCTTTGGCTCCTCAAAGAATGGACAGCTCTCACCCGCTTTTAATACCTTCGCTAACTTTGGATCCTGCTCCAATAGATAGGCTTTGACCTCGGCTTCTTTCATAGCCCATCATATTACTATGAAACCGTGGGCAGCTCCTCCCAGCATGTTGTATATCTCTGTGATACTTGCTGTTGATTTCTTGGATAGCTAAAGGTGCCATGCTGTGAGGCGAAAAAAAGTCGAGCTCCCTTTTGGTTCATCTGATCGATTGACTGCATAAGCTTGGATGCATGCGTATCTTGGGCTAAGAACAGGTCCCCCTGTACGCTCGAGGCCAAGGTACAGTCATCCAGGATGACACCTAACTTGCTGTACCGATAGCCCTTACGAAATATTTTATTGAGCATGCCATTGGCTGTTCTTAGCATGAGCCTTGAGTCATTCGTTGGAACAGGAAAGGTCTGCTGATCGGTAATGCATGCCTGTCTGTGATTCGAAAAACGATTAGTCCTGATAAAGATACTCATGCGCTGGCAGTGCTGATATTCGGATCTAAGCTTTTCAGCGGCGCGCGCGACAAAATTACTCAGCGGCATTCTTGCCTCCTCGGCTCTTGTAATCGGTGATCTAAGACTCCTGCTGACAATAATTTGCTTTCTGGGTGAGAGCGACTCCTCAAGCCCAATACACGACTCGCCATTAAGCTCCCGAATCATGCGCTCAATGACAACGCTAAAACGCTTTCGCATGGTTGCAATATTGCTGTTCGCTAATGCATAAGCATTATCAATGCCCATGCCATGCAGATGATGGCTCATGCGGCTTCCTATGCCCCAGATCTCTCTAATAGGCGTCGACCTAAGCATATCGATCCTGTTATGGCTATCAATAATCATGACCTTTGACTGTATGCCCTGCCTTTTGATTTGATAGGCCGCAACCTTAGCAAGTGTCTTGGTAGGGCCGATGGCTATCCTTACCGGTATGCCCACCCATTGTTTTGTCACACTTCTTATGTAGCAACCAAACTCATAAAGATCGTAATGAGAGGCGAGGTCGGTCATATCTAAAAAAGCCTCATCGATGCTGTAGCATTCCATTTTCGGACAAAGCGATCTGAGGATGCTCATCACTCTGCTCGACATATCACCATAAAAAGCATAGTTCGAGGAAAAAACAATGCCTCCTTTTTTCAAATAGTCTTCTCTAATCTTGAACCAAGGAATGCCCATAGCCACGCCGAGTTGCTTGGCTTCGATACTCCTTGCAATCACGCAGCCATCATTATTAGATAGAACAACAACCGGCTTACCCTTAAGGTCAGGCCTAAATACCGTCTCACAAGAAGCATAAAAGCTCTCACAGTCGACAAGTGCAATGGTCATTTAAACTGGTTAATGACAGCGGTGACCTTGCCCATCAGCTCGACATCAGCACAATCACTGATCATAATCGTTGGGTAATCAGGATGCTCTGACTTTAATGCTGCCTGGGGTCTGAGAAGCAGTCGCTTGCATATAATATCGCCATCAATCGAGGCGATCACAATATCACCGTGTATCGGGGTCATGCTTCGATCAACAACCAGTACCGCACCATCGGCAATGCAGGCGCCGATCATGGAAACCCCTTTAGCACGCAGCAGAAACGTCGCGGTACGGTTCTTTATGAGATGCTCATTCAGGTCGATCGGATTCTCCATATAATCACTTGCTGGACTAGGAAATCCGACATAAGCCGGACCCAAATAAAAAGGCAACAACATAAAGCAGTCTCAAAGTTAAAAGAAAATTAAGAAATACTGTAAATATATACAGTATTTTTTATATTATGGGATGATCCTTGAGGTGTAAAGCAATTTTATGAAAAGCTGTTCATTTTATGGGTTTTAGCGTTAAAATCAGAGGTTCAATAATTTAGTAGGGGGAAGAATGTTAATCATTCAGCATACTTTTAGTTATACCAAGGCCCTGTTTGCTTCGGTGCTTATCCTTTTCGGTGTCAGCAGTGTGGGCGCTCAGGAGCTTGAAGAAATTATTGTAACCGCC
>Ga0255768_10001778_pt1 | contig 22012 bp, 45 predicted proteins | sample 071ome_33_FD_179983 | JGI IMG/M metagenome (GOLD analysis project Ga0255768, IMG submission 179983) | Coastal salt marsh microbial communities from the Groves Creek Marsh, Skidaway Island, Georgia - 071412AT metaG (version 2) | ecosystem: Environmental > Aquatic > Marine > Intertidal zone >...
ATGGTGTAGAATTACACTACGATTCATCAATTCAATAATAATTGAATACTTTGTGAGGGCTAGAAATAGCCCTCGCAACTAAATAAGGAGATTACATGATAAAAATTATAGAGAACAAAGAAACAATAAAATTACAACGTGGAAACAAGATTATTGAGAGATCAGTAAAAGATTATAAAACTAATAAAGCAGTTTATGATTTTAGAGGTTTTAAACCTGTTCAAGATGTTGTAAAAGAAGTTAAAGAAGAAAAGGTTGTAGAATTAAAACCTAAACCAAAACGAACAAGGAAGAAAAAAGATGAACAAGTGGATTTGGCAAAAGACTAAAAAGAAAGCTAAATGGATTTGGGTTAAAGCTAAAAATAACCCTATGTATTCGATTCCTTTAGCTTGTTTGATAGTTTATTTAATTTGGAAGTAAGTTATGGCTAATTATACTGGTGCTGATGTTATTGTTGCTGGAGATGTAACTAAATACCAACCTGATGCTTTTGGATTTGGTATTGCATCAACTGACGCAGAAGCAGTTAATTTCTTTGCACAAACAACTAACGATATTTTAAGACAGTTAAGAATAGAATGGTGGCCAATTTATAAAACAAATATATTTACTGATATTACAGTTCTAAACACAGCAGAGATGGTTAATACTAAAGTTAATCTAGATCAATTTGAACGTGCTGGTGTTTATTTATTTCTTGGAAGATTCTTATTACCAGCATTAACTAAATTTAGACCAGAAACAGAAAAAGATAGATTCGAAAGAATGGCAGAATATTACATGAGCCAATACAATATCGAATGGAGAATGATATTAGAAGATGGTGTAGAATATGATGTTGATTCTGATGGAACTATTGTCTCTAACGAGAGAGAACCTTTACATGGATTTAGAAGATTGGTCAGATAATGGCTGTAGATGTTCAAATAAAATCCAATGCAAAAGAGATAAGTCAAAAATTTAAAAAATTCCAATCTGTTCTTCCTAGAATAATTGATAAAGGATTAAAACAAGCTGGATTTCAATTATTAGATATTATCAGAACTAAAACACAAAAAGGTATTGATTTTAGAGATAGACCTTTTGCACCATACTCACAAGGTTATTTAAAAAAACTTAATAGAGAAGGTAAATCAACAAATGTAGATTTATTTTATTCTGGTCGAATGTTAGGAAGTTTAACTCCATCATCAACTGTTAAGAAATCTGGTAAAAATAAAGTTTCATTAGCATTTAGTAATTCACAAATGAGACAAAGAGCATTATTTAACCAAGTATTGAATGACCCTAAAAGAGAATTTTTTGGCTTTAATGATAGAACAGAAAGTATTATACAGAAATCATTTAACAGATTTGTAAAAAAAGAATTAAGAAAGTTTAGAATATGAGTGTAAGAGAAAATATAGCATCTAATTTATTAACAACTATTTCTGGTATATCTAGCCCAGCAATTAAGAAAGCTACTAGACAACCTTTTATTTTAGATGAATTATCTGAACAGCAATATCCAGCAGTAATAATTCAAACTTCAGAAGAAGTTAGAGATGATTCAGAATTGGGAAATGGTGCAAGAACAAGGCATGGTACTATTGATTTTGTAATACTTGGATTTGTAAAAGGTGCAGAAGCTAATATAGATACTAAAAGAAATGAACTTATTACAGCTATTGAAACTGAAATAGAATCTGATATTACACGAAATGGTAATGCACTTGATACACAAGTTGTTTCTGTAGAAACTGACGAGGGTAGCTTATTTCCAGTTGGTGGTATTAGAATGACAATCAGATGTATGTACCAATATCAATCAGGAACACCATAAGGAGTAAGCTATGAAGATAGAAAAAACATTAGATAAAATTACTAAAAAAATCGATCAAATAGAAAAGATGCACGATAAAGAGTCTATGCTTTGTGAAGAAGTAAAAGATTTAATCGAGGAAATCAGAGAAAATTCTTTAGAAGATGAAGATGGGTCTTGGGAAGAAGAAGATGCTGATGATTTAGAGGAAGACTTTGAGGAAGACGAAGAAGAAGATATTGACGAAGAAGACGATAAATTGTAAAAGACATTATGGCTAAGGATATTAAATTATATAAAGGTAGTTCAGAAATAATTATTAATGAAACTAATCTTGAACATTATTTAAGACTAGGCTATAAGCAAGAACAAGAAACTAACAAAAAATCAAACAAGGATAAAAAGACATGGCAACACATCACGGAAAAGAAGGAGTTGTAACAGTTGGTGGAACAGCAATGGGCGAAGTTACTTCGTTCACACTAGAAACTACTGGAGATGTTGTAGAAGATACAGCTTTATCAGATGGAACTAAATCATTTGTAGCTGGAAGAACTTCATTCTCAGGAACAATCGAAATGCACTTTGACGAAACTGATACTCAACAAGAAACTTTATTAGCTGGTGCTTCAATAGCTTTTGTATTATTACCAGAAGGTAATGATTCAGGAGATGCAAGTTATTCAGGAACAGGTATTGTAACTGGTATGAGTATTAACAACTCAATGGATGCTATTGTTTCTAGAAGTGTAACATTTCAAGGAACTGGAACTCTAACTATCGGAACTGTATAATCTAATTTATGTCAGTTATTGATAGAGTTAAATCTCATTTTGAAACTCTTAAAACTATTACTATTGAAGTTGAGGAGTGGAAAGATGAGCATGGTAAAAATAGTGTCTTTTATTCAGAACCATTAACACTTGAAGAAAAAAACATAATCTTTAAAAAGTCAAATAATTTTCAAGATTTAACTGTTTTAGTTGATTTGCTTATAATGAAACTTTTAGTTAAAAATGATAAAGGCGATATGATTAAAGCCTTTAATCCTGAAGATAAATTTGCATTAAGAAAAAAAGCTGATTCAAATATAATTGCTAATATAGCTAACAAAATATTAGCAGATACTAATTTTGAGGAAGCCGAAAAAAAGTAGAAAGCGACCCTGATGTAAGGTCGCTATTAGTTGTAGCAGAACGATTACATCTCACTATCCAAGAAGTTCTTGATATGCCTGTTAGCCATTATAATTTATGGTTAGCTTACTTGAAAAAAGAACAAGATCAGTATAATACTAATAAAAAACTAACCGAAGCAAAAACATTTAAAACATAATGAATCAAAGACTAAATATTGATATAGTTGCAAATGATAAAAGCAAACAAGCATTATCAGAATTAGACAAAAATTTAGGTAAAGTTAAGGCATCAATATTTAATTTAAGAAATGCTTTTTTAGGTATTGGTGCTGGAGTAGTTATTAAAGGTTTTTTTGATGCTGGAGTTCAAATTGAAAATCTTGGAGTTCAATTAAATGCTTTATTTAAATCAGCAGAAAAAGGAAAACAAGCATTAGATATTGTAACTAAATTTGCGGCTGGTACTCCATTTGAACTTAAAAATATTCAACAAGGTATCACAGCATTAGCAACAATTGCAGAAACAGCAGAAGAATCAGGTATTTCATTTGAAGAATTATTAAAGATTACAGGTAATACAGCAGTTGTTCTTGGTGGAGATTTTGCTTTAGCATCTTTACAAATACAAAGATCATTTAGTGCTGGTATATCAAGTGCTGAATTATTTAGAGAACGTGGTGTTAAAGCTATGGCTGGTTTCAAAGAGGGAGTTAGCATAAATTCAAAACAATCAATAGACGGATTAAGAAAAGCATTTGGTACTGGTGGAGAATATGGCAAATTAATGAATGATTTGTCTAAAACAACATTTGGTACTTTATCTAATTTAAAAGATGCTTTCTTTTTATTTCAAGTTGAAGTTTCAAAAGGTTTTTTTGGTGCTTTAAAACAAAATTTAGGAGATTTATTAAGTACTATCGAAAATAATACTAAAGCTATTAATGAATTTGGTATGATTATTGGTACTGGATTAAGTAAAGCAATTAATGCAACAGCATCAGCAGTTAAATTTTTAAAAGATAATATGAAAATTTTAATTGAAGCTATTAAAATCTTAATAGCATTTAAATTAATTACATTCTTTTATAATTTATCAATAGCAATAAAATCAGCATACACAGCTATGTTATTATTTAATGGTGCTGTTAAAAGAAATTTAATAATTGCTGGTGGTGCTGTTCTTGCATCTCAATTAGATAAAATAATTAAAAAAATTAAAGAATTGAGAGGAATAACTGATGGGGATATTGATATTGAACCAGAAAAAGAAATAGGAACAACAATCTCTAAAAATATTCCTAAATCTACCTTTATGGATAAATTAATTCTTCAAGGTAAAATTTTTAAAACAATGATTATTGATTTAAATGCAAGTGCTTTAGATGAAATGAAAAAGAAATTTTTTACTATTGGAGAAATTATTGCCAATTCTATTAATAAAGGAATAAAAAATATATCAAAATCAATAGCAGAATCAGTAATATTAGGAAATGATTTAGCAGAAACATTTAGAAAAATGGCTCAACAATTATTAGTAAATATTTTAGCACATTTTATAGAAATGACAGCTAGATTATTAATTGATATTGCTTTGCAGAAAACAAAATTAGCTACAATGAAAGCACAAGAATCATCTTTAAAAAGACAAATTGCATTACAAACTGTTCTTTCTGCAATAAGTGGTGGTGTTGGTGGATTCTTTGGTGGATTATTTAGAGCATCAGGTGGTTCAGTTCAAAAAGGGAAACCATATATTGTTGGAGAACAAGGTGCAGAATTATTTATTCCAAACCAATCAGGACAAATCACACAATCAGCTAGAGGAACTGGTGGTGGACAAACTACAGTTAATTTTAATATCAACACAGTAGATGCTTCAGGTTTTGAAGAATTATTAGTTAGATCAAGAGGAACTATAACTCAATTAATTAATAGTGCTGTAAATGAAAGAGGTAGGGAGAGTTTAATCTAATGGCTGGTGCATTTCCAATATCAACTGCTCAATTTCAATCTTTAGGAATAAGGTCTATTCAAAATACTATTATCTCTAAATCTCAATCTGGTAAGAAACTTGCAAGACAAGTAGATGGTCAAAGATGGAGCTTTACAGCAAGAATAATTACAGCTAAACGATCTGATGTTTATGGACAACTAATGGCATTTATAATTAAGCAAAGATCAGGCAAAGAAAATTTTACGATTGTACCACCAGAAGTCGAAGATGCTAGAGGTACAGCTAGTGGTACACCTACTGGAACAGGAAGTGCTGGAGATACATCTATTACACTTGGTGGAACTGGAACTGGCACATTAAAAGCTGGAGATTTTATCAAGTTTGCTAATCATTCTAAAGTATATATGGTCGTTGCAGATCAATCAGATATTTCAACCGGAACTCTTACAATAGAGCCACCATTAACTACAGCAGTTTCTTCATCAGATATTCAATATGATGATGTTCCATTTACAGTATATCTAACTAACGATATTCAAGAGTTTGGAGTAGTGGGTGCTGGAAAAGATGGAACTTTGTTATATCAATTTGAATTTGATGTTGAAGAAGCACTATAGATGAAAAAATACAAAATAACTCATAGAGTAAGTGCCGATTTTCTAGCTGAAATTATTGTAAATGAAGATGAAATTAATATTCAAACTAACGATCTTAAAGAATATAAGAAACCTAATAGCAAATTTGAATATACTATGTTAAAAGGTACAGAAAGTATAACTCAAACAACTTACGAAGAATATGACGAGAAGCCTGACAACAGCAGTAAAGAACGAATTAGCAACGAATGATATTCGACCAGTACATCTTATCACTATTGGGTTCAATACTCCTGTTAATCTTACTGATTGTTCCTTTCCACTAACATCATCTGTATCAGGCTCATCAGTTACTTATTCAGCTTCAGATTTTATTATGGGTATATCTGATTTTTCTGAACAAACAGAATTAAGTAAATCTAGTTTAACTTTAGCTTTATCTGGTGCAGATCAAACTTTTATATCAACAGTTTTAAATGAAAATGTTTCTAATGATACTGTAGATATTTATAGAGGTTTTTTAGATGATTCTAGTGCTTTAATTTCTGACCCTTTTTTATTTTATAGAGGACAAATTGAAGGATTTTCTATTCAAGAAAATGATACTGCAAGTACAGTTACATTAAATATAGTTTCACATTGGGCTGACTTTGAAAAAAAGAATGGTCGTAAAACAAATAATACATCACAACAAAGATTCTTTAGTACAGATGTTGGAATGGATTTTAGTTCAGAAAATGTATTAGATATTAAATGGGGTAGAGAATAATGGGAAGATTTAGTAAATTTAATCCTATAAAGATAGTTAAAAAAGCTGTTAAAGTAGTTGTTAAAGTTGTTCAAAAAGCAATATCATGGTTAATACCTATACCTGATATTCCTGACTTTGGTGCTGGAGATTTTGATGAATTTGAAAAAGGTATATTACTTAATAAACAATCCAATGACGCATCTATTCCTGTTATATATGGAGAAAGATTAATTGGTGGAACTCGTGTTTTTTTAGATTCTGGTGGTGGTACTACAAACCAATATCTTTACATGGCTATCGTTATGGCAGAGGGAGAGATTAATTCTATAGAAGAAATAAGAATTGATGATAAAGCTGTAACATGGGCATCTAGTTTATCTGATGGAACAGAAGTAGAAGTAGATAGTTCAGATGCTAATTTTTATAAAGCTGACCCTAATGTAGAAGGCTCAAGTGCAGAAAGTTTAATTAGAGTAGAGCCACATTTTGGAACTGATGGACAATCTGCATCTGGTATATTATCAGCTTTAGATAATTGGGGAAGTAATCATAAGTTATCTGGTCTATGTTATTTAGCATTAAGATTTAAATGGAATCAAGACGCATTTACAGGAATACCAAAAGTACAAGCTAAAATAAAAGGTAAAAAAGTTAAAACCTATAATGCAAGTTTAGTAGAACAATCTGCATCTTATTCAACTAATCCAGCTTGGTGTTTATTAGATTATTTAACTAATGAAAGATATGGAAAAGGTTTAGCAATTTCAAATATAGATTTACAAAGTTTCTATGATGCTTCATTAGTTTGTGAAACACAAGTAACACCATATTCTGGTGGAAGTGATATTAATATATTTGATACAAATGCAGTAATAGATACATCAAGAAAAATAATTGAAAATGTTAGAGAACTTGTAAAAGGTTGTAGAGGTTATCTTCCATATTCATCTGGTAAATATAGTTTAGTTATTGAAACAACAGGAACAGCATCAATTACATTAACTGAAGATGATATTTTAAATGGATATAATTTATCTTCTCCAAGTAAAAATGATAGATATAATAGAGTTATAGTTTCATTTATTAACCCAGATCGAAATTTCCAAGTTGATGAAGTTCAGTTTCCACCAATAGATGATTCAGGATTACCAAGTGCAGATCAACACGCAACAATGAAAAATGCAGATGGTGGCATATTACTTGATGGAAGATTTGATTTTAAAACAATCACATCTCCATATCAAGCAGAAGAAATGGCAGAAATTATTTTAAGAAGATCAAGAGAATCTTTAACTTTATCTTTAAATGTTTCATTTGATGCTTATGATTTAGCTATTGGAGAAATTGTAAATATTACACATAGTTCTTTAGGATTTTCTGCTAAACCATTTAGAATTATAGAAATTAGTTTTAATGAAGATTACACAATAGGTTTATCTTTGGTGGAATACCAAGCATCACATTATACATGGGCAACTAAAACTCAACAAGCAACAATCCCAACAACTAATTTACCTAATCCATTTACTATTCAACCACCAGCAAGTTTAACTTTAACAGATGACTTAGTAGAATACAATGATGGTACAGTTATAACTCGTTTAAATATAGTTATAAGTGCTTCTCCTGATAAATTTGTTAATAGATATGAAGTAGAAGTAAAACAATTAACAGATAGAAATGGTAATGCAGTAAGTGATAATTTTAGAATTATTGGACAAGGTATTTCATTAAATTATCAAATGTTGAACGTAATTGACAATGCACAATATCAAGTAAGATGTCGTGCAATAAATGGATTAAATGTTGTAAGTAGTTATGTAACAGCTAATAGACAAATTATAGGTCAAACTGCTGTTCCACAAGATGTAGAAGACTTTGCAATTAATGTTATTGGAGATCAGGCTTTATTGAGTTGGTCGGCTATACCTGACCTCGATCTTGATTATTATACTATTCGATTTAGTACAGATTTATTAAATCCAAGTTGGGCTAATAGTTTTGATCTAGTCGATAGAGTTGGAAGACCAGCAACTAATATTACACTACCTCTAAAAACAGGAAGCTATCTTATCAAAGCAAATGATAAACTAGGCAACCAATCTGCAAACGAAACTATTATCTCAACTAATATTGCATCTGTTAATTTTGTTAGTCAAACTACAATCAATGAGCATACAGCTTTTTCAGGAACTAAAACTGATACAAGTGTAACAGTTATTAATTCAATTAATTATCTAGGTTTAACAGCTACAGGAACAGTAGGAGATAATGCAACTAGAGTACCAGCAGAAGGTTTTTATGAATTTTCTAATACCATTGATTTAGGTGCTAAATTTAAAGCACAATTTACTGCAACAATTTCACAAATTACAGAAGATGTATCAGAATTTTTTGATGGTGGAAGACCAGATGCTACCACATTGTTTGATGATGGAAGACCAAACCCTTTTGATGGCACAGCACCAGCACAAGCACATACGATATTACAAATATCTACAAGTGATGATAATGTTACTTACTCTGCTTATAAACAATTTGTTACAGGAGAACATATTGGTCGTTATTTTAAATTTAGAGTTAAATTTACATCTAATGACACAAAGGCTAGATCATTAATTAGTGAATTATCTGTTAATGCAAGTCTTTCAAAAAGAGTTGAAAGTGGTAATGATATTAGTTCTGGTACTGGTGGAAAAGCTATTACATTTGATGCTGGTTTCAAATTAAATCCAGCTATAGGAATTTCTGCTCAATCAATGGCTAATGGAGATTATTATTCTATAACTTCAAAATCAACAACTGGTTTTACTATTGAATTTTTTAATAGTTCTGCTACAAGTATTGACAGAACATTTGATTACATAGCACAAGGAGTAGGACAAATAATACCATAATATGGCACAAGTATCACAAATAACATTAGACAACCAAGCATTTAGTACATTTAGATCAAATCTAAATAATAGTATGAACGCATTAAATTCACAACATATCGGTTCATCAAGACCAGCTTCAGCAGTAGCTGGAACAATTTGGCTAGACAATTCTGTAGCAAATACTATCGCTATGAAACTTTTTGATGGGACAGATGATTTAGAATTATTTTCAATTAACACATCAACAAATGCAATAACACTTCCTAGTGGCATTTCTATTACAGAAACCGACCCAAGTGCTATTCCATTTGCAATCGCTTTAGGGTAAAAGGATAAAATATGGCAAATAATTTTTCAGATGCACAAGTAAGTTTAACAGATAATACTTTAACTGATATTTATACTGCATCAAATAAATCTTTAGTAATCGCTGGAACGATTGCTAATACAACAACAACTTCAATAAATGTAAGTTTAAAAAAATATGATGATTCAGCAACTGCTGGAAAATTTATATTTGAGAATATTCCATTACCAACAGGTTCATCTATTGAATTACCTAAAATAGTTTTACAAACTTCTGATAAAATTCAGGCACAATCAGATGATGCTTCAGGTAATGCAGATGTTCATTTACAACTTTTAACAGATGTATCGTAATGAGTTATATTGGAAGCAAACCAGCAGATGCAGTTTTAGAAACTGATGATATAGCAGATGGTGTTGTAACAACTTCTAAACTTGCAGATGATTCTGTAACTAATCCAAAACTATTTACAGGAAGCCAACAAAATTTCAGAAACATCATCATCAATGGGGATATGAGTATTGCTCAAAGAGGAACTTCAACATCAAGTGTATCAACAACTCAATATCCATCTTTAGACAGATTTCAAATGTTAACACAAACTGCTGGAAGTGCAGTATTTACAGTATCGCAAGACACAGATGTACCAAGTGGTCAAGGTTTTGCTAAATCACAAAAAATTGATGTAACAACAGCATTAGACCCTTATGCTTCTTCAAATTTTACAAATTTAAGATATATAATGGAAGGTCAAATGTTACAGTATCTTAAAAAAGGAACTGCTAATGCTGAAAGTTTAACTTTATCTTTTTGGGTAAAATCAAATAAAACTGGAACTTATATAGCTGAATTATTTGATGCTGACAATTCTAGACAAATTTCAAAAGCATATACAATAGATAGTGCTTCAACTTGGGAAAAGAAAACAATCACTTTTGCTGGAGATACAACAGGAACATTAGATAATGATAATAATAGAAGTTTAGATTTACGTTTTTGGCTAGGTGCTGGAAGTAGTTATACATCAGGAACTTTAAATACATCTTGGAACTCTAGTACAAACGCAAACAGAGCCGTAGGTCAAGTTAATTTTGCTGATAGTACTTCTAATGATTTTTGGATTACAGGAGTACAACTAGAAGCTGGAACAACAGCATCTGATTTTGAGTTCTTGCCACATGATGTGAATTTAAGAAGATGTTTAAGATATTATCAATTCGTTGCTAGTGATGCAAATAAAGATTTATGTGTTGGTGCGTATTATTCAGCTAATTCAATACTTGGAAGTATACAGTTAAAAGAAGTTATGAGAACTACTCCATCTATTGATATTGAAACTGGTACTAGTTATTATGCAAGTTTTTTGAATAATACTGTAGATACCTTAAATACTTTTACTTTATCCAGTTCTTCCCACAATAAATCTATTTGTTTAGTAAATTCTACAGAAGCAAGTGGTATCGTTGGATATGCTTCTATTTTAAGAGCAAATAATGTTAATTCTTATTTAGCATTTGATTCGGAGTTATAATTATGATTGAAACAGTAACAAAAAACTATGATACTATAACAAATGAATTTTGCAGTTACCAAGTAACTTATGTAAATTCTAACAGAGTAAAATCAGTACCACTAGACGAAGCAAACACAGATTACCAATTAATACAAGAGTGGATAGCAGAAGGAAATACTGTTATAGATAATGGGGGTGGCGAATGAGTTATTTAGGTCGAGGATTAGATAAAATATCAAACATAGAAATATTAGATAACATCACATTTGATGGCTCTAGTTCTTATTCTATTACAAAAAGTTCAGTAGCATTTGTACCTAACTCTGCACAATCATTATTAATTTCTATTGATGGGGTTGTTCAAGCTACTAATTTTTCAGTTTCAACTTCTACAATAGACTTTGGAGTTGCAGTACCTAGCACATCAACTTGCGATTTCTTTTTACATTATGGAACAGGAGTTTTATTTACTCCAGCAGATGGTACAGTTACAGAAGCAAAAATTGGAAGTGGTGCTGTAACAAGTGCTAAATTAAGTTATCCTTTAACTACTTTCTCATCTACAGGTATAGATGACAATGCTACAAGCACAGCGATTACGATTGATAGTAGTGAGAATGTTGGTATTAGCGAAACAACACCTCTAGGAAAACTTCATGTTAAAACTGCTGATAGTGGAATATCTAGTGTAAGTGGTGGTGCAAATGAATTTGTTATTGAAGGTAGTGGAGATACAGGAATGTGTATTGTTGGTGGAACATCTAGTTCTGCTCAAATTCTTTTTGGTGATAGTGGTAGTTCTTTTAGAGGTGCTATTAATTATGATAATGGCTCTGATAGTTTAAGAATTAGTACAAGTGCTTCAGAACGTATGCGTATCGATAGTTCTGGAAATTTATTGGTAGGAACTACATCAAGTAATGTTGTAGTTGCTGATGTTGAAGGAATTTCAATACAAGCAGATGCTTCAATTCAAGCAAATACAGATGGAAGTACAATTCCTTGTAGAATAGGAAGGCTTGGAACTGATGGAACTTTAATAGAATTTAGAGCTCAAACTTTTGTTGAAGGAACAATAAGTGTATCTGGTGCAACAGTATCTTATAATGGATTTACAGGAACGCACTGGTCAAGATTTACCGATAACTCAACACCAAATATTTTAAGAGGAACAGTTTTAGAATCTTTAGATGAAATGTGTGATTGGTATAATTTAGAGTTTGATATAACTGATGAAGAAGGAAATATTACTTCTAAAAAAATACCTCATGTGTTAGCTGATGGTCAATCCAACGGAGATGTAATTACTTACAACCATGAAGGAACAGATTACCAAGCAACGATTGTTAAAGAAACTGATATAAAACACATGATGTCAAAAGTATCAGATACAGTAGATGCTAAAAATGTTTATGGTGTATTTAGTTCTTATGACAATGATGGTGAAGGTTATAATGATTTCTATGTAGCTTCAGTTGGTTCATTTGTAGTTAGAATAAAAGCGAATGAAACAATCGCTAAAGGAGATTTACTTCAATCAAATGGAGATGGAACTGCAAAAGTACAAAATGATGACAATGTTAAATCTAGCAGTTTTGCAAAAGTATTATCAACAACAGTAATTGAAACTTATGATGATGGTTCGTTTATCGTTCCATGTTCATTAATGTGTTAGGAGTATAGTATGGCAATAATAACTTTAAATAATAATTCTTTAGTTAATGCTGATGTAGGTAAGGTTTTGCAAGTTGTTAGTACTTCAACTACAACTGCTATAGTAACAACTTCAACAACTTATACAGGTATTGGATTAGAATTAACTATAACACCGTCTTCAACATCTAATAAAATATTTTTAGTATATAATGGTAGTAATGAAACAAATGGTGCTTCTAAAGATGTTTTTGTTGAAATGTTAAGAGATTCAACTCAAATAGCTCAAAGGGTATCTTCAAGTTTTGCTGATGGTTTTGTAATAGACCAAGCATTATCAAAATTAGATTCTCCATCAACTACTTCGGCTATCACATATAAAATACAAGGTAAGTCTGGAGATGGAACAGTCGTTGTATTTAATGTAAGACGTGCTAGTGCAGACAATACAGGAATATTAACAGCATATGAAATAGCAGGATAAAATTATGATTATAGCAAAAGCAATTTTAAAAATTAATCCAAATGCAGTATTTAGTTATACTGATATTGATAATATTAATTGGTTGGAAGGAACAACACCTATACCAGTAGCTGAGATACAAGCACAATTACCTATTGTAGAATTTGATATGGCTATGGAAGATTTAAGAGCTAAAAGAAATAAACTATTACAAGAGACAGATCATTATGCTTTATCAGATCAAACTTTATCTGATGACATGAGAACTTATAGACAAGCATTAAGAGATATTACAGAAAATTTAACAACAGTAGAACAAGTAAAAGCAGTAGAGTTTCCAACTAAACCATAAGGAGTTTAGATGAATAAATTTCTGAATATCTTACAACATTGGAAGAATAACATATGGAAGAAATTAAACAGCGAATTAAAGAGCATGAGGGGTTTAGGGATACTGTGTATTCCGATAGCTTGGGCTTTGCTACTATTGGTTATGGGCATCTTGTATTACCCTCTGATAATTTTATTGAGGGTGTTACTTATGACAAAGAAACTCTTGAAGAAGTTTTTGATAATGATTTTAAAATAGCAGTAGATTCAGCTAGAGAATTATTAAGAGATATAGAATATAATCATATAGTTTTCGGTGTAATTGTTGAAATGTGTTTCCAATTAGGCAAACCACGAGTAATGAAGTTTAAGAAAATGTGGGAAGCCTTGAGAGAAAAAAACCTTGATAAAGCATCACAAGAAATGATAGATAGTAATTGGCACAAGCAAACCACAAAAAGATGTGAGGCTTTGGCTAGTATAATGAAAAACGCAAACAAATAGGAGAACGATTATGCCAATGGGAAAAGGAACTTATGGTTCAAAAAAAGGAAGACCACCTAAAAAATCTAAAATGATGAGCAAGAAAAAGAAGAAAAAATAATGCCATTAATTAAAGGATATTCAGCTAAATCTATCTCTAAAAATATTAAAAGAGAATTAAAAGCTGGTAAGAAAAGATCACAAGCTGTAGCTATCGCACTTTCGGTAGCTAGAACAGTTAAAAGGAAAAGAAAAAAATGAGTTTTATAGATATAAACAATATGTCATTTGGATTAGCAGTTCAAAGAGGATTAGTTAATAATTTTTCTGCTGTTCAAAAATTTGGATTGAATACTGCTGTTGGAAGTGGTGCATTTGAAACTGTATGGGACGGAGATAATATTTATACTTACGCACCATCTTCAGGAACTGCTACTGCAACTTCATCTGATACTGGTTCTGACAATAATGGTACAGTTAAAATATTTGGTTTAGATTCTAATTACGATCTAGCAGAAGAAACTTTAACAATAGGTGGTAGTGCTGGAACAGTATCTTTTTTAAGAGTATTTAGAGCATTAATGGTTAATGCAAATACTGGAAATACAAATGTAGGCACAATAACAATCACAGTATCATCAACATCTGTAGCTTTAATAAGACCAACATATGGTCAAACTTTAATGTGTGTTTATACAATACCAAGAAATTACAAAGGCTATATTTTACAATTAGATTTAGGAAGTTCTAAAGATTTAGAAAATGAAATAAGATTTATTACAAGAGAAATAGATAATGGAAATTCTTGGAATACAAAAGCATTTATAACTACAAGAGGTGGATTTGTAGAAAAAAATTATCATGTTCCAATCGTATTACCATCTAAAACTGATGTTGAGATAGTTGCAAAAGCTAGTGCTACTTCTTCAGTAAGTGCTGGATTTGAATTAATACTTGAGAAAGTGGTTCAAAGCTAATGGCTAAGAGACCTAGAACAACTGGCGAACATATTGTTGCTCTCTATGGTCATATAACAGGATTAAAAAAATCTATTCATACAATTCAAAATAATCATCTAAAGCATATGCACGAAGATATAGAAAAAATTAACGATAAGATTGATAACAAATTTGATAGTTTAACCAATTTAATTATGTATGGAGTCGGTGCTGTAGCTTTATTGTTTATAGCCCAAGTGCTTTACTTTTTATCAAAATAATATACAACAAATACTTGTATGCAATACTCTCGTATTTTAACGATTTCTGATTTACATATTCCAGCACATCATCCTCAAGCATTTGATTTTTTAAAAGCATTAAAGAAATTTGTTAATCCTGAAATTGTTATAAATGGTGGAGATGAACTGGATAAACACGCGTTGTCAATGCACGACTCTGACCCTGATTTACCTAGTGCTGGAGATGAATTACGAATATCTAAAAAATATATATGGGAACTTAAAAAGATATTTCCTAAAATGATTTTATTACATTCAAATCATTCATCTTTAATTTATAGACGAGCATTAAAACATGGTATGCCAAAAGCATATTTAAGATCATATAACGAATTTTTAGAAGTGGACAGCCAATGGAAGTGGGTAGATGATTTAAACTTAAAATTAAGTGATGGTTCAGAATGTTATTTCACGCATGGAATGGCTTCAGAGGGTTTAAAATTAGCTATGCAATATGGTAAAAATGTTTGCCAATTTCACTTTCATTCTAAGTTTCAAATACAATACTTTTCTAATCCTGATAATTTGGTGTGGTCTCTCCAATGTGGGTGTCTTACTAAACAATCAAATCTTAATTTCTTATATTCGAAGAATCATAGACTTAGATTTGTAATAGGTACAGGTGCTATCATAAATGGTCAGCCTAGATTATTTCCAATGGTTTTAGACAAAAAAGGAGATTGGATTGGTAAAATCGTCTAGTTTAAAGCCACACAGAGCCACGCAGAGAGCCATTGACAAGCAAATAGGTGGTAATCATTACAAGGGTAAAATACAGCCTATAGAATTGATTATATCGCATAATTTAGACTTTATAGATGGCAACATAGTGAAATATGCTGTTAGAAATAAAAAAGGCGAGAACCTAAAAGAAAAATATGATAAAATAATTCATTACTGCGAATTAGCAAAGGAATTAAAATGTGGTTGAATTTATTAACATCTGGTTTAAAAGTCGGTGCAAAGATTTATCAAAATCGTAGAGAATCTAAAATGCTAGAATCACAAGCACAAAGACTTCATTACGAAAAAATGGCACGAGGCGAAATTGAATATCAAGAGAAAGTTATTACGAGTAATGATAAAGGCATTAAAGATGAAATTGTCCTTTTTCTCGTATCTATTCCTTTCATTATATTGGTGTACTCTGTTTTTTCTGATGACCCATCAGTAAAAGATAAAGTTGATTTATTTTTTCAATACTTCGATCAATTACCTTTATGGTATCAAGCATTGTTTATTGGTATCTGTTCTGCGATCTATGGCTTAAAAGGTGCAGATATATTTAAAAGAAAATAATTTCATTCAATCATAAAAATCTATAATATGTCCTAATGGACAAAATAAAAGTAGATGCTGTAATAACTGATTTAGAATTACAATTAGAAACAAGCAACAATCCTTATGGTAGCTTTGTTAATTTTAAATTCATAGATACTTTTCCATCTTTTCCAAAAGTACATGACATGATTTCTCAAATTAAAAAAAGAGATGATGTTGAACTAATCAATTACGAATATTCCTATACTGGGATTCACGAAGATACTGATCTTAAATATTTTGAGATAACTTTAAATTAAGTCGAGGCTAGTAAGAGAGAGAAAAAACTAGCCTCAACTATTTTAGGTTCAAAGAGCAAAGTGGGAATGTTTAATAAACCACATTGAAACACCTAAAATTCTTTTTAGCGAGTCGCCAAGTCTCCCTGACGACTCTATCTACTAACTGATAAAGGGAGAAATAATAGTCATTACAACTGTCGTTAGTAGAATTCATTAAACTGGTTGCTTTCCTGTTAGTGCTAAATCTCTTTTTAATTCAGATTGCTTTAGCGAAATATATTGACTTAAATTAGAATAATGAAACCTAGCTTTAATTAATTCTTCTTCAGCATTTGCATACTGCTTTACTATTTCTCTATATTCAGCATCAACTCTACTTTTATGTTCTGCTTCTATAACTGTTTTAGTTTCTAATTTATATTTAAGAAATAATTTACTGAACATAGCTTTTTTACCATCTTCTAAAAGAATAACTTTCTTATGCCATTCAGCCCATTCTTGAGATGCTTTTTCTAGTTCTTCGTATGATTTGTTGCTTAACAACATATATCTCTCCTTACAAAATAATTAATAATAAAACAATAGATAAAAATGAAACAATCCATTTACTATGTTTTCTATGTATTGGTTTTCCAAAAACTATCATGGGTATAATAACATCTCCTCTGCTTCTTGATTTAGTTTTTCAATTTGCTGTTTGAGATGTTTATTCTCTTTATGCAAATCTTCTATAATCTTAGATTGTTTTTTATTCTCCATGTATAAGGCTTGGATTTCTTCCAACTTAAAAGCGAAATCCTTTTTAATATTATGAATCTCGCTTACAAGTGCTTTAATTTGATTATCTTTATCTATCATAATTAAAATGGTATTTCGTCATCCATATCACTCATGGAATCAACTGGTTTAGCATGATCTGGTGCAAATTGCGTTGCGTGTGTTGGCATGGCTTGAGAAATAGGTTTCAAGCCATCAACATTATCAGTTCTAGGTTTATATGGTTTAGTCATAATAAAACTTAAAACCATTTGAATATTACCTTTATCATAAGGTTTAGGAGTTTCAATTTGTTGAGTCTTAGCAAACCACTTTCCAGTAAAACCTTGTTTAACTAATCTTTGAACTGCTTCTGTTTGATACCATTCATTTATTTGTGATAGTTTATATTTTTGTTTTGTTGCACTACACATAAATAAACTTTCAGCACTAGCTTTATATTCATACTTGGGACTTTGAGAGCCTGTTGGTTTTAACCAAAGTGTAAGTGCTACAAAGTCTTTATTGGATTTATTATTTTGATAAGACATTTATTTATTCTCCTTTTTCCATTGTTTTAGTTCTTCGTTAAATTCGCTTTCTAGCTTATCGATATATCTCATAGCCCTAAAGCCTTTAAAATATTTCTCATCTATTTTAATAACATACATAGAAACTTCTTTTTGAGGTTCTTTAGGTATATTAACTACAGCGAGTTTTTGTATTTTAAAGTCGGTTGTTTCTTCTATAAATCGTCTATACATTTCTACTTGGATAGCTTGATCGAAACTATAATCTTTACTTGTTTTCCAATCTAAAACTGCATTTTGACCTTTCCAAGAATCTTTAGTTACAATAACATCATTAGTTCCACAACAATCAAATTTAGAACTGTATAAAGGTAATTCACTTGCAACTACTTTAAATTTTTGTGCTTTCCAAAATCTTAACCATTTTTGAGCCATTGTTCTTAATGGTTCTGATTCTGGTAGCACAGGTTCTTTTTTACTTTTAAAATATATATCAATCCAATCATGTAATTGACTTCCTATATCTCGACCAAAAGATTCTTTTTTTTCTGCTCTTTCTTTAACCTTATTAATAAAATCATTAATCTTATCTAATGGTTGATTATCTTGTAACATAATTTCTTTAATGGCATCATCTCTATTTTTTTTATACCAATTTTGTAAATCAGGTCTTGTTCTTTTATTGATTACAGTAGTTACACTTGATTTTGGGTCGCCATCAACAAAGTATCTATATTTTTTACCATTAGGGTCATAATTTATTTTATTACCTAATTTATTTTCTACAAATTGTTTGGTCATTATTCTCTCCTTTTCTTTTTTGGTAATTAATTTGGAATTCACTAAAACTACAAAAAGTTTCTTTATGCCACAAATTTATTTTATCATCAGGTGCATTTTTTAATGCCCAATCAACTATACTAAAAATATTAGTACCATTTAAAGAAGAATAAACTCCACCATTCATATCTTCATAATGACATTCTTCTATATTATTATTTATTTCTTTTATTTTTTTTTCTCTATCTAACATTATACATCTCCCTTTTATATTCTTGTTTAGTTTTATGTTTAGAATTACTTACACCATAATATTCTTCAATATAATATTCTGTAAGATAATTTTTTTTATTCACTATTCTTGAAATAGCTTTCATTCTTTTATCTTGCCATCTTGTATGCTTGATTGATTGGGTACACATTGATTCCTCTCTTTTTGTTAAATGTTAAGTCTAGATCATCTAATGGTTTGCTAAAATAGTCAATAGATATGTCTAAGTACTCGCATATTTTTTTTAAATTTTTATGACTACAACTATTGGTACCTTTTTCGTATTTTTGAATTTGTTGAAATGATACGTTTAATTTTTTTGCTAATTTTGATTGAGAAATCTTTTTAAAATTAGTGCTACGCATTAATCTTATCTTTCTAATTTGCAAACCAACAATTTTATCAAATATTTCATCATTGTCTTTTTCACTAATATTCCATTGTGGCAACAATTCGCCAATAGAATAATTTATTTCTTCTATAGTTGTATTAGTTCTTTTTATCATAAAAAGCCCATGTTCCTTTCTCTGTTTCTGTTAATTTTTTAAATTGATCTTTAAAGCATGGATTACAAAGTAAGCTATCACTATAGATAGAATTACTACTAAAAAACCAAGCTAGTTTATCTGCGTTTTCTGTAAAGCATCTAGCACATTTATAAGCTAGAATTTTTTTTTGTTTAGTTGATAACATTGTGTCCTCTCCCTGTTAAACAATTTCTAATTAATTTATGTTTAGTATATTCAGCTTTAGGCATTAACCATAATGTTTGTGGTCTAATATACCAGTTATGAACTACCTTGTAAGACTCTACTATTTCATTAGTATTTCTATCTGCAAGTTCTTCGCACAAAATAAGATCATTAGTTATATTCTCTGCTGTAGAATTATTAAAAGTTCCTGATCTGCCATTACTGTCAATTACTGGTTTGTAAGCACAGCCTTGTAATAAGGTGGCAAGTAGCCCACATAAAAGTATTGTTTTTTTCATATCTTTTTTTTTCCTCTCTAAAGAATTGGTTGATTATACTTCAAATGATAAAGTTTAAAAGCCAACTCCTTTTTCTTCTGTTTCAATTTGAACAATTTTTCCAATAGCACCTTTTCCTTGTGTGTACTCTTGTCGTACTGCTCTTGGACTCGAAACATTTGCTTGTCCATTGTTGCTTTCCTTTAATTGACTCACTTGATTAACCAAATGAGTATCTACAGGATTGATTAAATCAATTTGTTCCTGTAAATCTTGTAATCCACCAAGAGTCATATCTCGGTTGAATATTCTTTTAAACTGTTTAGCAATTTCTTTACTAAAAGTAGAATTAGTTGGTATTCTCATTATATACTCCAGTTATGTAATACACCTAATAATATCATAGAAAAGCCAAAAGCACAAAATGTGAAACCTAAGGCAAAGTATATTTTATTTTTCATTATGCTCTCTCCTCTCTTTGTTTTTTAAATTGAAAAAGTAAATCATCAACAGTTTTAATTTGATATAATTCTTCATCAGTATCAAATTTCATACATTGTTGTTCTGAATCTACAGGAATTGTCCATTGATAAATTTCTCCATTATCATTTTCATCTACATAATATAAAAGATTTTTAGATACTAAAGAACCAAATACTCCTTTAAGTGTATCAATATTCCAATTTAATTTTTCAATATCTACAAAATCTTCTTTACAAATATGACAATCAGTACCATCTGTAGTATCAATAAGTTCTTGTGCTAATAAAGTTTCTTTTTCAGTTAAAGTAATCATTATGCTCTCCCATTTTGTAATTCGTAATTAACAAAAACTTGAGCATTTAACTGTTCAAATTTTTTAAGAAAATCCCAACTAAAATTTTCAGGATTATTTTCTTCCATAAATAATTTAAATTCCATAGGGGAATTTGTTTCTTCAAGATTTTTTAAAATCTCTTTTTCTTTTTTGTTCATTTTCTCTCCTTTTTTTTTATTAAACATACGATAATAAACCATAGATAAGGTTGTAATGCAATAGCTTTATTTATCGCATAAAACCTAGCTTTTTTAACTATTTTAACAACTTGTGTTTTAAAGTTTGCAATTAAAAAACAAATCACTTATATAAATTAAAATTAAAGATATGATTATAAATAAAAAAATATATAACGAGAGAGTCGCAAGACAAGTATTTATTTTCATATCAAATACTAAAACTTGAATTTAATTTATTTTAAATTCATTCGTGTTGGGTTTTAGCTTCTCTCTCTAAAGCCCAGCACTTAACAGGGAGAAAACGAGATGAAACAACTAGATATATTTGAAACTGATTACGATTCTTGTAATTATACATCAACATCTAAACAAGCATTAGCATCTGTAAAACCAAAAATAAAAACCAAAAGAGAACAAGTTTATGATTTGCTTAAAGTTAATCCTTTAACTAATTATGAAATAGCAGATGAATTAGAAATGCCTTTAAGTTCGGTTTGTGCTAGAGTCAGAGAATTACAAGTTTTAAATTTAGTAATAGACTCAGGCTTAAAAAGAAAAACTAAATATGGAAAAGATGCAATTGTATGGCAAAAAAAATAGCAACTAAACTTGAAAAAGATAGGCTAAATAAAATTGCTCAAATGGGTTGTTATTGTTGTGGAAGACCATCAGAAGTTCATCATATTAGATCACATACTGGTTTATCTATAAGACCCAGCCATATGAAAACTATACCTTTATGCCCAGAACATCACAGATTAGGTAAAGACTCAATTCATCTTGGTAAGAAATTATTTATTGAGAGATATGGTAATGAGGAATTAATATTAAAAACAATCAATAAGCAACTTGAGTTAATGGAAGATGCTTATAATTTATTTGGAGAGAAATAATGGCTGAAATGAGAGAAGAACACTTTGAGGTTTTATCTAGCAATAGAGCAAAACTTTTTGAAAGACAAAAAAAGACCATAAATATAATTAGAACTTTATTAAAAAGATACACAAAAAAACAATTAATAGAAATGATAGAAAAG
>Ga0255768_10001779_pt1 | contig 22009 bp, 31 predicted proteins | sample 071ome_33_FD_179983 | JGI IMG/M metagenome (GOLD analysis project Ga0255768, IMG submission 179983) | Coastal salt marsh microbial communities from the Groves Creek Marsh, Skidaway Island, Georgia - 071412AT metaG (version 2) | ecosystem: Environmental > Aquatic > Marine > Intertidal zone >...
TGAGATAGTTCCTGGAGTAATCTCATAAACAGGTTTACCCTCTAAAGTTTTCCAAGGGATAGATGAGACACCGATAGATTTATTTGGAACAAACAGGGTGGGGACGAAGTCAAAGGTATGTTGAAAACGTTTACCGTCTTCATACCCTCGCACCAAAATTTGATTACGCTTTTGGTGAACGTTAGTATAGAAAGTGTTGGACAAAAGAAATCCTCAAAAGAAATAACAAACAGGTATAATTATACTACAAGGTAGTATTATAGTAAAGTTTTATTCTTGTGTTGCAAGATATTCCAAAAAAGAAGCAGCTGCAGTTTCATTAGTAAAACATTTTACATGAACAATATCTCTGTCGATTGTGTGTGCTGCTACAACAAGTACCTGTTTACTTTTCATCACAGATACTTTAAAAATCCAGTTCCCCTTCTTTACAGGAATGAAAGAAGCAAGACCGTTGGGGAGAAGTGTAACTCTATTATTCATAGAGGTATTTAGGGATAGACCGAAGTCTACCCCCAAATATTAAACGTGCCAGTGTTTTCTAGATTGAAACACCTTTGACCAATGCTCTACCTCAGAAATAGATGTTGGTCGTTTACTCATAATAAACTGCTCAAGCTCATTGTTTGGCGTGTCGAAGAATGAAGTTAGGAATTTAATTATGCGTTGCATTTGCAAGATCCCTTCAAACTTTCAATGAGTTGTTTAGCATTTTTGCTTTTACCCATTCTGTTGAATCCTGCTGCTGCTCTTGCCATTCCAACTTCCATACCAAAACACTCCAATTTGCATAATAAATGTCTAATCATTTTGATCATTTATCATCGCTTTCTGCGAGAAATTGCTTCTCGCCATCGGAAGGTTGGTTAATTTCGATTTTCTTTGGCTTCTTATGCTCTGGAATAATACGCTCAAGGAAGATCTTAAGCATACCATTAATCATATCAGCACCCTGAATCTCGATATGATCGTTCAAAGCAAATGTTCGTGTGAAGTTTCTTGTCGCTATACCTTTGAATAGGTAGTCGTCATTATCTTCATTAGCGTTACCCGATACAACTAGTTTGTCTTCAACAAATTCAATTTCGATTTCAGATTTGCTGAAGCCAGCAACTGCCATCTCAATCGTGTACTTGTTCTCGTCAACCTTTTTAATATTGTAAGGAGGGTAGTTAGGGATGTTTTTTGTGATATCGTCGTGTAGTTTTGCTAGACGATTAAATTGATCATCGTAACCTACAAAAAATTTATCAAAATCTTTGAAGGATGATGGATTAAAGAACGTATCTAGACCTTTAAGAGTCATGTGTTTCTCCTTTTCAGCGAGTTAATAAAATTTGCTACCCAATAGGCGTAGCTATTTGGTGGTTTTAACTGGACCACCAACCAGTTCCCATTCCGTAGGAATCAGAATTACTTATTAGCGATATACATCGTGACTTCAAAGCCAAAACGCATTTCGGTATATTCAGGTGTTGACCACATATGTGTTCTCCTAAGTTATAACTGCCCATTATTGAGCATTATTACTTATTCATAGACACACATATTTGACCTAGTGAAAATCATTAGTTTCCACTAAATCAAAATTTATTTAAGCAGCTTGTGCTTCCTTTTCCTTATCTGCTTGTTCGTTGACTTGTGGCTGTCCTTGCTCTTTGATCTTTGCGACTAGAGTTACTACTTCATCAAATGGATGGCGACCCAATACACGAAGAATCATATTTACTTCCTCAAGACTCAATTCAAGTTTAATCATTCACTTTCCTTTCATTTAGTTTTTTACCAATGTTATATTTTGGAACAAGTTCCCACTGTTCCTTTTCCTTATAGGAAACTACTTTAATCTGAGACAGAGATGCTTTGTTATCTGCCTTAGAAGAATCTACAATTTTTAATAACTCCCAATCTTGCAACAACGAAGCAATAGCATTTCTTCTCTCGATATCATTGCTAGTAATATTTGCTTCTTTACCGTCCAAAGCAAATAGTTCTTTGAAGTGAACTATAAAATATTTACCTTGCTTGTGCAAAATATGGCAGGATTGATATAATACCTGCTCTTTCTTGGACGCTATTCCTATCCGAGTTAGTGTTTCCCGAACCTTCAAAAAGTTATCTGGTTCTGGGAGTGTAATCTCCAACATAGAATCAGGAGTCCAATCATAATAGATTGTCTCAACGCTCATTATTCTTTACCACCCTTTTGTAATTTTTGTTCAATAATATTTAATTGTTCTTGAGAAAGAAGTTTAATCGCTTCTTTTGCCTTTTCTCTAGAATAATTAAAGTACTCCATTACTAGTTCCAAAGGTTTATCTATTTCTTGCTTAGCCCACTTAGAAAACCTTTTTTTCTTTGGTATACTATTTAGTAAAAAATAATATTGCCATTTCTTATCTAGATTAGAGTACCGATTCATTTCATTAGCATAAAGAACGGTATCATGAAAATAAGATAATCCTCTATTGCTCAAGAAAGGATCATAATACTTTATGTTTAACGGATCCTCTTCTAATAAATCTTTCTTAGATAAATTTATGGAATTTAAAAAGTCAAATGGGTTCATGTGATCATCTTTCTTGACTGAACCCAATCTTCAGCTAAATCCTCAGCGACTTGTATTGATGTATAAGTTCGCCAATCATCTATCTCTAAAGCAGCATCCCAGTAATTTACCTGATACATTCCTTCTGCTGTTCGGTAAATTCTAGCACACCTATTAGTATCATCCGTATATTCACTTAGTAAATTCATAACAATCCAATCTCTTTTGCGTGTTTAGTGTTTACTACGATTTCTCTGTCTCCACCGTAAGTATCACTGAGGACTTCTTTAATCTCATCCCAAGTTTTACCTTGCGCTAGAAACGTATCGTCTTCAGAACTGAAAAGATAAAATATTTCCCCATGCTTCTCAACAGTTGCTAAAATATTATTATCTACCTCTGGTTCTTCTGACTCATATGCACCATCTGCTATTGACTCTAGCATTTCTATGGTTTCCATTTTTCGTCTATTGTAACCAGCTTTAAATGCCGTGACGTAAATAATAAGACCGATAAAGAAACTCAGTAATAAATCAAACATTGTTGAACCTGCAAGATGACATTACCTCTGTTAATGCTGCCATATTATTTAGTTCATGGTCAGCAACGAACGCAGACTTGTACTGATAATCTGCTAGGATAAGAACCAGTTGGGGAATACTGTTCTTATCCAAATACTCTACAGCTTTATCGTACAAACTTCTAAACAACGAGGTGGTATCTATATCAGAGTTTTTACCAAGCCACTTCCTAGTAGATGGGAAGTCCTTGTTCTTGAGAAACTTGATAAGTTCTTTGAAGTTCTCATCATTTAAGTTTACAAGAATACCAGAATCAATAACACCTGAAGCAGAGTATCTTTGAAGTTCGTTTAAGATTCTACGGTAATCTGGGAAATGTTTAGTAGCCAGTTCAGCAACAACCTTCTGGTCATACTCTACATTCTCTAGATCAAGAATCTGTAGAACTCTTTTAAAGAACCCATTTAATACAGTTGGCTTTTCTTTGTTATCGATCTTAAACTCAACAACAGAACACCGACTGTGTAAAGGTGCTATGATTCTGTTTTTAAAGTTGCAGGTGAGGATAAATCTACAGTTGTTTGAAAACTCCTCAATGAATCCTCTCAACGCTGGTTGCGTACTATTGGCATTCAGGTAATCTGCCTCATCTAGAATAACGACTTTCTTTGCGTCAGTCAAAGAAACCGTTGAGGCAAAGGACTTGATATTTGTCCTGAGATTGTCGATACCTGATTCTTCGGATCCATTAATGAATAGATATTCTGCACCTATTTCATTACATAGAGCTTTTGCTACCGTAGTTTTACCCACACCTGCAGAGCCACTAAACAGAAAGTTGGGTAACTCTCCCTTCTTTATATAGTCATGAAAAGTTTTTTTCAAACTATTGGGAAGAATACAATCATCAATTTTTTGTGGACGATATTTTTCAACCCACAAAAAGTCTCTCTCACTCACATCCATAATATAATCTCCAAGATTTATTCAAAAGTAAAATTAGATTCACATAAAACATTCCAAAGTATTTCTGTCAAAAAGATCTTCAATTTCGTAGTTTACCAAAAACTTGCCACATCGTTCTAGATTTTTAGTTTTTTCATTCCAGACGTCAACATGGTAACGACGTAAATCTTTTTCCCTAAAACAGTTGTCTTCGATATCTTGTTTATATGACTTAACATATACTTGTGATTTGGGGATATATTTTTTTACCAGTGGATCATTAACATCGTCATGTTCAAAACACCACGCCCAAATTAAATCAGTAGACAAACCTCCCCACAAATTGGAAGTTACAGAGTGCGGCGTTTTGCGATCTCTAATAACAGTTTTCATAGTATAATCTCCAAGATTTATTCAAAAGTAGAATCAGCTTCAACTGCTACGTAGTATACCAAGTCTCCTTTCGTACTTTTAAATCTTGAAATTTTACGACTACTAATTGATACATCATAATCGCCTGGGATCATCTTAAGGTTATCAACTTTAAGATTAATCGTGAATGATTTATTTGTATCGCCTATCTGTTCTTCAAAACTATTTTTTGATTTGTTTTTCTTATCGCCAACAACAACTGTAAGTTTTGTTCCGTCACCAACGAAGGAAACGTCAGAACCATGTAAGACTGAAGAAGTTCTTTGAATCATGGATAGATTTTTCTCAGTAAGTTTGAAATCAATATCTGATTCAGGAAAAACTATTTCTTTGGTAGGTATAACTAAGTTAGTAGCATCTGAAGAAATAAATTTAATCGCTTGATTACCTTGCCTAATCTTAACATACTTTTCCTCAAAGTCCAGTTCAGGATCTTCGAACAAACTCATAGCACTGAGAAACTCATTAAGATCATAGATACCAAACTCTTGCGGAAAAGATTCCGTAACAGTGGTAGATGCCATAATGTTTTTCTGCGCTGATACTGTTTTTAACGCATTCCCTGCTTTAAATAAAATATTGCTGTTAATTCCAGCAAAGTTTTTTACTAAGGCAAGTGTTTCTTTAGAAAGTTTCATAATCACCTCATTTAATCATCAATAGAATATTTTACATCATGTTCATACAAAAACATTAGGCAACACATTGCATGTGCCAAGTGATGAATACCTGATTCTGGATCATCTATTTCTCCTTCTTTCCATGCCCAGATATGTCTTTGCATAGCATCAAAATATCTGCGCTTAGAATCAGGAACGATTTGCCAGTTATCTGGTTCATACTTTTCAGCTCCAAACGTTAAGACCTTCACCGTTTCTTTTAGAGCAAGTGGTGGCAATAAACCATAACGAAGTTTACCTCCGTCAAATTTTCTACCCCCAACCTCAGTAGTTTGAGATTCTTCAACAATTTGTTTTAAAGTTGGCATAATATATTCCAAAAAGAGGGGGGAGATCCCCCCATCAAATTAGCGTTTTGCTTTAGCACTCATTGCGTAACGCATGGTAGAAGTACCATCAGACAACTTAGTACGGTTGCCAGTGATCTTATAACCAGAACTACGTAGTTGGTAGATAGCATCATGCGGATTCTTTAGTCCGTACCAACCAGTAATTTGCTTTGCAGTTACTGCCTTACCTTTTTGTAGTTGAGTTAAAAGTTTCGCTTGTTTTGACATATTATAGTCTCCATTCCATCATTAAAGAAAAAAATAGTAGTGGGAAGGATGGCAACTCCCCACTACTGATCTAGAAAAGAGTTACACGTTAATACCGTTGGCACGCAACTCATCTAGAAACTCGTCTTCAGTATACCCTGATACTGGTTTAACTGTAACCTCTACGTCATCGACAATGCTCTGTATTTCTGACTTCTCATAGTCAGCTTTTTCTTGCTCTGTCAATCCCTTTGTCTCTGGTCCTGGGAAAGCAAGCACACCTCTACTAACCTGATTGTTCTTAGAAAGCCAATGAGGATATCCAAGTTTTGGTGCACCAGCTTTTCTATTATTAAAAATTTCATGCCAGATAGTATGCATCTGCTTTGATGTTATAGTCTCAGCTGACGCTAACTCTGGATGGTACTCAACAAAAGTATCTACTAATTTCTTTTGAGCATTTGACAAATCATTATATTTTAACATAATCTTTCCGTTCAATTCAATAATATAATTATACTGGAGTTCTTATTTAAACGCTACTTTCTTTTTCAGTATTTCCAAAGTCTTCGCTATTTGGCTCAGAACCAACTTTATCAAACAAGTCGATAAATGCTAGTTTGGTTACACTGTCAAATCTGTTGCAGCAAAGTTCAATCGCTTTCTTTTGATCTTTGAAGATAGAAAAAGCACGAACGATATGAGTCATTCGACGAGTAGTGATTGTTTCATCAACACCACCCTCAGCAAAGGTTCTACGTATAGCATCAGCCCACTTTACCATAATCTTCGCAAACTCTTCATCAACACAACCAAACGACTCCATAAGTTTGATAACGATTTTAGTTTCAACAGACAGTGAAGGATAATCCTGCTCAAGGGTAACAGCAAATCTCTCAAGGAATGCTTCATTCAAAACATTAGTGCCAATGTAACGACCATCGTCAGATCCCTTACCTTTGGTGTTAGCAGTAGCAATAATGTTAAACCCAGCAGCAGGAGTGATCACTTCGTTCTTAAGTTTAAAGTAATATGGCTTACCCTCAAGTATTGGCTGCAAACATAACAACGTATTTGGAGCACCAGCGTCAATCTCATCAAGCAACAGAGTTGTGCCAGTACGCATAGCAATTAGTACTGGACCTTCAACAATCTGAACATTACCGTCAACCAAAGTTTTAGTTCCGATCAGTTGCTCTTCGTCAGACATCATGTTTAGATTAACACGAATTAATGGTTGTTTACGTTTGGCACAAACTTGTTCAACCATAGTTGACTTACCGTTACCAGTTGGACCACTGATATAAACTGGATAGAACTGCTTAGAAGAAACAACAGTATCTATGTCTCGATAATTTCCAAACGGAACAAAATTGGAATCTTGTGTTGGAATTAGAGATTTAGTATCAGTATAGTCCACGTGTACAGATTTAGTAGGTTCAGGTAACTTTGGTGCAGCATTACCACCGTCAATAGAATATAATCCTCGACCAACAGTATTTTTCATAAGTTCATATGGCCACGAGTTAGTTCCCAATGCCTCACGAACTTGAAGGATTTCTTTCTTTGTAACTTTACCTGTCTTAACAGAATCAGGAAACATCTCAGATATTTTTTCTACAAAAACAGTTTCATTTAATTTAGCCATCACATTTCTCCATAACAAAATAATAATTTAACAACTCAATAACATTAGTATACTGCAACTTTGAATTAAAGTAAAGTTTTTTCCAAACTTTTTTACTAATTAAAATCAATAACTTACGCAATAATATCAACAAACCTATCTAAAAGGATCTTAGAAGTGGTCTGTTTAGTCATAAATTTAGTAAACTGTTTGGCTAATTTATTCGGTGTCATAGAATCATCAGCTACCAGTTCCTCGTTGTCATCTTTCATCTTATTCATTGGAATTATAAACATCGCATCTTTCGTTGTATTCTGTAGGTTATAGTAACCAGATTCACGGAATGACTTTTTAGCAGCGACAGTTATTTCCGAAACCGCATTAGAATAATAATGTTTAATATCTAATCTGTTTGCATATACAGCATTAGAAATTTGACCTTTAGTGTTGGGGCAAATATAAAATCCAATGACTTTAACATCATGTCTGTTCTTGAGCATATCAATAAACATATCTGTTTCAGCAGTTGATTGTTTGCCATAGTTTGAATCAGGCATTCTGTATTTCTTTTTAGTTACATGATCAACAATAAAGTTAGTAAGATATTTACCATCCTCATATCTTGGTATGTCTTTCAATGTTCTAAATCCTTCGCCATCAGACAATGTGACCATGGTCATTTTTTGAATGTTAGTAGAACGAGTAATCTCAGGAATGTACTTCAACATATACCGCAAAGCATCATTCAATGGTGTTCCGTGTAAATTATATTTTGGTCCATTACACACGTTAAAAACTTTGGTATCAAAAAGTCTGCGACACATCTCAGTAAACTCTTTTTTAGACATATCGCTTGACAAAAATTCTAATAATCTAAAATTAATAGCAGCGGGAACTTTTCTAGCAGACAAAGCAGCATTGTACTCATCATACACTTCGTGGTTTTGCCCATCGTACTTTGATACTTCATAAGAGTTGCTGAATGCGAGAACTCTAAACGGTATCTGAGTTTTTCTGCAGAACATTGCCAAAGATATCAACTGTTTTATAGTATCATGAATAACACGATCCATAGAAGCTGACCAGTCTAGTAAAAATACCATACCATGATTTTTAGAGTCAGCGATCGTAGTAATCTGTTTAAAGATATCGTCTTTAATTTTGTAGGCAAAAATCTTTTTCATATCAAGTGAACCACTCTTTGAAACTTTGGCTCGCTTATATTGATCAGCAGATTTCTTAAGTTCAAACTGTTTCACCAAGTAGTTCACAACCTTAGTAGAGTCTTGCATAAATCTAGAAAACTGTGAATCTACTGATTCTATTTGATCATCAAGCATCCACCATGGGCGGTCAGGATTAGCAGTTTCCTCTAGGATAGTTTTGTATCCAATAATAGGATCAGTCTTGTAGTTTTCTAATAACTCGTATTCAACATAAAAAGAATTAGGATCTGCCATTTCTTGAATATTCTTTTTCATGTTTTCTTGAGTCTCAGAAATTGGCTCTTCGTTGAACTCATCTGAAGAACCACCAGTCGGCTCGTAATCAGCTTCGCCCTCATCAACTTCTTCATCTTGAGATTGATCCTGTTGACTTTGTGCTTCAGAAGTCATTTCTTCTTCTTCCTCGTCATCATCAGAATCCATCTGCATCATCTCTTCAGATAACTGCTCTTTCTCTTCTTCCATTTTTTCTTTTTCTAAGTCGTATAATTCTCTTGCTATCTGCAACACTTCTTCTTCAGTTTCAGCAAGTTCAATACGCTTAACATATGGAAGTTCTTCTGAGTTAAACTTAACACCACAGAAGATACCTAGTTTGAAATAAAGGTTTGCTCTATCGATAAATGGTAGTTTGTTTATATCTTTATCTTTGATACCAAACAAGTCACGTTTGTTCAAATCTTTATAACCAGATAGAAAATACTTTATCATTCCTGGATATAGACGTTTAACTAATTTTTCGATTCGAGCATCTTCAATAACATTCACAAAAGAATGGAACCCACGTCCCATATCTTTGATAGACTCAAGCATATCAAGTGAAGTGTATAAAGCATGCCCGATCTCATGACCGACCAGCATAGTCTCTAAATCTAGAGACATATCCTTCCATTGCGGAAGAGTGAGGACTCTGGTCTTTACATCAAAAGAGGCAGTCTCAACAGGTTTGCGAGTAACTGATAGATTTTCAGTAGCAAGCAAATTAGCAACTTTATCAATATAATTCATAATATATCCTTTTTCAATATATTATTATTATACTGCAACTGTGAATTAAAGTAAAGTTTTTTTATTCTTTTAAATCAATAACTTATAAAATAATTGAAAAATCATTACGTTTTTCGAATCGTAAGACATTGTGAAACTTATCTACAAGCTGGTCTCCCTTGTGACTTATGACGAAAACATTATTATTTTCTCCCATAGTTGACATCACAGATAAAAAGTAATCTGTTCCCGCTGAGTCTAAGGAAGAATCAAATATCTCATCTAGTATTAGTAGATTAGTGTTAACTGAGTTTTTCATCTTGGCTATCTGCCGCCAAGTAAATAATATAGCAATGTCGATACGCATCTTCTCGCCTTCACTGAAAGAAGCATATGTGAACTCATCACGATGCCTAGATTTAATTACCTCATTAAATGCTTCATCTAATTCAAAGTGAACATAAAAATCCATGGCTGTCAAATATTTGTTGATCAGCTTATTCATAACTGGAAGATACTCACGGATAATACTAGTTTTTATTCCAGTATCTTTTAGTAAGGTAGCAGCAATTTCTTGGAGGTTTCTCCTTTCAGCAACTAGAGCTTTCTTATCTATCATTACCATAGCATCCTCAGCCATGGTTTTTAGTTTTTCTTTCTCTAAAGTTATATCTTCGTTATCTTGGTTTTCAGTTTCTTTTTCTTCCAATAAAGTTGTAATCAATTTATTCAAAGTGCTGATACTACTGTTTATCCCAGAAATTTCAATAGTCTTTTCTGTTATTTCTGTTTGAACTTTCTTAATTTCTTCTACTCGTAAAGACAACTTATCTAACGCAACGTTCAAAGAATCTAGCGCAGAAATATTTTTTTGCTGATCTTCTTTAAGTTTATTTACCATACTAGATTTATGATCAGTAGGTATAGACTGAGCACAGCTTGGGCAGTTGTCATTGGTTTCAAAGAAGTTTAACGTATTACCGATATCTTTATTGCTATGAGTTTTTTTACTAATCAAACTTTTTGCTTGATCAATATTTTCTAGAACCGCATCGTTATCTTGTATCTTTTCTTGTAAGACCTTAACTTGCTCAGTCAAAGTTGTTACTGAAGAATTTAGTCTTGATATCTCAGCATTATTATCTACTATCTTCTTATCAATAGCAACTACACTATCTTTCTTTGCCTGCGATATCTTCAATATAATTTCTTTTTGAGATTCTATCTTACCCTTTAGTAATCTGATATCTTGCTCTATAGAAAGTAGTTCATCTTTAGTTGAAACAACCTTTTCTTTCAATAGTTGATTCATGGTAGAAAATATTCTTATATCTAAAATATCTTCGATAACTTCCCTACGAACGTTGGGCGGCAGTTGCATAAAAGGAATAAAAGATGCGCTGCCTAGGATAACTACCTGAGTGAAAGATTTATAATTTAATTTTAGTATTTGTTGTTCTAAAGTATTTTGATAATCTTTTAGTGCTGCGTCTTTTTGTAATAACTGATCGTGTTTATATATCTCAAAAACGTTTGGCTTTATACCACGCACAACTTTATATGGCACACTACCAACAGAAAACTCTATTGTTACTAAAGTTCCTTTTTGATTAACACTATTAATTAGTTGGTTTTTCTTAACATCTCTAAACGGTCTACCGAACAAACCAAAGCATAGAGCGTCTAGCACAGTAGACTTACCCTCACCGTTTTTACCTACTACTAGAGTAGACTTGTGATTGTTAAGAATAATTTTATTTTCTGAATTTCCTGTTGATAGAAAATTCTTCCAACTCACAGATTTAAAGATTATCATACTATTTCTAGATTAGTAGCTTCAAGATATAACTCTCGCATAAAAGATTTTATTTTTTGTTTATCTGATGTTGTGTCAACAGAATCTACGTAGTTATCTAAAACGTCTAACGTATTTTCTAAGTTAATAGTTTCCTCAACTATCCCCGTTTCAAACTCAGAATAATCTTCTATAATTTTCAGTTCATAGATATCGCTATTATATAACGAATTTAATAAAGAGTCAAATTTATGATGATTGTTTTTCTCAACCACAATAAGTTTTATATATTTCTCAACAAAGTTGTTAACATCTAAGTTATCAATATATGCTACATTTTCTTCGTTATCATTATAAATTATCTTCTCAAATATGCGATATGGATTTTTCACAAACTCCAAAGTCATAGTTTGATCATCAAAGATGTGAAAACCTTTGGGGTCATTATAATCTTGCCATGTTATTTCCATTGGCGTACCCACATAAGTTATATTATCTTGAGAAGACTTCGTGTGATAATGACCACTTAATGTTGTATGATAATTTGAAAATAGATTTTTACTTATACCGTCATGACTTTCCATACCACGATACATAGCAAACCCAGCTATCTCAAAATGTCCAGCGCATAAATCTGATTTAGAATTTTGAATATACTCGACAACTTCATCATAGTTCTCATCACACATCCAAGGAATCATATCAATAGTAACTGCCCCAAGGTTAATTGTGTTTGGCTTACTATGTAAAGTAACATTATTATACTCACCCAAAACCAAGCCAGTAGAATTAACTTCTAAGGATTCTCTCCAAAAAATATCATGATTACCTAACAGTGTATGTAGGTGAATATTATTGTCTTTGAGTGGATTGAAAAAATATTTTTTTGCTCTATTCAATGATAGAAAGTTAATATATTTTCTACGATCGAACAGATCGCCCAGCTGAACAACTGTGCTTATGTTATGTTCTTTGAGGTATGGAAAAAATACATTATCGTAAAATTTTTCACAGTAAGAATGAAAACGATTGCTGTCATTCCTCATACCAAAATGAGTGTCGCCGAGGATAGCAAACTTCATATTAGTCTTTCATAAAGTCATCAAGGGAAGGAGTTTTCTTTGGTTTTTTCTTTTCTTTTAATTTGATGAAGGAGTCGTCAAAGTTATTGTTTCTTTGAATAAACTCTATATACGCATTATGTAGATCAGCATTATCCGCATCACCATCTACTTCAAAAGAATCAAACGGTAACTCTTGTATCAGCTGATTTTTTATGTAAGACTGCTTCTTTTCTCTTTGAATCCTACGAAGAAAAGCGTAATATATTATCTGAGTAAAATATGAAAATGGATTAGAAGATTTAGCAGGATCAAAGTTATCTATATACTGTAAACAGTTTTCAATACCATCTGATATCATCTCATCTCTATATGAGTAGTTGATAAAATTTGGTTTATATGATAAATGGTTTGCTATCTTAAGGATACATTCACCGATATAATTATTTACTTGAGGTTTTGGTAGATCTTTTTCTTTTGCTTCTTGTACTTTGGATCTATATTCTTTTATAGACTCCAAAAAGTCTGCATTGTTTACGTAATGTTTCGCCACTTAATACTCCAATCATTTTTATACTAGTAGATAGTATACCGCAAAAGTAGTTTAATAACAAATTGTTTTTCTTGTTTCCAATAAAAAATACTTTATTTTAATTTTAAAAACAGGCATAATAATGGTGTGGTGGGGTTAAGGGAATATCTAATTAATAGTTTCATTACCTTTAACAAACGTTACTTTCCACTTTTCTTCTAGCTCTTCTATCTTTGCATCTACCTCTTCTTCATACCTTTCTCTAGCCATTTCATTTAGTTTCCTAGAAATTTCTTCTACTGTGTCATACGTATCTTCGTATTCATCTTCCTCTTCTTCTATTACTTCTAGGTAACCATCTGCATTTTCTCTAACAGGTACAACTTTTTCATATTCATTTAATAATTTAAGATATTGTTTGGCTACAAGCTCATTCATATTCTTAACAAAGATAATTTGTGTCTTTTCTAAACAAAATTCTTTGGTTTCTACGAACGATGACCATGGTGTTATGGTAACATTTTCTGCTGGCTGTTTGGTAATAGGATTTACCGTTGGATATAATTTTATTAACATGGGGTCTTTAAAACTAACTGTGGTAGTTGTTTCCCCATCGTACTTTGCTAGTACTTGTTCGCCAGAAACTAATTTTAGTACTACGTATCTTTCAGTCATAGATTTACCTCCGCTACTTTGTATTTGAACTTTTCTTCAGAATACGTTTTTACACGCTCTAAGAAATGATTCAAAGTATGATTCTTCCATGACTTCCAGTGCAAATCATCTGCAATATCATAAAGGTTACACTCAGTTTTTCCATTTTTCAATCTCAATCCTCTTCCTATCGATTGTAAGTTTCTAATTTTACTTTTCGTTGGAGAAGCAAATATAATATTCTCTAGTGATGGAATATTTATGCCTGTACTAAACGTCCCATAAGAAGCTACGATAATAGCATCGTTTTCTTCATCAGTTATATGTCTGATGTTCTCACGTTGTTCAGTATCAGTTCCACCGTATACAAAAAATACTTTTCTACCTTCTTTCGCTTTTTGAAGAATCTGTCCGTATAGTTCCTTTCCGTGTTTTTCAACATACTGAAAAAGAACTAAAGTATTTCCTTTTGACGCTAGAGCCAAATTTCTAATAAATTTATTTCTAGTATCATTTAATACTAACCAATCCATTTCTTCTTGGTAAGTATTATTCTTTCTTGCTTTGCGAGTTTGTTCATCATATTTTAATAGTATACACTGTATATTTAGGGTCGCTAAATGGTTGCTATCCATAAGTTCTTTAGTTGTAGTAACTTTATGAACAGGTCCAAACAAACCTTCTAATACTAATTTGTGAACTTGTTTACCGTCTAATGTTCCAGTAGTACCTATACGATAACGAATATTTTGCATCTTTTCCATTACCGTAGTTAACGACTTGGCTTTAAACTGGTGAGCTTCATCACCAAAGATAACATCAAACTGATCAAACCAAGACTTTGGTTGTTTGTAGATAGATTGCCAAGTAGTAATTAATACGTCTTTACTAAACTCACGAGTAAACCCAGAGTATAGTTTTTGACATTGGTGTTCAGCACTAAAGGTATTATCGTTAGAAGAATAATCTTGAAAGTCAGAATACATCTGTTCTACCAGAGAAGTAGTTGGTACGATAACTATTGACTTTCGTTTAGCAGTTAAATGCCAACGTATTAAAGAATATATTATTAATGATTTACCAGAAGCGGTGGGCGATAGTAATAAAATACGTTCGTCGTTTAATGATCGTAATATTGCATCTGTCTGGTATTCTCGAACCTCAATCTGGTTCCCTTTGCTGTGCGGATTAATGAGACTGAGAAATTCTGTGATTTGCTCTTCTGTAATATTGTGCGTTCTGACAGCAGTCTTAAAATCATCGTTTGGAACGAACTGGACTTTCTCGTGATTACGCTCAGCGAACTGAAGCAAGTAATTGTATAATCCTGCGTATAATGTTTTTCGGTGCAAATCATAGAGTCTAATCCATCCATCCCATAACCTCGCTTTATATTGTGGTGTAAACTGATACCCAGGAACTCTAAACTTAAAAAAGTCCGAAAGGTTTTTTTCAACTGCAGGCTCTGCAAATACTCTTAAATGTACTTCACTAATCTTTTCAACATATATCATTCAATTAAAACTATGCCATTACCTGACATTCCCTTTCTAGTTGCTACCCAAACTAATGTTGGAACTGTAGCATATGGTTTTATTTTGTTTACCCACCAATCTATATCTTTTTGGATAAGATGGACGTCCCTACCATCAGCCAAATATCTTCCTGTTGCCCAATTGGCTATTCCGTGGTATGCGAACTTGTTTGCTTTTTTATATATAAGTTCTAAAACACTATCTAATTGTTCTTCCTCGATATGTTCTAATACATCGGTATTTATTACTGCGTCAAATGTTCCAGAAGGAACAACATCTATACCTTCTACCGCAGGATCATATAAGGAAGGCATTATACCCCATAGGTATAACTCGTGTAAATTTCTAGAGGTGTATTGTTTACCTTTACCAGAACCAAAATCTAAGATAGATTGTATTTTACGCTTTCTAATTTCTGGTTGTAAAAGTTTACCATGCCTATTGAAAGAAGCTCCCCAATATCTTTGAGGGTCTTTATGTTGTTCTTTATAATCTTCTATTATATCCATTACATTCCTACTAGGAACTGTTTCCATTTAATACCATTGGATATTTGAAAGTCTCTAGATTTTATCTGCGTCATAACAGACTCTAGGAAATATATAATAGAGTTAAGATATTCTACTTTGATATCTAAGTTGTTGAGGTCATCGTCGCCAGATAAGAACTCGTCCATCTCGTTCTTTAATGGCTTAACACCTTGCCACTGATCCCAGCCAAGTCTTTCAAGTTCTTGTCTGGATAGTTCGCCACGATAATATCTAAACTTAGTTTTTCTAAGTATATTATATTCGTGTTTAACTTTAGATAAACGTAGTTTGTTATCTATTAAATACTGAATGTATTTGGCGTGGAGGTTTGGGGTCTTTGTAGATTCTTCACCTAAGTGATCGTCGTCAATCCTAGAATCTTCTTCCCACATTTTTTGCATATCTTCAAGTTTCATAATATCTCCAATTTATTTCCCATTATATTATACTATAAATTTTATTTTTTATAAAAATTTATATCTTGCATATCTAAAAATTACATCTCCTACAAGATACTGAACATCACTATTCGTAGCTTGAAACTGTAAAGTGGTTATTGAGAGCGGAAAGACATCATGAAACTGAACTGTTTGAACTGCAACGTTGTTAGATCCAAGTATTTCCAAAGATGCATCTGAATAGTTTTTAGCTAGATCGTTTAATAGTTGCCTATCATCATCAGAATTAAATGATATGTATTGATCGTAGTTTTCTGGGAATCCAAGGGCAATCAGCCAGTTATGCACTTGGATGTAGTTTGCCATACTTTCATCAATTAGAAATCTAACATTCAATGTATCGTACGTTAGCATTTCTCCAGGAAGAGGTTGTACTGAAAATGGAGTATTCATTTCTGGCGAACCAATAGTTATCCCAGGAAGATTAACCTCCTGACAAAAATATGTTACAGTTGGTGCCTTTTGAATACTAAATCTAAATCCATTAGGTGAAAGAGGATTTATATTAGAAGGTACGGGACAAGCTAGAGTTCCTGCCATGTTTACTCCATAAATGTTTTTAATATTTAGGCAAATAAAAAAGGAGGATCCGAAGATCCTCCTCAAAGTACCGCTTCTACGTCGGCTTCATCAATAAAAATCAGTTCACTTTATTGACAAAACCATATGATTAAAATTACATTAAGTTTGTAACTTTAACCATTCTGTAGTAGTAGTTCTCGTCTGCTGTTAGTCCACCAGAACCATCAAGCTCAACGAAAGGATTAGCAACAAGACCGTAACGAGTCTTGAATCCAATCTTAGGCTGGAAGGTGTTAGGATCAACTGCACGAACCTGCTGGAGAGGAACGTATGGGCAGTAGAAAATACCAGCATCAAAAGCAGATGTACCTTTGTAACCAACACAGAAGAATTGGTTAGCATCGTTAGCATTGCTTGAATATGGATCAACATAAACTTTGTACTTACCGTTAAGAACACCAGCAAAAGTTGTTGATGACTCGTCAACGTTCAAGTTTGTGCTGAGAGCAGGAGCGTAGTCAAGTACGCCAGCCATTGCTAGAGCAGAAGCAACGTCTGAAGAAGTGATAATGAAGTTACCACGACCACGACGTGTTTGCTGAGCAATCACATTAGCTTCACGCTCGATTTGGAACAAGAGACCTTTGAACTTCTCAACTGACCAACGACCGTTTGAGTCGGTGTCAAGATCGAAAGTACCTGAAGTAGTCGTACCAGCTACTGCACCGTTTTTAGCAGTTGTGTAGATTGTACGGATAACTTCACGGTTGATCTCAGCAAGAATCTCAGCAGAAAGAATGTTGCTGAGTTCAGCTTCTGCGTCAAGACCATGAACACTCTTCATGTCCTGAGCAAGTTCGATCGAGTATTCAGCTTTAAGAGCACGTGTCTTAGCTGTTACGCTTGTACGCTCGATAGAGAAAGCCATCTGATTGAAAGCACCAGCAAGTGAAGCACCTGAACCAAGAGCCTCGCCCTCGCCCGTAGATGTAGCTTCACCAGTTGTGTAAGTACCGCTAACTGGGTTAGAACCCTGATGAGCACCTTCACCTGAGAAATCAGAATCAGCTTCGTTGTAAAGAGCTTCTGTACCGCCCATTGTGCCATAGCGTGACTTCATTGCGAAGATCAAGCCAGTAGGCTGAGTCATTGGCTGAACGCCAGCAACGTCATAAGCGATAAGTTGTGGCATAGCACGACGAACCAGTGAAATCAATACTGGGTCAAATTTAGCCATACCGCCTGTGTTAGGATATGCAGCTGCATTGTTGGTAGGAGCACCTGATGCCTCGGTGATCATATCAGCTTGCTTACCCATTTCACGTTCTTGGTTCTCAAGAAGAACTGCCGTAACTTCTTTACGGTAGTTATCTTTAATTTCTGGAAGAGATTCGTGGTTAAGAACTGGTGACCACTTCTCCATTAGTTGTTTACGATCCATTCGTTTTACCTCTTTCTATTCTTATCTAAAAGATGTGTTTCCGAGAGCATTTGCATATCGTGACATTGTCTCAGAGAGAACTTTTGTCTCAGCAACTGGCTCATCAGTGACTACAGAATTAACTTCTGTTTTTGCCTTATTTGTAAAATAACTTTCACGGATTGTCTGAAGTTTTTTCGTAAATGAGTCAACGTCTTCGTAAGAAAGCTCTTCGGCTAGACCTTTGAACTTTTCTACTTCAGTGTCAGTTAGACCTTCAGAAATTTCGTCGATAGTATTAATACGCTTCATAGCATCGAGTTCTTTCTTTATTGAAAGACTATCTTCAACTGACTCGTTGAGTTTGGACTCTAGATCTTCGATCTTTGATTCCATTTCACCCAATACGTCAAACTTCTCTTCAGGGATATCAATGTAGTGCTCTTCGAAAAGAGACTTCAATCCACCAATAAATCCTTCAAGAATTTCAGACTTCATACCAGATTCAAGGGCAAGTGCATTCTGTTCCATCCACTGCTCGACCATAAGACCGAGATATCCATCAACCTTTTCAACAAGACCCTCTTCAAGTTCTTTCTTAGCTTCTGTCAATTTTCCTTCGTATGCTTCTTCCAACTTAGCGGTTTCAGCTTTAACACGAGAAATAACAGCAGCCTCAAAAATTGTTTCAGCTTTCTCACGGAACTCCTCAGAAAGCTCTTCGCCATTCAACAACGCATCAACATCTTCTTTCATCTTCTTAAGATTAGTAGATGGCATTTCTGCAGATGCGCTTGCTTTAGCAGCTTCAGTATTAGTAGCAGCTGCAGCTTTAGCGTTATCTTTATTAACTTCTTCTTCGTCGTGCTCAGCGTCAATCTTATTCATCTTTTCGCCAGCAGCTTCTTCTAAAGAAGTTTCCTCAACTGCATCCTCAGAAACAGTTTCGGCTTGCTCTTCAACTTCTTGAACTTCTTCTTGGAGATCATTTTTCATTTTTTTGCTCTCCTCCAATAGTTCACTGATTTTTTGTTCGATAGACATTCTTTTTATCTCCTGTGAATTTCTATTGAGATCCCTCAATAATACTATTTATATTATTTAATTTTTTGTAGAAAATGCTGGAAAGCCTTAATTTTGGCTTCCTGTAACTGAAGAGAATTAGTTTTCCTAATGGTTTCCTTCATCTCTTCTAAGTCCCTTTCCACGAATTTACCATCAACAAAGGTCCACTCCTTAGACTCCATAACACCTTCCACGAAAGCATCTGGCGCAGAGGGATCTGCAACAATGTCTGCAGCAGTAGCTAGGACAAAATCATTTGAAACTTCAGCGACACCACCCTTACCTGATCGCAAAGTTCCCATACCTCTTGACGATACACCAATAGTAGCACCCTCATCTAAAAGATTTTTTACAATCTTTCCATATGGTGTATCCATAATTTTCGCTTTACCAATAAAGTTATCACCGTCTTCATATAATTCTTTAATCATGTGACTAACACGATCAAGATTAATCGTAGGTGAATCAGGATGTCCTAACTCACCAAAAGCACGATTCTTTTCTACGTTCTCAGTTGTGTAACGTTTTACTTCTTTCTGTAAAACTTCTTTTGGGTAAACACGACCATTACGATTCTTTAAATTTGACTGAAGAAAAACACCTTTGATAAAATACTGTTTACCTTTTTCTTCGTTTTCTTCAGTAATAAATTCTACTGTTTCGTTTAGTTCTTTAATTAGTTTCATTACAGCTCCTTATGCTGACGTTGAAGTTTCGTCGTCATAGATACCATACTGTTCAGGCTGAATCTTAGTATTATATCCAGCTACTTTTCTTAAACGTAACCAGCATTCTGCTTGTGCTCCTGAGATAGTAACAACGATATCAGAATCATTTTCTACGCTGTCAGGAATCATTTCTTGACCAGTCATATCAAAATTACCCGAAGCATTAGCTTGAAGCGTCATAATTACAACACTACCTCTAGTTATCGTAATAACACCTCCCGCTGCACCTGTCCATTGAACAGCAGAAATATTAACAAGTTGCGTGCCAGCAGTTCCTGCAGACTCAGTAGAAGCTACCAAATCCACATCTAAATCAATTGTTCCTGCAGCAGCAGTTCCTGCAACCTTAACAATCGCTTCTGTCTGCGTTTTCTTTAAAATTGTTGTTGCGACAGTCATCGTTATTCCTCTATAAGTTCTAAGACATGAAGAAAGTTATCTTTACTTTCTCGCATATACTCAATAATTTCTTTTTGATCTTTAAACAGATCATTCATTTTTTGTTGCGAAGATTCACTAATAATAATGATACTTCCATCAGAAAGTTTATAATCAAGTTTTCCCTCTAATATGCAATCTAATCTATTTGCTTTTTTTATATCGCATACTACAGGGTCAACAGTAAAAAGTTTAGAAGAAGCGAGTTCTAAATATGATTCTATCAGCGTGTCAGTAATTTTAATTGAATGATGATTAGAAATTATATTCGCAATAGTATCTTCGTTTAATTCTTCGTATGTTTCAGTTTTAATATCTTCTTCAAGTTTTTCTGAGAGGTATAAGTTTTTACAATACTCTCTCGCCTCTTCTATACTACTAAACTTTTCTTCTACTTCTACTCCATCAATATTTATTACTCCATTACAAAAGCGAACAGTTCTACCAAAAGACAAAAATGTTTTGGTATCTTCATTTAAACTTTTATAGAACTGTTGATAATACATTACTCTTCCGTTTCTGCAACTTCAGGTTCAGCCTCAGCTGTAACTTCTGGTTCTTCAACTTCAGCAGGTGCTTCTTCAGCGTCTGCCGAAACTTCAGGTGTTTCTGTTTCAGTTGCTTCAGCTTCTTCTTCAGTGCTAAACATACTCTTAGAAATTTCTGCACGTTTAGCGTCTAGCGCATCAGAAACTTTATCTGCCATAATTCCATTGAATGCAGCTTCAGCATCTGTATACTCGCCATTAGAAATAGCCGATATTAAATCTTGCGTACTCATTGTTCATCTCCTTGTCCTTGATCAGTACTTTCTTCGTTTCCACCATAACCAGCATCGGACAATGCACTTTGCTGAGCAATCTGTTTATGCGCAGCAAGAGTGCCATCTCTCTGAGCATTGTCAAAATGTCGCCTCTCTTCATCATCAATCTGTGCGTCGATTTCCTCGATCATTTCATCAGGTTGATGTAATACATTCTTTCTTACCCAATCCATTGAGTAGTATTTACCAATGTAAGGTTCAACTTGTTGTAGCATTGCCAATCTTTGTTGTAAGATTTCGTTTTCTTTCAACTCAGTGTAATAGTTATCTTTCTTAAAGTCGTAGCGAATAAATGGTCTTAATGTATCCCACTCATCTGCCCTAATTACACCTTTTGCTACAAGTTGTACTCTTAACGCATCAGTAAATAAATCAGTAAAATTTCTTCTTATACGTCCGATAAATTTGCTAAACTTAACCTCATCACGACTAATTTCTGTTGCTCTACCAAGACCAAATGATTGATCTGGATTCATTCTTGACATTGGCACGTTTAGCGACTGATATAACTTACGCTGGAAATATTCAATGTCTTGAATCTCTCCAAGGTTTTGGCCTCCAGGAAGTGTGGTGATTTCAGTACCTCTACCACCCTCACGTCTTGGCATCCAAAAATCTTCCATCATTGAAAGATGTTTTCTATCGTCACGCACCTCACCAGTAGTTGCATCATATGTAATCTTATTTCTGTAGCGATTCATCAAGTCGTTAACGTATTGCTCAGCTTTCAGCTTAGGTAAGTTGCCTACATCAACATAGAAAATTCTACGTTCTGGAGCACGACTAATACGATAAATCACAACAGCGTCTTCAATCATCTTCAACTGATTGACAGACTTAATTGCTTTATGCAAATAACCAAGCATCATACCTGTATTTGCATCATGTAATCCTGAGGGGCAATATAAAACTGAATCGTCTGATAGTTTTACACCCTGCGTGGTAG
>Ga0255768_10001789_pt1 | contig 21950 bp, 16 predicted proteins | sample 071ome_33_FD_179983 | JGI IMG/M metagenome (GOLD analysis project Ga0255768, IMG submission 179983) | Coastal salt marsh microbial communities from the Groves Creek Marsh, Skidaway Island, Georgia - 071412AT metaG (version 2) | ecosystem: Environmental > Aquatic > Marine > Intertidal zone >...
ATCGTGATAGTCTTTGCTCAGACTGGAAACAAAGGAATCAATGTGCCCCGGTTTCACCTCGCCGATGGAACCACCAGGCAACCCACCCGATCAGCAATGTCAACACGCCGTAAAGACTGGGAACAGGTTGTCGCCAGATGGAAAAGACCGTAACCCAAAGGACCATGACCAGGAAAAGGAGCGGCACAATCGGCCATCCCGGAACGTTCAAATTCGGGTGAACCTTCATCTTCAACTTGACCAAACCAAGAACTGTCAACGCCGTTCCGATACCCAAGGTAAAACCGATGTAGGCCAGCAAGTCTTTGAACGTCGGGATCCACAGGAGCAGGAGGGCCACGAAGATTTGGAGGCTGATATTCCCCCACCCCGGAGGTTGAGCGCTTTTCATCCAGCAGGGCAAATAGCCGTCTTCCGCCATTTTGGCATAGACTCGGGGACCGGCCATAAGCATGGCGGAAATGGACGTCATCAGGGATACCAGAATAATCAATGTCACCCATTGAGCCAACCCCTGCCCCCCGATGGATTCGGCGGCGACACGGGCCACGTCTTCGCGTCCGGCCATTGATTCGAGGGAACCCGACCACAAGAACACGCCATTCAATGCGAGATACAGCACCACAACAATGATCGTGCCGAAGGTCATGGCTCGCGGCAGATTGCGATCCGGATCACGCACCTCCCCACCGATGTAGACAGCCGCGTTCCAGCCTGAATAGGCAAAATAGATCCAGACGAGTGAGACTGAAAATGTTCCCCAATCCGGATCCCAGGCGGGGACTTGTTCGGGACTTGGCAAGTGCAACAAGGACCACCCGATGAATCCGATCAACATGACGATCTTGAACACAACCACCAGGTTCTGAACCATCACACCTTCCCTTACCCCGATGCCATGCAGGATTCCGAGCAGCAGGACAGCGACTGTTCCGATCCACTTCGGATCCACACCTTGCAACCATTCCTGACAGTAAACTCCCGTCCCATATGCGGCGGCGGCGATAGGAGCCGAGAATCCGACGAGCAATGATATCCATCCACTGATATAGCCCACGGAGGGATGGATGGTTTTGGATAGAAAAAAGTACTCTCCGCCCGATTCGGGAAGTTGCCGGGCAAGCGCTCCGTAACACAGCGCGCCCAGCAAGGCCATTCCTCCCCCAACCAACCAGGCAAGGAGAATGATGCTACGTGAAGGCATGTCGGCGATTTGGTAGCCGGTGCTGGTGAAGATTCCAGTGCCAATCATGTTGGCGACCACCAGAGCGGTGGCTCCAATCAAGCCAACTTTTCGAATGGAAGCCACATCAGCGCTCATAGAGTCACTGCAATCGTGAAAGGATTACCTCCGGAGCACAAAGACAAATCAGCAAAATGCAGCCTCCCTACCGATTGAAGCTGGGGATGGGCGGCATGCGCCGTCCTTCCTGTTCCGCGATGGCTTTTTGAGTTTCCATCAGGAGAATCTGCTCTTCACGCGTGAAGGCTGGTTTGGCAGGTGTTCTTGAGGTGTTGGAAGTCGACAGGCGTGTTTGACGGGTAGGAATTTGCTGCATGCCGGTTCTCGTCGCACTGCCGCCTGACCCACGCAGGAGCGAACCACTGGTTGTCCCTCTGTTAGGGGTCGTGCCTCCGGTGGTGGTGTTCCCTGATTTATTTTTTTGTTGTTCCAGAGCACGGCGCCGGATCAGTTCGCGGGCGCTGATGCGTGTCGGGGTTTTGACATTGGATTTGCTGCCGGTCTTTTTCGCAGTGGATCCATCGTATCGATATTCCTCGAAATCCAGTTTGTGTGATTTGCCGTAAAATTCAATTTCCACATTCCCGTCGAACCCAATCTGGGTGACTTTCACGCCATGATGCTCATCCTCGGACTCGGTGAAGGCGAAGAATCGTTCGACCGGAGGCAGATCGGGATTGGGATTGGGCAGGGTCATGGACATCCATACCCGCTTGATCTCGTCCTTGGCGCTGACACCGGCGATTTTGAGATTCAACTCATCCAGCTCTGGACTTTCTTCTTCCTCAGGCTCCGGTTCCGGATCGGGATCAGGGGGAGGTGGCGGGGGTTGGAGGTTGAACGGATTGCGATCCAGAATGGTTTGGTAGGATGCACGCAGGCTGTCGATTTCCTCGGCCGACTCCTGGGCAAACACCCCATCGGCCACCGCCATACCGACAAGCAGGCAGACCAGCAAGGAGCCAAATTTCAAATGCATCTTTTCAGCCATATTCAATCCATTAACAACACCATAAAAATGCGCCGGTTGCGGTCGCCTGACAACATAAAAAAATCCGGCGGTCAAATCCATGATGAGGAAATAACCGCCGGACAGGGTTGCAACCTGGTAAATGAGCGTGTCTTAGTAAGAGCTCTGAACGCCGCCGGTAGCACGTTTCTGCATCCAGGGCATCATCTTACGCAAACGGGCACCCACCTTCTCAATGGAATGCTTCTGGCCTTCCTTGAGCAGGGAGTTGTATTTTTTGTAACCGGTTTGGTATTCCTTGACCCATTCTTTGGCGAATTTTCCATTCTGAATGGCTTTCAAGGCGGCTTTCATGCGTTTCTTGACGCCGGCATCGATGATCTTAGGTCCAACGCTCACGTCACCCCACTTGGCGGTTTCGGAGATGGAGAAGCGCATGCCGTGAATACCGGATTCATTGATGAGGTCCACGATGAGCTTCAACTCGTGCAGACATTCGAAGTAAGCCATTTCGGGCTGGTAACCGGCTTCCACCAAAGTTTCGTAACCGGCGATGATCAGGGCGCTGGTGCCGCCACAGAGAACGGTTTGTTCGCCAAACAGATCGGTTTCGGTTTCTTCCTTGAAGGTGGTTTCCAACACACCGGCACGGGTGCCACCCACGCCTTTGGCCCATGCCAATGCCACTTTCTTGGCTTTGCGGCTGGCGTTCTGGTGAACGGCGATCAGGGCAGGTACCCCTTTGCCTTCCACGAACTGACGGCGGACGATGTGACCAGGTCCCTTGGGAGCCACCAGAATCACGTCAACATCGGCAGGGGGAACCAGGGTTTTATAATGAATGGCAAATCCGTGTGAAAAGAGAAGTGTTTTTCCCTTGGTCAGGTTGGGAGCGATATCGGATTCGTAAACGGAAGCCTGCTTGGTGTCGGGCAAGGCAACAAAGATGACGTCGGCTTGCTTGACCGCTTCAGCGGTGGTGACGACCTTGAATCCTTTGTCCTTGGCAACAGGAATGGATTTGCTGCCTTTGTAGAGGCCGATGATAACGTTGCATCCGCTGTCCTTGAGGTTCAAGGCGTGAGCGTGTCCTTGTGAACCGAATCCGAGCACGGCCAGGGTTTTTCCCTTGAAGACGTTCAGGTCCGCGTGCTTATCCGAGTATATTTTTGCTGGCATGTTTTTTATGCGTTTGTTGTTTGCTTTAATCTCTACGATTTAAAAAGGGGTTGAATCAGGCCCGAGGCAGGGCGACTGTTCCGGTGCGGGTGAGGGTTTCGATGCCAAATGGCTCCATCAAATCGATGAATTTGGAAATCTTCCCTTCGGCTCCAGTGATCTCAATGGTCACCGATTCCGGGTGAACATCAATGATCTTGGCTCTGAAAATATCGGTGATCTGCATCACTTCCGAGCGTGATTTGGAATCGGTCTTGACCCGTATCATCACCAACTCACGGTCCACATACAGATGTTCACGAAAATCCTGCACCTCCAGCACCTCCGGAAGTTTGTTCAATTGCCGGACTATTTGGATCAAGGTCGCATCGTCACCCTGCGTCACAATGGTCATGCGCGATGCATTGTCTTCATGCGTGGGCGCAACATTGAGTGTGTCAATGTTGAAGCCACGACCGCTGAACAGCCCGGCAATGCGGGTCAGCACTCCGAACTTATTTTCAACCAAAACTGATATGGTGTGTCTCATAATACTGCACAGGACGCCGTCAAGCGAAATGGGGAGAGTTCAAAATTTTAACTACAGGGTCAATATGAAAAAGCAGGAAAAATGCTATCTGACGCACTTATTGGGTGCGAAAGGATGTTTCAGTGGGTCGATACGCCTTCATAAAATCCGGGAATTTGCCGGGTTGAAGAACCATCCAAACCTTGTGACACCGACATTTTGCGACCCAAATCGATACCGGATCAGAACCCAACCACTCCCCCACCTTGGCGAAAGGAATGACTTGAAAAGGCGACTGGCTTGTAACATAAACGGTAACCGCTGGGTATTAGAGGGAAGAAAATTTCCAACAAGCCCACGAAACTCGATCGTGGAAGTCGATTCGAACATGCATATTCGATTTTCAACGAACGAACCTGGTTGAACATGGAGGCAATGGAAACAAACCAATCACCAAGCAACATGGACTTAAACCTATCTTTTATTCGTCGTTTCAGTCGCCTCCCTGCCATCAAGGGGCTTTGGGTCGCTGTGTTCCTGCTGCAACTGTTTTCCATGCGCAGCCAGGCCGCCGGCCTGCAGTTTGATGTTTTCCCGGGTTACGGCGACGTGATGAGGCAGCATCACTGGTGCCCTTTTACGTTCGAGATGCATCATGAGGGTCCCGGTTTTTCCGGTTTCATCCGACTGAGAGATCCCGGCAGCAACTTTTCTCAATCCATACCCATTGAACTCCCCACCAAAACCCGCAAACGGGTCGTGATGCCGGTCTACTACCAGGGGGGCAACATCTACAACTGGGTGGCGGAACTGGTCACCGCTTCGGGGGATGTACTCGCAGAACGCACTCAATTCTCGGGACAGCAGGAAGTCACGCATACCGGTTTTATCATCGGTTCGGTCTCCCGGTCCATCTCCGGTCAACCTGATTTGCCCGAAGAACCCGCCCGATCGCCCTACCTGCCACAGGTCGGCCGGATTTCGGCAGAACATTTCCCCGATCAACCACTGGCATTGGAAGGTCTCAATGCCATCTACTTGCATGCCAGCGCAGCCGGTAAAATGGAAATCCCCCAGGCGCGCGCCCTGAATGCCTGGCTGGCTCAGGGAGGACATCTGATTGTTGCCATGGACGAACCGGCCGAAATCAGCGCGGTTCCCTGGCTTGGTTCGTTGATGCCATTTGTGCCGACCGGAGTTTCTTCCATCACATGGGACGGCACATTGGAGGACTGGATCCGGGATCCATCGGCTAAAACCTATCCCGATCCTACATGCGATCCCGATCTCATTGATCAAAACCAATACCGCCGATCCAATTCCCGCAACGATCTCGTCGACAACCGATACACACGCATTCGATCGGATGATCAAATCGGAGAGGATCCCCTCCCCATTGTGATCGGTCGGGTGACGGACGGGACGGTCATGGCCGAGCAGGATGGAAATCCCCTGATCATTCATGCCGCCCGGGGGCGCGGCCAGGTGACGGTTTTGACCTTTTCACCCGAACGGGAACCGATCAAGAGCTGGGAAAACAAGCCATGGTTCTGGGCAAAGCTATCCGGCATCCCCGGACGCTGGTTTGAAGTGGGCAACCGTAATTCCTACGCAGGCGAAGGGGTGGACGGATTGTTTGGTTCCATGATCGAAAGTCGTCAGATTCGCAAGTTGCCGGTGGAATGGTTGATGTTGATGTTGCTGGTTTACCTGCTTTTCATCGGCCCGATCGATCGCATCATCCTCAAGAAACTCAACAAACAGATGTGGACGTGGATCACCTTCCCGGCTTATGTGGCGCTGTTTTCCGGTTTGATTTATTACGTCGGCTTCAAACTGAGAGCCGGTGATTCGGAGTGGAATGAACTGCATGTGGTGGACGTCATCCCGTTCGGCCAGGAATCGATGGTCCGGGGACGCACCTATGGCACGCTCTACTCGCCCGTCACGGCACAATACGAACTCAAGTCACAGCGCACCATGGGATCGCTCCGAATGGAATCCTCCGGTTTGTGGCGCGGTTCCCAGGGAGGCAACCGTCAATCCGAACTCTTCAAGTTGGGTGATGGATTCGCGGCAGGGGTTTCGGTTCCTGTGTGGACCAGTCGTTTGTTCGTTAGTGATTGGTATGACACCTTTCCAAACGGAGTCATCGAAGCCGAACTTTCCACCCGCAATGATGAACCGGAAAGCCTCACCATAAAAAATCTGGTGCCCTATTCATTCGAACAACTTCGTCTGATGATCGGGGACAAAGTTTACGATCTGAAAGGACTATCAAGCGGACCATCAGCCAGTCAGACGTTCACCTTGTCCCAGACCAGACCCACCAACTTGCGGGATTTTCTGCGCAATCATTCCGGCAATTTCCGATCGGCGCTGGACAGCCGGAGGCGAGCTTTGGGACATACCTATCGCTTGAACAATCCTTTTGAAGCAACATCGGTTATTTCCATGCTGGGCAACGCCTACAAGCTGGCGGGCAACGGGCAAAATTATGTCCACCAGTCCAACATGGACCTGACACGCCATCTTGAGAACGATTATGCGGTGCTGTTGGCCTGGTCGGAGTCTGATCTGGGCTTGCAAGCGCTCAACACATTTGATCCCAAACGGTCCACCAAAAAGACCATGATCCGGGTATTGATCCCATTGAACCATTCGGCGGTGAACCCTCAACCTTGATTCGACCCATGACCACACCAAACAACGACGAAACAAGCGCTGCAGACGTGCAAACAACAACGGAAGCAGCTCCAGCCACGAGCAACAAGGTTCCAGCGGTGGAGACCAGCATGTTGACCCGGCATTATGGCAACATGACCGCATTGAGCATGTTGAACCTGACAGTTAACCAGGGGGACCTGTTCGGATTCATCGGCTCCAACGGCGCGGGCAAAACCACCACCCTTCGCATCCTGGCAACCTTCCTGAAGCCATCCTCGGGAACCGCCAAGGTCCTGGGGAAAAATGTCGTCACCGAGGCGGATGCGGTGCGTCATATCATCGGCTACATGCCCGATTTCTTCGGGGTATACAAGGACATGGAAGTGACCGAATACCTGGACTTCTTCGGCGCCTGCTACCGCATCCCTTCCAAACAGCGTGAAAAAACGGTGAAAGACGTGCTGGAACTGGTGGGGCTTTCCGAAAAGACAGGTGCCCTCATCGGGGCTTTGAGCCGGGGGATGCAGCAACGCATCGGTCTGGCCAGAGTCTTGATTCACGACCCCGACTTGCTGCTGTTGGACGAACCCGCTTCGGGGCTGGACCCCAGGGCCCGCATTGAAATGATGGCCATCCTGCAGGAACTTCAGCGCATGGGCAAAACCATCATCATTTCCTCCCACATCCTGAGCGAACTACAGTCCCTTTGCAATCGGGTTGCCATCATTGAGCGTGGCAAGTTGATTTACAGCGGCCCGGTGCAGGGGGTGAAACAACAGATGGAAATGAATCACATCGTGTGGGTCACCGTGGGAGGCGATCCGGACAAAGCGATCGGCTTCCTGAAAACCCGATCCGAGGTATCGGAAGCGGAGATGGTCGATGATCGTATCCGGGTGACCATGGCTTCGCATGATGCGGATGTCAGTGTGATCGCCCAGATCCTGGTGCAAAACGGGATACCGATTCATGGTCTGAAGGAAGAGGAAGTCGGACTTGAAGAAGTCTTCCTGCGCGTCACCCGTGGGGATACCCAGTAACTCAAACCATCGCATTGTCCCGAGCAGGAACACCTCATGAGATTATTTCCAGTCGTAGGCCGTGAACTGAAGGTTGCCTCCAGGCAACGGTCCCTGTATGTCGGCAGAACGGTGTTTGCCACCGTTTCCATCGTCATCACGGGTCTGTTCATGTTCTTCATGCAAACCGCCGCGCCCAGCACGATGGGGATGAGTTTGTTCTACACCCTTTCCAGCTTTACGTTTTTCTACTGCGCGATGTCGGGTATCTGGGTGACTTCGGACTGCATCAGCGAAGAAAAACGGGAAGGCACCCTTGGATTGCTCTTTTTGACAGACCTGAAAGGCTATGACGTCGTCTTTGGCAAACTCGCGGCGACTTCCCTCAAATCCGTCAGCGGGCTGTTGGCGGTGATGCCGGTGCTGGCCATCCCGTTGCTGTTGGGTAGCGTGAGTCCTTCTGAATTCGGTCGCCTGATCCTGGTGCTTTCCAACACCATGCTACTTTCCCTCTCGGTCGGCATCTATGCCTCGGTGATCAGCACCAAAGCCATGCGCGCGGCATTCACCACCCTGGGGCTGATGGTCTTTTTTCTGGGAGCGGCTCCTATCCTTTGGGTGTTGACCGGATTGCTTACCAATGAAAACCAACCTCAATGGGTCGTCGATAAATTCTTTTTTCACAGTGCGGTTTACGGGATGGGCATGATGTCGGAAAGGGCCTACTCGGTGGATTCCTGGCCATTCTGGAAATCTCTGATTACCAATCACATTTTCATCTGGGGATTATTAATCACCTCATCGATTGCAGTGGCCTCCCGTTGGCAGGATCGGCCTGCGTCGGAAGCACAACTGAAGCGTAGCAAACGCATCCTGGAAGCCGACCAGGGCGACCATCAAACCAAAGCAAAACTCAGAGGAACCTTATTGGACAAGAATCCTGTGCTTTGGCTCTATAGTCGTAGTCGATTGAAGACGCTCTACCCCTGGATCGTTTTTGCTCTGGGGGGACTCTACTGGTTGTGGGGCAGCCTGGAGTATGGTCGAAACTTTTACACCGAGCCGGCCAACTTTATTATGACCGCCTATCTGAGCAGTATTTTGGTGAAATGTTGGGTGGGTGCGGAGGCCAGCCAGAGACTGACGGACGACCGACGCAGTGGCGCATTGGAGCTGCTTTTCAGCACACCGCTCAAGGTCAAGGATGTGCTCCATGGTCACTGGATGGCGATCCTGCGGCAGTTTCTCGGCCCGGTGATCTTTATCTGTGCACTGACCGTCTTTTTCGCCCTGATTCTCTTGTTGGACAGCGGAAGAATGGGTGCGGATGACGCTTCCTACATGGCCACCATGTTCATGGCACACCTTGTTCTGATCGTTATGGATTGTCTGGCCCTGTTTTGGTACGGACTCTGGAACAGCGCCAAAGCGAGGTATGTGAACCGATCAATCAGCGGAACGATTTTCACCGTTCTGATGCTTCCCTGGATTGTTTACACCCTTTTCACCCTGTCATTCTTTTCCATGCTCGCCTTTCAGGGGCGCCCGGTGAAATTACCGGTCAGCGAGGAGTATTTCATGTTGGGAACCTGGTTCTTCATGGGCCTGGGTTGGTCCAGCTGGCTCATCGCCCATAGCCGCAAGCAACTGCTCACGCATCTACGAATGTTTGCCACCACCCGCCCTGGCGATGAAAAGCTCGATTCCGACCAAAAGAACACGACGGAACCCCCAAAATCACAGGGAATCCCCTATTCCTCTCCCACCACGTAATCGGTTGGCAAACGATAGCGGAACATCACACGCTGGGTGGCGGATTTCAACAGTTCGGCATCAAGCACCATGCGTTTCACCGCTTCGCCATGCATAAATTCGATCACATGGAATCCATCCTTGGGCTGATCAAATGCCTTCTTCAAATCGGGCAAGCTGATGATCTTGACGTCATTGACTTTCTCCAACGCGAGATAGCGATAATCCTGATACCCGAGGTTGTAAGGATCCGGTAAGACCAAAGACAGCACCACACAACCGGTTTCTTCTTCATTGGCGGCTCTTTCCGTCAGGCGAACCAGTCGAACCGGCGCCCGGCGTTTCCACTCATTTCCCCAACTCTGCAAGTAGGGTTCGGTCAGAGGTTGAAACACCAGTCCACCCGCCATCATGTAGGAGGGTGGCATGTCAAACTGTGCGGTCGGCACATATTGCTTTGAAAAATCGCCTTGAGCCAATTCGAATTCAATATCGACAGAAGCACCATCACGCCAGACAGTCATCGGCACTTTGTCCCCGGCCCAATGCCCTCGTGTTGCCAGGCGTTCGAGCATCATTTTTCCATAATCTGGATCATCGTAATCACCCACAATATCGATGTCGAACCCATCCACTTTCAATAAAATGTCTTTGGGTTTAAGAGCGGTTTCATGGCCGGGTACCGAGATAATTTCGGTGACTATCACACCACGTTTCTCGCCGGGCAGCTTCAAGTAGTCCAGGACCGCGGGATTTTCAGCTCGTTTCCAATAAAAATTGAAATAACCCAACCCGGGATACGCGTCTTTCGAAACCAGATCCAGCACCTGCTGCACGAAAAAGGAAGGGACGGCTGTGCACTTGCTTCTGGATTGGGAGGTGGTCAGGCCGATCACCCGGTCCTGGTGAACGATCGCTTCGGACCAACCTACTCCGTCAATTTCGGAATCCAGCTCCAACTGGGGAATGTCAATATAGGTCAGCGCCCCCCGGCCCATGCGGAGTCGGTTCAGATCCAAACGACGCATTTCCAATCGACCATCGTTCCAGCGAATCAAACGCACGTCACCGACCGTTGGAACGGGGTCGGCGAATTTCACTGGCACGAGGCCTTCCCAAAAAGATTCATCTTCAACATCGATCAGTGCCAGGTTGGCGTGGTAATCGATCCATTTCAACGAAGCCTCATACCAGGAGCCACGTCCCCCCTTTTGAACACGGAGCACGGTGTGGTCGAAAAGAAAATCCGCCGTGGTGACAATCTGCCTGCCCTGCACCACCACACCGAATTTGTTGTTGGAAGAGGTGCGCCGTGCCCAGGGTTGAAAGTACTCGTATTGATGCCGCGTGGATTCGATCTGCACCAGGGAATGCTCCCAGTTGGCCGATTCATTCTCGGCTTTGATATCGAAGGCGGATAAGAACAGCAATCCCGCCAATAGAATATGGTGAAAGCGATTGATCATAGTTTTCGATCCTGTTGAATGCCGTAGGTTTCAAGAATCTCTGCGTTTGCCTGATTGGCTGCCTCCCGGTCCAGGCATTCAAAACCGAGACGTTCACCGAATTCGATCAGGTGATGTGATCCTTCGTTGGACTCCAGTGCATCCACCACGTCTTTCAGTGAATCAATGCGTTTCCCATTGATGGAGTCCACCAGAACGCGACCGCGAATTTCCATATTTGCGTTGACGCTGTGGGAAAGAACCGTGGAGAGCATGACCGGTTCAGTCCGTGCCGCTTCAGGTTCCGTATTCTTCTTGTAAAACAGTTCGTAAAGCAACCCGATGCCGGCAACAGCGGACCAGTTCTGACCAAAGGTGCTGAGAAAATCCCGGCTCAATGGAGTAAAGACCAAACCGGCGTATACGAAATACTTGGGCTCGGTATACTGGTTTCCTTCCAATCGATCATCCTGATTCACGAAAACAGGCAGTTCCAAATCGATCTCCTGACCATCCCGCAATACCTTGACCGGCACTTTGGCTCCGTGCTGCGCCTGGCTGAAGGCAATCCCTCCATGCACCTGATTTCCCTCGTAAATAATCGTTGCATCCGCCGCCACGGCATATCCGTTGGCTTCCAAAAGAACGTCATCTTCTTTCAAGTGTTCCTTTGCGGAATCACTGATCAAATTGTCGATCCGCGCACCGGCATTGGACTCCGTTAATTTCAAATAATTGCGGTATGCCTGGTTGATCAAGGGAGACAAACGGATACCAGCCTGCGGAAATCCGTGGTATTCCCCATCCTCGACATCCTTCAGGAAATGCTGAATCACCGGGGGCGGAATGAAGAATCCGGTGTTCTCAAGACCAGGTGTCCCTTGAAACGCGACGCCCACGACACGATCATCCTGCAAGACAGGCCCACCTGAATTACCTGGATTGATGGCTGCATCGGTTTGAACCGCCAGCAAGCTTCGATTGCCTGGTTGGACATAATTGATAATCTCAATGCGGCTGACCACACCGCTCGTGTAGGAAATCTGCTCACCACCGGCAGGATAGCCAATGGTGTTCACCACCGAACGCACTTTAGGCAGGACACCGATTGGCAAGGGCTCAAGACCATCAAAGAAGCTTTCATCCTCAACAGTCAGGATGGCCAGATCACAGTCATGCCCGACAAAAGCGACCTCGGCAATGTGAGGACGGGAATCCTGGAATCGTCTGACCTGAATTTGTTTAGCCCAACTGATGACGTGGGCGTTGGTCATGATGCGATTGCCTTCGATGATGAATCCCGACCCGCTGGAACCACGGACTCGGCTGGAGTTCCAGGGTTCGTCCCAGTCGGGTTCCTGACTGAAGGTCATGATTTGGATGACCGACTTCTCCGGTTCTGCAGCATTGAGAACCAGTGCAGTCATGCATAGAGAGAGTTGGATAAGAAACGTTTTCAAGATTCCCGAACATGCGTTGAAACCGCTGTCGGGTCAAGTACCGAGCTGCAGTTAACCTGCCTTCGGTAGGGCTGAGCTGCTGCTCGGCTGTGGCGCGTTCGATGTTTTGTTGATGTTTGGATGCTGCAACTCGTTCGCGGACGCGGGGCACCGCGTCCCTACCTGGGAAATCAGCTTTGTTTGCTTTGGCGCCATTTGTCGAGGCCGACGGCCAGGATGATGACGATGCCGATGATGATTTCCTGCATGTAGGTAGGCCAGTTCATTTGGCTGGATCCGCTCTTGAGCACGCCCATGATCAGGGCACCAAGAATGGTTCCCGAGATGCTGCCGGCACCCCCACTGAGGCTGGCGCCACCGATCACGACTGCAGCAATGATTTCCAATTCCAGCCCGATCGCCACGGTGGGATCTCCCTGGGTCAAACGGGAATACTGCATCAATCCTGCCAGGCCAAAGAAAAGACCTGCCAATGCGTAGATCATTACCTTGGTCGTTCGCACACGGATACCGCACAGGCGGGCGGTGTCTTCATTGGATCCGATGGCGAAAATGTAGCGTCCGAAAATGGAGTATTTCATGACAACCATCATGATCAGAGCCAGCCCGATGGTCACCCATACCCCGATGGGCAGAGGCCAAAGTTCCAGAGGATTGACCGGTTCCATCAAACGGTTCAGGGGGTTGTCCTCCGGATTGACGGTTTGGTTATTGCCCAGCCATTTGGAAACACCCCTGGCAATCCCCATCATGCCCAGGGTCACAATAAATGGCACCATTTTGAATCCGGCAATGATACCACCATTGATGGCACCGATACATCCACCCGCCAACACGGTCAGCAACACCACGGCAATCGGGTGAAATTCCTGAACCAACAAGGTGGCAGCCACCACACTGGTCAAAGCCACCACCGATCCCGCACTCAGATCAATCCCGCCGCTAACGATCACCAAAGTCATACCGAGTGCGCCGGTGGCCACGATGACGGTCTGGGTCAGGATGAGCTTGGCATTGCCTCCGGTGAAAAAGACCGGTCGCAGTTCTTCGCTCAATGAAAACAATCCGATGACGAGCAGGAGGCCGAACAAAGGCCCGAAGGAGTTGAGGAATTTCTTCCAATCGAATCGATCTGTTGAATCTGTGTGAGTTGCCATGCGTTCAGATAGTAAAAAGTTATTCAGCGGCTTGAAGGTCAGGGTCGTTTTCTGTTGTGTCAGGTTCGGCAACTTGTCCGACCGCCACCCCGATCAACTCGTGTTCGGTCCATTGATCAGCCGGTCTTTTGGTTTTGATTTCGCCTCGGCACATCACGCCGATGGTGTCACAAATCCCCAACAATTCAGGCAGATAAGAGCTCACGAACACAATGGCTTTGCCTCGTTTGGCCAGTTCGCAAATGAGACTGTAAATCTGGGCTTTGCTGCCGATGTCGATACCTCGGGTGGGTTCATCCAAAAGCAGAATGTCCGCGTCATGGTGGAGCAATCTTGCGATGGCGATTTTTTGTTGGTTGCCGCCGGACAGTTCACCAACGTTCTGACGAGGGCTGCGGGTTTTGACCTGGAGTTTTTCAATCCAGTGTTGTGCCTTTTCTGTTTGCGCCCTTGCCGGAATGAATCCCATTTTGGCAATGCCTTCAAAACGGGTGAGTGTCAGGTTGTCGGCCAGATCGCGGTTGAGTAAAAGGCCTTCTTCTTTACGGTTTTCACTCAACAAACCCATTCCTTGCCACAGACGTTTGGTTGGCGTGGCGTGGGTGGATTCCTTGCCAAAAACGGCAATCCGCCCGGCAGTCACTTTGTCCAGGCCGAAACAGGCCCTCAAGGTCTCGGTTCGCCCTGCACCGACCAGACCCGCCACACCGAAAATCTCGCCTTTCCTGAGTTGTATGTTGGCTGACTTTGGTTTTTCGCGCCCGGCCAACGACTCCAGCTCGAGCACGGTTTCGCCGATGCCATGATCTTTTCGGGGGTAGATATCCTTCATCTCGCGACCAACCATTTTATGGATGATATCCTGAAGGTCGGCCTTCTTCATATCCCCGCTGGCCACTGACTCACCATCCCGCAGCACGGTATAGCGGTCGCTGATCTGCTGGCATTCTTCCAGGAAGTGACTGATGTAAACCACGCTCACCCCACTGTCCTTGAGACGACCGATCACACGAAACAAATTCTGAACATCCACCTGCGTCAGACTGCTGGTCGGTTCATCCATGATCAGCACTTTTGGACGCCCGATCAAGGCCCGCGCGATTTCGACGATCTGTTGCTCGGCAATGCTCAGACGTCTGACAGGCAGATCGAGTGGGAGCGAGGTGTGATCGAGTTTTTCAAGGGCTTCCAGAGTACGCGCCCTTTGTTCCGAGATACGGCGCCAACCCCAGGAACCGGGTTCGTCGCCGAGTGTGATGTTTTCCATCACCGACAAATCCGGAGCAAGATTGAGCTCCTGGTAGATCATGGCAATGCCGGACAACCGGGCGTGTTGCGGGTTTCTGGGCTGGAAAGGTTGCCCATCCAGCAAAATACTGCCCTCATCCGGCGTGTGCACCCCGCTGAGCACTTTCATCAAGGTGCTCTTGCCCGCTCCGTTCTCACCAATCAAGGTATGAACCTCTGCAGGTCCCACCTCAAAACTCACACCCCGCAGTGCTTTGGTGGCGCCAAAACGCTTGCGCACGCCTTTCATCTGAAGACGCAAGGTCGGGGCCTCCGCCACGGCTGGGGTCATGGGTGATTCGGTGGACACGTTGAAAATACTTTCCCGCGCTTATTCGCCAAGGTATTCGTCGATGGGAGGATTCAACAAACGTTGGGATTCTTCATCATTGAGATTCTCGGGTGTGATCATCACGACACCGGTATCAATGCGTTTTTCAACCTGCTTGCCTTCGATGTGAGCCACGATGGTCTTCACACCTTCATATCCCATGCGCACAGGATCCTGAACGACCAACCCCTGCACATCCCCACTCTCCATGTCCTTGATCGATTGAGAACCGGCATCAAACCCGATCATCTTGACTTCCCCTCCGGCGCGACCGATTTCGCGAAGCGCTTTGGTCATGCCGATGGTGGAGTTTTCGTTCACGCAGAAAATGGCGTTCACTTCCTGACCAAACCGGTTGAGCAGGTTCTGCGAATTTTGATAGGCGGTTTCCCGGGTGGGTCCGGCGTATTGATCAGAAGAGATCAACTGAATATTGGGACTTTTCTCAAGGGCGGTAAGGAATCCATTCTCCCGCTTTTCAGTACTGGCTGATCCCACCGCATAACGCAACAAAATGACTTTTCCTTCGTTGTTCAACTGACTGGCGAGATATTCACCGGCCATTTGCCCACCTTTCAGATTATCGGTGGCTACAAAGCTGACGTATTTATCGGTATTCAAACCGGAATCAATGATGACCACCGGAATGCCGGCACTTTGGGCAATTTCAACCGGTGAAACCAAGGCCTGGGCATCGAGTGGCGCCAACACAATGCCGTCCACTCCGGACGTCGTGAAGGTTTGCACCAGACTGATCTGCTGATCCCGGTCATCTTCCTTGAGCGGCCCCTTCCAAATCACCTCAATCTTCTTGCCTTCTGCATTGAGTTCTTTTTCAGCTTTCACTGCACCTGCATGGATGGAACGCCAGAATTCATGAGTGGTTCCTTTCGGAATCACCGCGATTCGGAGGGTTCCGTCATCTTCCTTCTTGGCATTTTCAGACCCGCAACCGGCCAACCAAAGACCACATAACGCCAACAATAAAAATCTCCACTGGATAGTCATGGATCGAAGCATAGTCGGGTTGAGCCCTTTTTCAATGATTTTGGTGACTTGGCTGAATGGATGCGGATACGCCTCGCGGAAGCATTTTCGATTTGGCTCGGCAAAAGGTTAGGTTAGGATAGCCCCATGACTTCCAAACCCCGGATAAAAAACGGTGTAAACCTTTCGCTCCTTTGCAGCGTGATGGCTGGTTTCATGAGCTTTGCCCCTCCCATCCGACCGGCTTTATACGCCGACAATCAACCCAATATCCTGTTGATACTGTGCGATGACCATCGGTTTGACGCCATGGGGTTCATGGGGCATCCCTTCATTGAAACTCCTCACATGGACCGCCTTGCCCGGGAAGGAACCCATTTTGAGAACGCCTTCGTCACCACATCGTTGTGCAGCCCGAGCCGTGCTTCCATCCTGACTGGCCTGTATGCCCACAATCATGGTGTGATCGATAATTATAATCCCGTTCGTGAGGATCTGACCTTTTTCCCCGAATTACTGCAGAAGGGAGGATACGAAACGGCGTTTATCGGCAAATGGCACATGGGTGGAAACATTGACCACCCTCAGCGGGGCTTCGACCACTGGGTGAGTTTCAAAGGCCAAGGTGTTTACTGGACGGACCCTGCAAAATCATCTGTCAAAGGTCGCTTTGTGCCACAGGCCAGCCGCGATGGATTCAACATCAACGGAAAGGAACGTAAATCCCAGGACGGTTACATCACCGACGAACTGACCGCCTTCAGTCTGGACTGGTTGAAACATCGAGAAAGCGAGAAACCTTTCTTTCTGTATGTTTCCCACAAAGCAGCACATGCCGATTTCATTCCTGCAGAAAGACATGCCTACCGGTATCAAGACAAGAAACTCCCCATTCACAAGGACTGGAAAGACAATCCGGACATCGCCAGCACCAAACCCCTCTGGGTCCAAAACCAACGCAACAGCCGGCATGGAGTGGAATACGCGTATTACACGGACCTGGACATGGAACAATACTATCAACGCTACTGCGAAACCCTGCTGGCTGTCGATGACAGCGTGGGCGAGTTACTCAAGTGGCTGGATGAGTCAGGTGAGGCAGACAACACATTGGTGATCTATCTGGGCGACAATGGCTTTCTATTCGGCGAGCACGGACTGATCGACAAGCGCAACGCATATGAAGAATCCATGCGCATCCCGATGCTGACCCGGTATCCACGGTTCAACAGACCGGGCACAAAGGTCTCCCAGACCGTTGCCAACATCGACATTGCCCCCACCTTGTTGGATCTGGCAGGAGTAACCATTCCCGATCATATGGATGGAAGTTCCTTCCTACCCTTCCTGAAAGGTGAATCTCCGGAGTGGCGGTCCTATCTGTTGTATGAATACCTTTGGGAACGCAATTACCCCCAGACACCGACCACGCATGCACTACGTGGAGAACGTTACAAATACATTCGATATCATGGCATTTGGGACAAAGACGAGCTATATGACCTTAAAAAAGATCCACATGAACTGCATAACCTGATTCGTGAAGATGGATATCAGGATCGCATCACAACCATGAATCAAGCGCTTTTCGATCTTCTGGAAGAAACCAGAGGAGAATCCATCCCCCTGCAACGAGATCGTGGAACTCAGTTTTTTCACCGATCCAGTAAAGGTTCAAAAGCGACAGGTTTTTCATCAGAATTCTACCAATAGCGAAAACCAGACATAAGTATCGAAAACACGCCACACCAAAACTAAAAACCGACAAAAACAACTAAAAGACGAACTAAAATTGCAATGCAAAAATAAAGTATACTTGTGTTCGAATTTTTGATTGCATGAGCCAATACGCTGCTCTCATAGTTGGAGTGCTTTGATTGATTCTGTTTTAGATTCGTGGGTTATATTTTCCATTTGCTGCTTGGCGCTCTGGGTTCCCGGTTGGCCCTTGCTGGCGCTGAGACGTATTCATTCATTGAAGAAAGTCAAACGAAGTGCCTCCTGGAAAACCGCCCTTGCCTATGCGCCGAACTGGAGTGATTTTGTTCGAGCAGGCTGCGTTTCTTACGTCCTGGGAATGTGGGCAAAAGCATACTCGGGTACGCATCCGGAAAACGCTCTAACGGCTGCCGGGGCCACACTTGGCTGTTTCTCCATTGGAACTATCCTACAGTGTCAGCCATTCAGAAAGGGGCGCTTCATGATCCTGCCAACTTTTTATGTCATGGGCCTTAGTTTGTTTGTGGCTGGTTGGGACATTGGACTTTTCACCGTTGGCTGCACTCTGGCTGCCGGATTTAGCATTCCCAACCGAAACGGACTTCTTCCCCTGCTCAGCCTCATCCTGGCCGTCGGCGGCTTTTTGGTGGGGGCACCCATCACCCATTTGGCCATGGGCACTTTTGTGGGGCTGATCCCTTTCATGATCTTTGTATTAACGGGCAAAACAGGCATACAACCCACTTCATTTATCTTCAATGAAGCATATCAGAACGGGCGTTGACGAGTCTGTCTTACACGTCATCACACGTCATTTCAGAGCCGGAAACCACTGGTCACTCCCATTCTGAAAACAGGTGACTCTCTAATGTCCTTGCACAAAGAGCCCCGTATTCTTTAAAAACCTTGCGTGCCGAAGACACACGTCATAGCCATTGCCAACCAGAAAGGCGGAGTGGGGAAAACAACCACCACCGTCAACCTCGCTGCATGTCTGGCTGCGGACCAGTTCCGTGTGCTGCTGATTGATGTGGATTCACAGGCCAATGCCACCAGTGGACTGGGGCTGGAAAAAGAGGAAGGAGCCAGCGCTTACCGCCCGCTTCTGGGGGAAGGCACCTTGAGTGACAAGATCAAGGCAACCAGTTATGACAGACTGGACATCATCCCTTCGGAAGTCGACCTTTGTGGTGCGGAGATCGAGCTGGCTCAAAGCGACCGACATTTGCACCGGTTCAAGGATGCTCTCGAGCCATTGATCCAATCCGATCGTTACGACGCCATCCTGATCGACTGCCCGCCTTCCCTCGCGGTGATCACACTCAACGCCTTTTGTGCGGCAGATCACCTGTTGGTCCCGCTTCAGTGTGAATATTACGCACTCGAAGGGATCGCCATGCTGACAAGAGTGATGAACCAGCTGAAGGAATCCGGAGCGAACGCCGGGTTGGAGCTCCTCGGCGTGGCCATGACCATGTTCGACGCACGCACACGTCTCTCACATCAGGTGGTGGAAGAAGTGCGCGGCTACTTTGGCGAAAAAGTATTTGAAACGGTGATCCCACGCACGACCCGACTCGCTGAAGCGCCCAGTCACGGCAAACCCATTGTGGATTACGATCCCTACAGTGCCGGCGCAGCAGCCTATGAGGTGCTGGCCCGCGAAGTAGTCTCCCGCCTGAATTTAGGCCAAGCCGAAACACCGCCAAACGCGGAAGGCCAGGCCCAGGCTTGATCTGTCTTCGATCAGGGCTTGTGCCAGATCGAATCCAGTTCCCAGGCTCTCAAACTCTTGACATGAGCTGTCCCACCGTTTGAGTACAGTTCTACGTTCAGGTGATCGGGCGAAGGAAAAATGCGTTCGGACAGCACTGTTTCTCCCCGATTGCCAAACACTTCCACGGAGGAATCATCCAGATAAAGGCGCAAGTGAATGGAGCCGCTTCGTTTGGACAAAGGCCCGGCATTCCTAACCGAAAATGCATCATGAAACGACACATCCCCCGATTGAGTGCGATCCACATATAAATGTTCCTCCTCAACTTCGTATCCCACCACTGTGGCTGATCCCTCTCCTTTGCGAAGCCTGATTCCAATTTCGCTGGATGTTCCCGGGTCGATATCCAAAACTATTTCCAGTCGTTTGCCGCCCACTCCTTTCGCGCTTAAATCCACTCCTTCCCGGCCTACTTCGATGTCGGTCATCCGAATGCGTTTGCCTCGGAGCTTTCGCAATTCCCGAACCGGACGTTGAACGAGCTTCAAACCATCCGGTGTGGACCGCAAATGCAGGCTGCGAGGAATGGACATGGCGCTCCGCCAGGGGTGGGTTGGGATGTTGTTGGCGTACTGCCAATTACTCATCCAGCCCAACCACAAACGCCGGCCATCCTCGGCAGGCACATCGGCCCAACTGACCGCCGCGTAAAAGTCCTTCCCATAATCCACCCAAAGAGCAGGCTCACCCGGATCTTCGAAAGGCTCATCCCCCATCACGATGTGATCAACAAAGATCTGCCCCCATCCGCCCGAGTGCTGATCAAGCAGTTCCAGAACAGCATGCTTCCCATTGAATTTTTCCACATCCCAGGAATGCCACTGGAGCATGCCACTATTGGTACCGGTGGCGGAGAGTGCGACTTCACCATCGATTACCAGATTAAAACATGCCTCTCCCGGATGATTCCCGCCACCAATGAGAAAGTGAATGTACTTGCCTTCGATTTTTATTTCCGGCGAACGCAGAGTCCCCTGATCCACATCCCCGTTTCCCCAACTGGTGGCCAATCCCTTGCCCAGATAACCGCTGAAAGGATCCTGAGTCTTGATCGGTCCGGGTGCAAAAGAGGCCCCGGTGGCCACCCAACCTTCACCAAAAGAGTCACCTTCAAAATCAGCAATCACACGACCTGTTGGGCGGTCGGATTGGCGTTTATTTTGATTGCTGATCTCATCAACTTCAAATCTGGTTCCATCAAAATCGCCGATAAAATACTGACAACCCGATCCTCCCGCGATGGCACCGCTGCCTATGTTGACAATCAACACCCACTTGGAATCTTGTGTACCTTCTATTGCAACCGGGAACAGATCCGGACATTCCCAAATCCCCTTCACGGCACCAGCCGGACCAAACTCGCTCAGCAGGTCCCATTCCTTTAAATTGCGTGAACCGTAAAAACGCACCTTACGTTCCAAGGGCATGGAGACGGTCATGACCCATTTCTCGGACGCTTCATGCCAGAACACCTTCGGATCGCGAAAGTCGGACATGTTCAGATCAATCACTGGATTCCCCGCATACTTCGTCCAGGTGCGTCCCCGATCGTTGCTATAGGCAATATCCTGGGTCTGTTTCCCATGACCATGCCCCGTATAAATGGCGACCAGCGGCGGAAGCTCTCCATTTCCAAACCCACTTGTGTTCTTAAAATCCACGACCGCGCTGCCGGAAAAAATCATCACCCCATAATGATCCTGCAGGGCGATCGGCAAGTGCTCCCAATGCACCAGATCCGGACTCACCGCATGCCCCCAACTCATGTGCCCCCAGGTGTTGCCATGCGGGTTGTGTTGATAAAACAAGTGATATTCGCCATCAAAATACACCATCCCATTCGGATCATTCATCCAGTTCATCGGAGGCGTGAAATGAAACTGGGGACGGTGCAACTCGTTGTAGTAGGCATCCGTTTGCCGATAATCGGACAACCGGCCGACGGGTTGGTCTTGTGCAACGATCCGGTTGGATATCGTGGAAATCCCCCACAAGCCCAGGATCAAGATTAGAATGAAATAGCGTTGTTTCATGATTGATTTGATACTTTAAATTAAATGCTCTTCCAACTCACCAAATTCGGGATGCTCCCAAGTTTGAAAAGGGCTTGTCTGGCGACAGCAAGGTAAACCCTTCAATGATCGCGTGAGCCGCCAGTAAACGATCGAATGGATCGGCATGAACCCGGGGCAATTCCCCGCTATGGAACATGACTTCTTTCGTTAAAGGAAAATCGGTAACTTGATGAAATCTTAACTTGGAAGAAATCCATTTCCTCGGAGCATCCGGTAAGGGCAGTTTACCGGCAGAGTGTTTCATCACAATTTCCAACACACTGACCTGGCTCAAATGCAGTTCATTGTCGGTGTTATCGATCAATTTGGAGGCTGTTACGCTGATCTTGTCCGGCTGCTGCGCCAACCAGAGAAACGTGCAGGTATCCAACAAA
>Ga0255768_10001793_pt1 | contig 21876 bp, 11 predicted proteins | sample 071ome_33_FD_179983 | JGI IMG/M metagenome (GOLD analysis project Ga0255768, IMG submission 179983) | Coastal salt marsh microbial communities from the Groves Creek Marsh, Skidaway Island, Georgia - 071412AT metaG (version 2) | ecosystem: Environmental > Aquatic > Marine > Intertidal zone >...
TTGGTAATTTGTACAATTTGCGTATATCACCAAACGTTCCTGCAGTTGCATTTGGCATGTACAAGTATGAACTACCTTGACATGCCTTACATTTAACAACATTAACCTCAGCAAATCCATCAGCAGTAAGCGACATCTGCTTAGGAATGATAATCTTTTTATTGGGAATGTCTACTCCACCACCACTAGTGATTGCATTCTTCGGATAGATAGCAAAAATAGAGGTGTATTCACCAGACGATGTTAATGTCTTTTCATCTGATGTTTCAGAGTATACATTAACAGTCCCCTCATCACCACCATCAATGTACATAGATGTACCGTACTTGTACAGAACCTGAGGTTCAGTTAATCCTGGTCCCCTGCCAGGACCAATCCTCATCTCATATTTAAATCTAAAGAACGGATCTCCCATAGAGGGAATCTTCAATTTATTCTCAATGACAAAAGTATGAACAACTACCCAACGTGCTTCACCATTATCTACAGGAACATAAGCATACATTCTAAGACCGATAGCACCATACCAACCAAATTCAATCTTATACATAGTGATCTCATCTGTGTTTAACAGATAACCACTAGGTCCATTACCATTTAAACTATCACCATTGAATTTCTCTTTGCTTAACTTAATCTCTTGGAATGTATAATTAGTTCCTTCAATAACTTTGTTGTAGTAAGTTACATTATCGATATCTGCTATTCCATTTTCATCAGCAAGACCCAATTCTTGAAGCAATCCACCCTGTCCCTCTGGATAGTGAATGGTTGATCTTCTAACAATATAGAAGTTTGCACCCTCTCTTCTGAATACATATTCATCAAAATCATTGAAGATGCCCCATTCTGCATAGTTATCACCCTCACCTTTATCCATAACCGCTCTAGTACCAAAGGTATATCCGCTGATACGTCCAGGTTGGTATCTAAATGCTTGTCTTGACTGAAGTAATGCAAATTGTCCGCCAGTAGCACCATATCCAGGTTGGAAATCATCAGTGCCAGGCAAATCTCCAGAGGTGCTTGCACTAATATAAGTTCTATTGAGCCAATTTTCTTTGAATGGATTTAAGTCAGTTTTACCAGCAACAACACCAGCAACACTTTCTACACTTCCATAACCAATAGCATCAATAAATTGAGTATTAGAGGTGGCAGGATAATCTGGATTTAGAATCTTTCTTGTCCTACCAGTGCCCCTAAGCATAGTAATATTATTTTGAATTTCAGGCAGTCCAAGGGGAACTCCACTTACTGGATCACTAATTTCTTCAGATACAATCAATCTCCAAGTTGCTGTCCAAATAGCAATTTGAGTATAATACTTATCAGTATTGTTATTATAGAATTGAGAATCGTAATATGTTCTATCATCCCACTCATTAATAGCAGGAATGAATCTAGTTAAAAATTGATCATACTTTTGATAGTTTGATGTTGGATCAGCAGAAAACTGTTGAGCATCTCTCCTATCTTGATAGTATTCGTAAAGAGATTTACCAAGTGCTAAAAAGTTTTGCCACTTAAACCATAAATTTGGATTATATAATCCAAAAATATCCGTTCCAGTATTATCTAAAACTTGAGAGAGTGGTGGATATGGAAAATTGTATGGAACTGGGAATGAAGTAATTCTTAATGCACCCTCATTTTTTACTGCTTCAATAGCAGCTGGAATATGCGTATATCCTTCTTCCGTAGTTCTATTAGACCAAACACCAGGACCAGTTGATGGGTTGTCTGTATAAAATACAAACTCATCATCATTCAATCCATATGTTGATACGTTTGAAAATAATCCGAGTTGAGTTTCTGCTCTATCAATACCAAGCAGAGTTGTACTTACTTCAGAAGTAGATGCAAACTGTTCTTCAATTTTAACAATACCACTTCTTTGCTTCTCAAGTACCCTTCTCAAATAGGTAATTGGGTTCTCATTTGTTGGGTTAACATTTAATGTATATCTTACTCGGAGAATTTGATCTCCATTTGCATCAGTAACGTAAGATTCATTAACTGCTTCAATGTTAAAGGTTTCAAAATTATTTCCATTGATTCTAATTTGCCCAGGATTATTTGGATCTGGTTCATATGTTGGTGATCCAGTTGCAATTTCAATTCTAGATCCTTTTCCAATAAATCTATATGCACCCTCAGGTGCAAATACATCTACATATGGATCAGGGATTCCCTGAGCAGCATCAGACCTGACAACATTAAAAGATTGAGCAAAAAGAATAGTAAAAAATCTTGAAACTGTTTTAGTTTCAGTAGGAAAAGTAACTGACAACGCTTTATCGGTTGTCAGTTCCGTTGTAACAAATCCTTCAATTTCAGCGACAAGAGGGTTACCTGTTTCATCAGTAAGTGGTGTACCCTCTGTATCTTGAAGGATTACCTCAAGATCTCTTTTAGCAGCAGCTCTTTTATTGTATCCAATTTTAGCGTCAAATGAATTACCTTTAAGTGTAACATCTGACGCTAGTTGATCCTCGTTAATATAAGATGGTAAATCAGCCATTAATTACTGCTCCTCCCAAGTGACGGCGGCGGACATATTGGTTGCTACGGATGTGCTATTATAAACACCAGATTCACTAGCAAGAATGAACAAGGTTTCTACTGTCTCAGTTAATGGGAATGATAAGTAATCCTTGTTATAATCAAAGAATTGCTGGAGTTCAAATTGTTCGCCACTGGCACCTGGAGTGAACAGTGTTGTGATCTGTTGACCAGTTCCTGGAATTGGGGATCTCTGCTCATCACTAATAGAAATAGCAGAAAGAGTGGTTAATGGTGTTGATGTAGGAGTAAATGTAGAAGCATCAAGGTTAGTTGGGTTTGGTTCGTAGAACTCACCTGCTCTTAAGAAATCACCGAAGATAAGAAGTGATAAACTCGTCTTCTCATATGCATTAAAGGAGTAGTTTCCACTAGCATCTCTTTGAAGTAAACCAAATACTGTGATTACATTTGTATCACCTTCATAACGACCTCTGAAATATCCATAGGTAGAAGAGATGAAAGGAAGATAATCACGATTAGAAATTTTACTATTATCCAACTGTGTTGGTTTAGCAATTGAACCAATATCAAGTGGGTTTGAATCGCTATATGTAGTAGCAAAAGAACCACTTGGAGTCACTTTTGTTTGGAACACTGGACTCTTTAAGAGTTTCACATTAGCATACGTTCCAGAGTTACCAATAGACAATCTAGTTGGATATACCTGTACTCTATTTCTTACTCCATTAATCTCCTCTCTACACTTAAGACCAATCAGCACTCTTGGTCTATCTACAACAATATAGAATGTACCGCCACCAGAAGCAATAGCTCTATTAAGATAAATCTTACCTGCAGCAGTATCAACCCAAATAACTTTCAATCCAGGTTCTCTGTTAGGAGTAATAACCGTGGCACCCATATAATATGTATAGTCAGCAACAGCAAGTGAGTTTGGCGCTGGAGTTGCGTTACCAAGAACAATGTGAGGATACTCATCAACACCAGGATTACCTGATCCATAATTGTCTTGTGCTGCTACAGTAAACTGTAACTTACTTCCATATACTTCTGCTGGTGCTGGTGTTGCATAGTTGAACAGACGAACCGTACCACGGTCACCACCGTCAATATAGTATGAAGCACCATACTTAACCAGATACTCTGAGTAAGAACTAGAGTTAGCAATATAGTTTAGATTTCTAGAAGCATTAGTATATCCATAAGCAAACTGAGTTCCACCACCATACACCATATAGGTAATAGGAAGTGTTGGGTTACCCAGTGAGGATACCTTTAACTGGTTAGATGCTCTGAGGTGGTGTACACGTACCCAGCGTGCTTCACCAGAATCCAGAGGAACATAAGCAAGGAAGAGAGCACCAACAGCACCGTACCATGAGAATTCAATCTTATACATGGTTACGTTTGCTGGGTTCAGGTTCCAGTTAGACGTTCTGGTAAGATCAGCACCAGCAGCAAGATCAGTTACATTCTCTCCAGGGAAGTTCTGCGTGCTGTTTGAATATACAACGTCAGAGTAGAGAACATCAGAATCTGCCTGACCATCTACTTTTTCACCAGAGAATCTAGAACGTGGTACTCTATACTCATATACAGTCCAGTATCTTGCTTGTACATGATTATAAACCCATTCCTTCAGTAGATTATTGTTTACAAAATCAATACCAGTTTTAACTGTATTAGCACCTTCTGCAGTAGTGAGTTTTACAGCAGTATTAATGTATCCAACAATAGATGCTGCATCATCACCATAAACGTATTGATAAGGGAAGCAACCATATGGATTGTTTTGAACAATGATATCTGGATCTTCTGCATCAGGAATACCATTATAAGAATAGTCAACTGTCTTAGGAAGAATAAATGGTGCTGGAGTTACAATGTATGGAGAAACTGAAGTAGAAATACTATTGGCAACCGCTGACACAAAATAGTGAGTGGTTCTTCCATTTGGAGTTATAGATGGAATAGTATCAAGAACAACAACATCAAATGTGTTAGTGGTTACGTTACTAATTGCCAAGAATTGACCACTTGCAGGGTCTGTTGGTCTTGGATAAGCGTGAGTAGTTGCTCTACTGTCAGCATCGCACTCAAATACAATAGAGTAATCGTCAAATTTAACTTTATCACCTTCAGATAATCCATGATTATTCACCGTCACCGTCATTACACCAGTATTTGGGAGGTAATTTGCATTAGTCGGTGTTAACTTGTACGATCTCGTACCAAAGTTAATCTTAGTCGTGTCGCTTGCTGGGAATACAGTAATATCACCACCATTAGTAGGTGCTTTAGTAAGAGTTACCTTCGATCCATATACACTATCAACAAAGTAAATACCACCATCAACAGAGTTGTCAAGGGTCTTATCATTTGTATAGACATAGATTGAAGATCCTGGTCTCAATCCTTGAGAAATTACTCTACCACCACTTATGTAAGTATGAGAAATCGTAGAGGTAAACAGACGGAAAGAGAATTTATTACTAGTTACATCAAAGATTGAGAAGGTGTCTTCATCATCTTTTGCAGGATATGTCTTTGGTCCATAAGAACAAGAAGTGAGGATGTCTGCAAGTTTGATTCTATCCCCTACAGTATATCCATGGTTGGTGACGCTAATATTCACAAAACCAGTTGCTGGGTTATAACTAAATCCACTTACAGTGATAGAAGATGTTTCAGCACTTACAAATGTATGAGCAGTTCTTCCATTTGCAGTTACAGATGGGATAGTATCAAGAACAACTACACTAACTGTATTAGAGTTAATGATTGTTACTGGAAGGAACTTACCACTTGCAGGATCGCTTGGTCTTGGATAAGAGTGTTCAGTAGCGTTATTATCAGCAGCACAAGTGAATGTAATAGCGTAGTCATCAATTCTAATACCATCACCTGCTAAGAGACCATGATTAGCAATGGTCAGTTGCATAACACCAGTGTTTGGATCATATGATGCATTCGTTGGTGTTAACTTTCTGGTACTAACAATATTCTTTGCAGATGCAAAAGATGGATTTACAACTGTTACTGTACCACCACTATTGTAACTATTTGTAGTTTGATCTAACTGAGCAACTGATGGTTTACCAACGCCAACTTCAAATTCAAGAGTAGAAGTAATCTTTCTTACTGTAAAGACATCTGGATCTTGTGCTCTTGGATAGGTAACACCACCATTAAGACCAATGTTCTGAAGGCGAACCTGATCACCCTCTTCTAAACCATGAGCAGCAGTTGTGATAATTTTAGCAACACCACTTGCATTAACATATGCAAAATCATCAACTGTTAAAGTTGATCCAGCGTTTAAGTTTGATACCTCTCTAGTTGTACCACCTGAAACATATTTTTGCTGGAAGGTAGTAGCATCATATAAAGATTCACCAATATATACTTGGAATGAATTGGTAGTAGTAGTATTAACTCTGAAGATCGTCTGAGCATACTTGTTTGGATACAACTTAGATCCAGTATTACAAGAGATGAGCATATCTCTTACTGTAACACTATCACCCTCGTTTAATCCATGGTCTCCATTAGTCGTTACTGTTGCAAGACCAGTTGTATTATTATAGGAGAAATTAGTAATACCAATTTCTTCTGGTGCAAGAACCATTTCAGTTCCAGCAACACTACTAATAGGAATAGATTTCTTTTCTTTTAACAGAGATGGATCAAAAAGACCTGCATGAATATTAATCAATCCATCACGAAGAATTACAGCATCACCTCTATATCCCTGACCAGGGACTTCCATGTTACCATAATCTTCATACTGCTTTGTTCCAAACTGCTTTGGATTTGATTGAGCAGCAGCCCCTGTTGCATAAAAGAATGTAGGTGATTTCTGCTGAATCAAGGACTGAGTTCTTCTTACACAACAGAAGTTATCACCACGTCCCTCGTTAATGCTCTCATAGTAGTATCCATCAAATTTGTCAAAGATACCATACTTCTTGATTGATGGGTGACGTACTTGAGCATATTGGTCAGCAAGCAAATAATCTTCACCATTTGTACCAGTAGGATAATCTGATGCAGATCTATGAATTGTATATGGAGCACGTCCAAATTTTACACCAAAGGTTCCAGCAGAAACACGACCTGGCTGGTATCTGAAGAATCGTTTAGAAGTGAGAACAGCATATTCATTAGCGGGTGCCTCAATGTGAGCACCTGCTTCTGATGGTACGTGATTAAGACCCCAATCCTGCTGACCAGGAACATCTTTATACTCACCAATACTTGTTGGTGGAATAGTTTTAAGTTGTTCTGGTGTTGCTGTCCATTCTGTTGGGTTAACATCATATGTGTTAACGTCAGCAAAGATACCTAAAGCAACTTCAGATCTTGGAATACCAAGCAGAGATAGAGCAACTTCTGATTGTTGTTTATTCTGTTCTTCAACAGGAATTGCTTCTTGGTCGCTAGCGATAACAACAGGAATAGATTTCTCTGATGTTTGCTGACCAGTAGGGACTGGTGCTGTTCTGCCGACAACTACGACGGCAGAATTATTGTTAATGTTAGTATTCTCAGGCATTTAAACGACTCCGATGATACCCTTAGCGATGGTGAACGTATTCTTCTTCTTTATATATCCAGTTGCGTTGATGTCAACTGAGAGGTTACCCTCAGCATCAATTAATCCAGAATTATTTACCTGATTAAAGGTATTAAATCCACTGTTGAACAAGTCAAGTACGAATGCTTGATCCTGGAATCTAATAGCAACCACAGTCAATTCGTTTGGAATGCTATATCCATTTGTTGGATTGTGCTCATAAAGTGTGACGACATCTTCAACAGTGAAATCAGGAACAAATTGATCTTCAATTTTAATAGTATAGATTTGGTTATCTGGATCATAACCATCTGCAAGTACACCAGAAATACTATAGTTATCTGGTGCTCCAACACTGACTGCTTCATCACCAACAAGATAATATACAAGATAATTGTAATTCAATCCAATTCCGCCAGGGTTAGTTCTATATGGAATTGTATTAAGTGCCGTTCCCGATGGCGCAGGAACTGTCAGAGATGGAGGAATTTCAATTTGAACTCCACCATTTTCAATATCATATGTTGTTGCTTGAAGTACAGAAATTGCAGGAGTTCCCTGTGCTGACCCAGCAGGAACATAAGTAATTGGTGAAGAACCTAAAGTTTCATTACCATTGACATCAACCGTTACCTGATACACATAAGGTCTAATTGTAGTGTTCCTAAGATCTTTAGCAACATTCTCTTCAACGTAAGTAAATTTAACTGGACCTTGAGTTCCAGCACCAGTTGTCTTATAACAAGTAATGTTAACTGAATTGAAATCACTATCGTAGATGTCTGTGGTTGGAATCCACTCATCATCTGGACCAAGAATTAAGTTATTCTCAGTATTAGCACTTCTAGCACCAAAAATTCTAAGACCAGTTCCAGAATTTCTAATGATACATGAGTTAAATGCTACAACTTGTGAAGTTGTAATGTCAACTGGACCAGGATTTCCTAAGAAAGCACAGTCAGAAACTTTCAGTACTTCAGCGTCAGTTGCTTGCAGTGGAACGTCAAACGTTCCATATGTAATTGAGTTATCGTATACTGAAGTATTTTGAATGGAGATTCTCTTTCCACTAGTAGCATTGACACCATCACCAACAGAATTTCTAATATCCAAATTAACTAAATTGCAATTTTCTGCATCTTCAAGATATACTAATGCATTAGCATCTGGTCTTGAACTATCACCTAATCTAATATTGTTATTATAATTGCCATCAACAACAAAGTCCCTCAGTGTAACATCACTGACAGATATTGATGTATTTGCGGAGTAATTTGGATTCTCTGGTGAATATGTTCCATATACTCCACCACCCCATGGATCTCTCAACCATATAGCAGAGTACATTCTGCTATATTCAGGAGAAGGAGTTCTATTATAAGAAGTATCAAAATATTGCTTCTTGATAATAGTTGCCTTTCCAGATCCATAGATAGAAACATTTGAAGGAACAGGTAAGTTCTTTACCAAATATGTTCCACCAGTCAAGAACAATGAAAATAATTTCTTGTTCATAACACTTTGAATTGCATCGATCAATGCATTTGTATCATCATGGCAGATTTGAATCTTGTTATTATCAATATAACTCGACAATAAATCAGTATCATCATAAACTGCATTTGTTGAATTAGAAATAGTAATAGTATCACTATTCATTTCATATACTTGTCTTTCTGCCCACCCAGGATGTGGACCATAGGATGGAATCTCAGTTGTAGGAATTGATGCTGGAATATTTCTAACTTCAAGATAATTTTGATTATATGATCCATCCGTGTTGAAATCTCCCCACGTTACACGGTTATATGGACCATAATCATTATAAGTAAACAGCGTAGTAGTTGCAGATCCAATATCTCTCTGACCAAGGATAGCAATAAGATTTAAGTTTTTATCATGATCAACTAAAGTGTTTGCGTCTCTATCTTTTACTACAGAAAGAGTGTTCTTGTATCTGTAAAGTAAAATACCATGTGAAGCGTTTGGTCTTAAGATAGATACGCTATTATACCTTTGCTCGTTAAAGGTATCTAACTCATAGTTTACAACATAGTCAGGAGCGCCAGTGCTGCTATGCTTCAGTTTCTTTAGCGAAGAGATAACACCAGTGTTAAAGTTAATAAGTGCCGCATAATATGTGTATCTAGTTCCGCCGCCGACACCACCTTGAGAACTAATGAATGATGTAGAGTTGTCAATAGTGGTTGCCCAGGTGCTATAAGTAGTAGTTCCTGCAGAATCTTTATCATATTGAGCAATATCTTTGGTATTAATACCAAAGATTTTAATGTCCTGTCCAGGTAAGAAAGTTCTTGCGTCAGAAAGAGTTACAGTTAATCTTCCACCAGTTCCAGTCCCTCTGGATACAATATCATATAAAGTTCCATCTCCAGAAACATTGAATGATGCCAGGTTGTTAAGATCACCACTGTTGAGAGTAAAGTATTCAAATCCATTACCAGTTGCATTAACTCGTAACAACTGTTCTGGGAATCCAAGTTGACTTAATCCAGTACCACCTTTTTGTGGAGTGATAATTGGAAGATCTGCTGCTTGAATATTATTATATCCATTTGCTCTGATTGGACCATCGATGTCCAATGTTGTAGTTGGAGCATCATTGTTTATACCAACCTTAATGGTGCCATTGTCATTCTTAACTGTAATACCATCACTATCACCAACAACTACATTTAAGTTAGGTGTAGTTCCACCGACTAAGAAGGTATTGTCAGTTGTTCTAAATCTTAGGATATCATCATATTCTGTAGCGGCATTAATTTTAATTACTCTGTTAGTAAATTTAACGCCCTCAGTAGGAGAAAATCCAACTTGATGAGCACCACCTACAGTAATATCTAAAGATTCTGGAGTATCTACTCTGTATAAACCAGTGGTTCCAGTTGGATTGAAGTATAATGAAGGATTAGCAGTGGTTCCATCCGAAACCTGAACATATGGAGAATCTAATTTATGAGTTCCTCCAATTGTAATATCACCATCCGAAACGGAAACATTACCAGTTAAAATGCTAAGGATCGTTGATGTATTATTCTGACCCTGAAGAGTAATAGATCCATCATTTGCAGGATTAGCATTGAAGTATGCCGTTCCTGCAGGACCAGATTTAATAACTACATTGGATTGAAATGTAATTGATTGAGTGGCGGTATCTGACTGGTTAGAATCAAGATATGCCTTATCAAACTTTCCCTCCTGAATTGTAGCATCCTTAATAACATTGGATGTAATTCTAGTTAGTGCCATTTCGTGATATTTTCCCTATGATTTATTTATTTTAATTGGCAAGACAACGAATATCAATTCTAGTGTCTGTAGATAATGTACTCTTGAAGTATAATCTTGTGCCATCAAAATAGTAATCAATGTATGGTGCTTGTAAGACACCATTAATAAACACTACAAGAGAATTAGTATTAAAGTTATCAAGGTCAGATCCAGTACCCCATAATGCAAATCCTTGAAGGTCAGTGTTTGTTCTAAATCCATAAGATTCAGTTCTCTGACCAGTTACAGTTGCTCCACTGTAAACATCGAACGTAGCACTAACTGCAGGAGAAACAACCTCAATAGCAACTTCTCTGTTTGCGTTGTTGCTGCTTCCTTTCACTGTTAAGTTATATGCAAATGCTCTCTGTGCAATGCCATACGATGATCCTTCTTTAATAAAGACATTACCATCTTTATCAACATTAAATACCGAAGTTCCTGTTGGATCAAGGAAATCAATATATTTACCAACGCCAATATTGTTAGTTAACTTAATCTCAATTGGTTTGTAATCAACGCCAACTGAAGACCAATCTTGTTCGATATACAATCTGGTCTCTTTAGATCCACTATTTGAAACAATGGAATCAGTTGCAGAATTACCAATGTCAAGATGACCACCAATTCTCTGTCTGGTTGTTACATCCAGATCATAATTTACGTTAACAGATGTTTGACTAAAAATATCAACGAGATCATTACCAACATTTAAGACATAGTTATTAGAGTTATCCTTGTATGCATGAACTTTTTCAGTTCCAATTAATCCAAAGGTTCTCCATTCTTGCTGGTCAGTATATACCCAACCAGTATTTCCACCTTCAACTGGGTTTACATTAAAAGTATAATCACCAACATTGCCAAGAGCAGGTGCCTGATCATTTGCCAGAAGTTTTGATAATTGACCAGATGGATTTCTTAATTGAACATTACTGAAAAGATTATCACCTTCTGCAGTAAGAGTATTTAAGAAGTTGATTGGGGATTGGAATGAAGATGCGATTCTATTTCCAGTACCACCAAGAACAGTAATGCCATCCCTAACTGTAAGAGTTTGAAGTTCAGTAATTTCATTCTCCTGAGTTTTACCAGTAACAGCGTTAATAACGGTGTTACCAATATAAAGATCACCATTAGAGTTTAAACCAGAGTAGAATGCAATACCACCTTGCTCTTTAAGTGATTGAGAATACTTCTGCTCTTCCCTAGAAAGAACTTTGGTTTGTTTGATGGGGAAACCAGTAGAGTAGTTACCAGGACCGAAACCAACATATTCAAATGTGTGGTTACCAGATCTAATAGTAGATGGTCTACGGAGTTCTACTTTGATTACATCTCCAGGTCTAGTTGGATTAAGGTCGATCTTTCTAATTTCACCATCCCCAATTCCATCTGTAAGTTCAACTTCTACTGTTTGATGAGTTCCATCTAAATTATTTAAGTTACGTTCATGGTAAATTCTAGTTGATGAAGTTTCTTTACCTTCCCATCTCCACTCAATCTCATTATTAAGATATTCATCGAGGAAATGTCCAATAGATTCTTTAGTAATGCTGTTAGAAATATCTAAAGGATCATTAGGACTAGAAGATAATCCACTGGTTGTCTTAACGTTACCAATCAGGACTGGATCAGCAATACTCTTAGCAACGACTGGATCGCTAACAATATTATCAACATCAATTTCTGGATATAAGTGATCAGTATTTTGACTGAACTTAAATGTATTTCCAGGAAGGACTGCTTGCGATACTGGAACCGATCCTTTGAGAACCGTCAGATAATATACCCCTTCAACTTCTACAGAACTTGCTTCATCATAAGAATAAGGAACAATTTCTTCTACATCATAAATGTAGTATACATCATTATATTGATGACCAGATACTCTAGAATAAGTAGCACTAGGTTCGGTTCTGGTTACACTAGTAAGATTACCTGGAGAAGCATCAGTACCTACAGCAACCCTGACAATATCAAGTAACGTATATGCAGCGTCTCTAACATTAGTACATCCACCAGGAACAACAATCAACTGCTCTTCGTTAGAAATTGTAACTTGAGTTCTATCAAGGTTAATAATAGAACCAGTTACAGTAGTGTTGTTGATGACACTCTCAACCATTGGTTTGAGATATGTTTCAATCATCGTATTAGTTTCAGTTCTCTCTGAATTAGGGAGATTGCTGGTTCCACTTACATAATATGCAGCAGCATCATATACTTCATCATTTCCACCGTATCTTGTATTATATGCAACTGCCTCAATAATATTAATCAAGTCATCAATACATCTCTGATCTCCACCTGTAATTGAGAATGAAGGATTGGCATTCTTAAATCTTGCTACTGTCTCCTCTGCAAGGAAATATTTGTTAAGAAGAAGTAAATTAGCACCATCAGTGAATCTATCTCCTACACCAGAAATATCATCTCCCTTCTTAACTTGAAGTACATAACCAGATTGTGGGAATGATGGACTATTGAGTCCCTCACGTCTTGCTACATAACGCAATCTATAAAGTTTATCGTCTTGAATTCTTTCATCAACGATTCTTTTAACGTATGTACTTGGAGTGGTGGTAATTCCAGCTGGTCCATATTTGGTAGTATTGCTAGTTAAGATACCATAAATGTCATTATTCAGTGCAGATACACTCACATACCAATTATTCTCAGCAAAATCAAATCCAAATACGTTTCCGTTTTGTGCTTTTTGAATTTTAGCAGAATACTCTTGAGTTACAGTTTGGGCACTTGCATAAAGAGGAACAAAAACTTTATCCTCAGCAGGTGATCCATCTTTGTTCAGTTGCCTTTGTCCAACTCTATATGCACCTGCAGTGGATGCTAATGTTCCACCAACGGTAAAATCAAGAGGCAACCCGTTACCAGTAGAAGGAATAATAACCTGCTGTCCAGGTTGTAATGTTCCAATATCATTATTGACAAATCCAGTAATTGCTGTCACAGCACCATTTTGTACTGTAACATTAATATTAATGCCTTGACCAGCATATTCTTCAGGAACAGTTAACTGAGTTCCCGAAAAATCAGTTCCGCCTGAATTAATAGTTGCCAGTTCATCTCTATCCTTCAGATACAGTTTAGTATTGTCTCCTTGAGTAAGTACAACATCTAAACTTTCCCAATAGATACTGGTTTCACCAGATTCAATAGAACGTGGTGGAATAATGTGAGTAATTTCACCTAAAGAATCTTTAACGAATGATCTATCACTAAATCCAATAGATCTAATGGCATTTGCACCAAAGTTAGAGTTAGAGTTGGTGATAGACATATCACCACCATCTTCAGCAATAAAGTGGTCAGCAAAACCAACTGCGAAAACAGATACCGCCTGAATTACCGCACGATTAGATGCTTTAACGTGATAACTTCTTTGAAGTGGAGAATATACTGCATTGATATCAGTATGATAAGCTGTTCCAGGTACGTTTTGATATATTCCAGCGCCAGAATCATATTTAACAAAAGCAGAGTCATCTTTCTGCAGAGAGATACCAGTATATTGAGCAACAACCATGGATTTGAATCCAGTAGCACGCGATCCATCTGCGTGCATACCACAGATTCCATAAGTTGAACGAAGAGATACGTTAAAGATATATGGTGATGCAGATTCTACAGTATCAATTTCTACATTAACCTGTGCTGTAGGATTAGTATATTCAACCTGAACTCCATCTGTGTTTGGATCCAGATCAAGGGCACTCTCAAGTGCATTAAGGTCAGTTTCATCAGTTGCTGAAAGTACAAAGGTAAATTCACTTCTACTATTGACTGAAGATACTTTCTTTTCACCAACATAATATGAATTTCTGCTGCCGCTTACAACAGTTCCTTCAATACTAACAAAGTTACCAGCAGTAAGATTTAACTCTTGAGTAAGGGTGACAGTAATAACGTTTCTATTTCTACTTACTTTCTGTACAGCAACAGGATCAGCAAGAGCACCTACAATTCGGTTTTCTTGAATCTTAGGTTCAATCTTCTGTGGAAGGATGATAGAGATTGCATCTGATACCTTTCTGTAGAAGTTGTACAGATCATGTAAAGATGCATATTCAAATACAGTCAGTTTGGTATGAGAAAACTGTGGTGGAACAATATCACCAGAGGTCCACTCTTTTGGTTCTACTGCACCACCACTATAAACTCCGCTTTCTACACCATCAAAAATACTAAACTGCCAGAAGTAACATCCACCAGTAATACGGAAGACAGCAGTTCTGCTGTTGTCATCCTCATATGGAAGATTTACTGTAACACCAGATCCGCTGTCGTTTACTCCATATGCGTGTGGTTTAGATAATGTAGCAATAATATCACCAGTAGAACTATCCAGTTGAATACTGGTAATGGTAGTAGCTGCCTGAATCTTTGTTACGCCATTATCAACTACAGCATTTTCAAATACAGAACTTGCTACAAGGTCTCTAATATCTCCAGCATCACCACCTGTTACAGAAGTAATGGTAAGTTGATTTGGTGTTGATGAATCTGCATTATATCCAATCGTAAGTTCAGATGCTGCAGAATTTTGACCACCAGCAGGAACATACTTAGGTCTAATCTTGGTCTTTCTAAGATCTAGACCAATGATAGAAGTACCTCTAGGGATGATCAGTCCACCTCTATGAGAGTTTGTTACCTTATAAAGATCAGCATACTGCTTTGTAGTATCACTCCATCCATAATCACCTGCTTGAGGAGTTGCTTGAAAAGCAGATAATGTTGCAGCATAACCTGCACCAGATTGAACGTATGGGTATACGCCAGGACGGTTATCTACAATGTGATCCCCAGGATACAGTAAAATTGTAAACTGATCGAACTTATCATCAGCACTGCCAGCACTAACATACGAATATCTTGCTACTTCAAGAACAGCACGGGCAATTGTTTTGAATGGTCTCAGTGGAGAGTTACCTTTATTATCAATAGCATCGGTTGCATCAAAATCATCTGGATTAACGTAGATGATTCTTCCTTCAACAGATGAAATGATGTTCTGAAGACGTGTTAATGCCATTAAATTATCCTGTTATGACACGATTTTATTCCTTGATTTATTTATAATCATCAAAAATCTGCTTTGGGTACATCAACCTCTGCCGCTGGTTTGACGACTTGCTTTCTTACTTTCTTCAGTTTTTTCAACTCAGATTTAATCAGTTGGTAAGCAGTTTCAGAGTCAAGTTTATTTCCCATTTCCATGGCAATAATTACATCAATTCTTGTGCCAAAATGCATTAATGCTCTTTCAAAGCAATCTAAATCATCGTACATTTTCTTTAATAGTATTTACACTATCTATGTAAGTATTGTAGGGAACCATCATTGCAGTGTTTGTTCCATTGGTTATACCAATAATTTCCCCATTCTCAACACGGGAGATAAGAGTATCCCAGTTTTGTTGCCAGTGCTCTACAGTGTAAATTTCCATGATGATAAAGTATAAACTCCTCCGCCTGGATTCGAACCAGGGACCAATCGATTAACAGTCGATAGCTCTACCGCTGAGCTACAGAGGAATGAAGGGTAGCAGCATTCTGGTTTATCTTTCCAGCGCGAACCACCCATGGAGAATAGGGGAGTCGAACCCCTTACCTCCTGCGTGCAAAGCAGGCGCTCTACCAAATGAGCTAATTCCCCAGTGACCCCTCTGTTTGAGCATCATCTGGTGTCCCAGGATAGGCTTGAGGGGTGTTAGTGATGGGACAAGCGTGATATACCTCATAAGGATATAACAGAGGCTTGCCCTCGTTTGGGAAGTGTTAGAGGACTTCCCAGCAGGGGTGATCAAATCCCTGACCTAGAGAAACCCCTAGGATTTAGTTGGCGTCTTTCTAGGCTATCTGCCTAGCGACTACCAAAGCCACATGTCGGACTTGAACCGACGACCTACGGTTTACAAAACCGTTGCTCTATCCAGCTGAGCTAAAGTGGCGATTGTTTTTCTTGTTTGCAAAGTTGGAAGTACATCTTATAATACCTTTTTTTCATAAGGTCGATGACTTCCATTTCTTCTTGGAAACCCATATATTTGAGAAGTTGGTATGACCCCTCAAGTTCACTTAACAATCTTAAGACATTGATAGATGTTACTTCAAGTCCACCAAAGGTGTATTTGCTCATGGGGGTAATTCAGAATACTTGTCAAGTTCAACTGGGAAAAGAAGAGGATGCAACTCTTCCATTATAAGGTACTCACTGTTTCGTGTCAACTCTTCAATTGTAAGGACTGGTTCGTTAGCGGCAATTGCCTGAACCATTGGGTCCATGAGTTCTTCATCACTAATGTCATCATAAACGAACTCAAGAGAATTTATACTGTAGACAAGTACAATCCCAACAGTATCTACGAATCTGTATTCTGATCGTACTTGGTACTCCATATAAACCTCTAAGTAGGAACGGGGGGACTTGAACCCCCACGGTATATATTACCAGCGGATTTTAAGTCCGATGCGTCTACCAATTCCGCCACATTCCCAGAAAAGTCGGCAATGCCGACTGGAGGTTAATAATCGAACTGAATTTCAGTTCGTTCAGAATTGAGCATACACAAATCAAAAACCCTTTGGAATTGATCTGGAGTTTCACACTCTACCGTCAACTCATTGCCATCATCAGAGAAAATATGAAATGACCTAGAAGGGATACTAATAACAACTTTGGAAACGAGTTCATCAATCATAGTAGAGTGCTCAACTGAACAATGTAATAGTAGCACAGATGACTAGGTTTGTCAAGCCCCCCTCAGTTGAGGTAGACACCTGTTAAACAGTCCACATCGAGATACGGACCTCCAGCAAACAACTGCATGACACCAAGTTGTGCAGTGGAATACGAGTTACCCAACATAACATAGTTGTCGTAGGCACCATTCAGCAAAGTAATAGAGAATGATGCTTCAACTGGACTTAATGGACCTTGAGGAACACCTGTAGGAGTTCCAGTTACCCTCATACCCGTTACCGTGTAATCAACGTAACCTCCAACAGTGTACTCCAAGTTGCTCATGGTGTCAACCCTCATGTGTCCAAGAGCATACAGTTCCATGTCCCCCTGACTAGAAATCTTAAGAGATCCACCAGTAGAGGTTTGTTCAATAATATATGTTCCCGCAAAGGAATCTCTCATGATACCACCCTCTTTCAATTCTCTGGCGATATTAGTTCCTTTAGTAACACTCTTATGAACATCCATAATATATGTACCAGAGCACTTAATTCCACCCTCTGCCATAATAGTATTGTACTTATCACCAACAGTAAGTTGATAAGTACCATCTACTTTGTCGTATCTGTCTCCACGTACATGACAATGCATATCACCTTCAACATCCATACGAATGTCACCAGCAACATTAATATTCAATCTATGATTTAGATCTGGATTTTCCTTATCAATTTTACTGCCACATTTGATGTTGACATTTTCTTGTGCGAAAACATTTACATCCTTTGTAGTGGAATGTACATGGATTGTACCATCTGGGAAAATTTTAACATAGGCACCAGTAAGTCCATGCCTAATGTTAATTACTTCTACACCCTCAACATCAGAACGTTCAATTACATGTCCTACTGCTGTTGAAGATATTCTAGAGTATGGATACACCCGTTTTTCACTGGGATCATCCTCTTTTAGTTTCTTTAATGCTGCTTTTGTTTTATCATCTGCCATAATTATTCTCCTGGGTGACCCACACAATCAATAATATGTTGATAGCGATCATAGACATCGCTAAGATACAGTTTAGCATCTTTTCTTGCAATATACCTTAATGAAGGTTTGATAATTGCTCTTCTTGAGTTAGCAACACCAACGCTTCCTTCATTACACCCAAGATAAATCTTAGGCATTTTTGTAAACCCAAATCCTTCCTTAACAACTTCAATGGATAATAATCTTCCATTGACAATATTTGGTTTTAATTCTGGAAGAACCACTTCTGCTTGTTCATCCGATGCAGGTTCGATAATGACTCCACAGGATTCATCTAGATTTTCACCAGCATTCAAAACTACTGGTGGGTTGTTTGTAGTAATAATACCTAACCATGTTGGGTTTTCAGTGAACACACCAAAAACTTTATCATAATCTGGATTACCATCATCATCAGTTGGAACTTCGGTGTTGGTTACAGATCCATCAAAATAAGGATATCCACCTCCACCGTTAATAACGATAACATCAGTCAATTTGCAATTGTTAACAATTGCTTTTAATCTTGCGTTTCTTCCATATCCAGCGTATGGAGTTACAGCAACTCTTGGTTCTCTACAAATACCTGGAACATTTCCTCCAGGATTAGTAATAACTACTCCAACAATAACTCCACTGCCACTAACAGCAGGGATTGCCCTAGGTCTATCATCACCCTGACCTTTACCATGTCCAGTAAAATGAATGGTTGGGAATGCAGGAATACGCTCTCTATTTGCTCTAGAGCAATCAAGAGTGCCGCTGACTACCTTACCATCAGGACCAATAATAGAACCACCGTTTAAACTACTGAAGAAAGAATCTTCACCATACAATCCAACGTTCAAATCATCTGGAAGACCACTAAAGGTTTCCATACGATTAAATAATGTCTCAATTGCATTGTCTGGTTTGTCTCCTTCTTTGGTGGAGAACTCACCAGTACCAAGGAAGCAGGAGAGGTTACCATCACAGAACTGTGCAATGAGTGCTCCAAGTTTTGCAACAAGAGAACCACCAAAATCACCAGCAACTTGAATGATCGAAACTGCATTCTTAATCATATCCAATGCAGTTTCAATTGCACCAGTAATTTCATTAACAATACCTTGGATAATATCACTAATTACACAGAGAGCAGCATTTAAAAGATTTTCAAGTAAACCAGAAACAATATCAAAAAGAAACTCAAGTAGTTTTTCAAATACTGTTTTAAATATACATTTAATAATCTCCCAAATAGTGTCCATCACCTTAGTAGTTGCCCAGATAACTTCTGGTTTCTTTTGAGGTGCTAATGTAAGGGCATCAGTTACTGGTTTAAGAATAAACTTTTCAAAATACTTTCTAAGTTCATCTAAGATTAACTGCTTTACACTACCTAACAATCCTTGAGCAACTGCACCAAGACGTGAAGTATATGTTGAGATAATTTCTAAAGAACTAGTAATATTACCAGTTGTTTTATCTACTAATGTAGATCCAAAATTCTCATTCCGTTCTGCATACTTAAACAAATCATTTAAAATTCTAGCGATGTCAGATTCTGGTCTAGGACCACATTTTGCATTGGCGACAGAGAGAGTTTGCTCTTCATCCTTAGATTGCCTTTCATCATTCTTACTTGCTTGACCTACATTACTACCTCTATTTGATGGTCCATGTTTTGCTTGACCATCTGCAGGTAAGTTATTCTGAATGGTCTCTGGACGATATGGTTCGAAATCATTGGATAAACCAGTTTGTCCTGGTTGATTTGCATAGTTTTGATTCTTCTTTTCAATAATACCCAATGCACCCATAACTATAGGTTGCTGAGCACTTTCTCCATCCAAAAATGTACCAAGAACCCAAGTTCCATTTAATAATCCATGGGTAGCACCAGAACCCCTTCTGCTGGGAGTTTCTGTAGTAGGCATCATCACATGTGCCCATGGCAATTCTTCAGGTTTAAGTTTACCACGTTCACGTTCGTGGTATCCCATAATCCTGACTTTGACTCTATTTGCCTCAGAGTAATCTACTAACTCTTCACCGATAATGTCAACATGACCATCACCTTCAACTTGTCCTATCCATAATCGATTACCCTGAGCACCAATCCAATGATTAGATTCTAACGTTTGCATTAATCTTCGTAAATTCTACATTCTGCTGCGTCTGGATTAGCGTCACAAAATAATTCTAAAGGTGTTGGATCATAAGTTTCGTTTGGATGGTTTTCATGATACGCTTCTAACTGTTCAAGCTCGTCTTCAATGTGACGACGACGTTGGGGTGAAAGTTGCGGATTAGATAGTTCTTCCCTATCTGCTTCAATATGCTGTTCGATGTTTTCCATATTATGCTCCGAATGAATCTCTTACTAATGTTAAGTTTGTTTTTAAAGTTGCCTCGGGATATGCGCCTGAGTAAATATGCCGTATACTACTTATAACATATTTACCACTATAAGTTTTATCTATTTTGCCATCGGCATCAGTAAACTCAATGTATACTACATTACCAGCACGTAAAGATAAATTTCCATAAACTTGACCAACTAAAACCTGACTGGTAAATACACCAAATCTAGAAACAGATTGTACAATCGTCTCCTTCATGTACATCTTATTTTTAGTTTTATCTTGATTTCCAGATTCTAAGAACAAATCATCATTATATGATATTGTCATGTTTCTCGTTGGAGATTTAGACAATACTTTTTTATATAGGTCAGGCAAGTCATCCTGCTTACCTAACTTTTGCCACTTTTTGTAGTTATCTGCAATGTTATATTCTGCAGTATAAACCTCCATATTGACCAAATCTAAGAAGTCAACTTTACCTGAATAGAATCCTTTATCAAAGTTTTCAATTAAATCCAAATTCCTTACGAACTTAGGGTTTTTAAAGGAAGAAACTTCATCAACTCCTCCCTGTGTAGTTCCAGTTGTAAATCTGGCAACTTCTGTCGTTTGTTCGGCAAGAGAGTCAATGGAAACGAAATTGTACTTGTCATAATCCTCAAAGAAGAAATAACCTGCACTCACATCAGATCCACCACTCTTGGTGCTTTTAGAACTCTTACCGATATATTTGTTCCTTGCCCAAACCAATACTTCATATGGTTTTGAATTGGGAGGAACAAAGGTTAGAGTATTCATACTACCAGTAACATTTGTGGGTTTTTTAGACCCCAATTCTCCATTGATAACATCACCCAACAACGCATCACTCTTGACTGACTTGTATTGTTTTGATACTCGTTTCAGGTGATTGTTGATGGCATCTAACCTGCACAATTCTAGCACAAAGATCTTACCAGTGTCAACCACCTCTTTATCGTGGATCTCATAAACGTACAAAGGACCATTAGCAGATCCACCCGTAAATTCATACTTTACATTATTTGTTTTATCCTCTACAACTAACTCAATCTGTTCCAGACCAATCATACCCTGAGACAGAGAACTTGTAGTATCAACTATCTTCATAGTTACAGTAATATATTTCTGAAGGATACCTTCTGAATATTCAAAAGATAGAATACTTCCTCTATCAATAGAGAACTTTTTACCACTATGCAACTTTACAGATGCTTTCTTTATCTCAAAATTATTGACTAGTAATGGTTGATTCATTATTATAATCCTGGTTGACTTGCTTTGTTTTTAGAAGATTCCGAAGAAGATGAGGAATTGTTACTACTATTTAATTTAAATATATCCATCATCATTGACGCTGCTGCTGGAACAGCA